>Ga0209977_10000257_pt1 | contig 20749 bp, 21 predicted proteins | sample SumtaG_2_FD_183113 | JGI IMG/M metagenome (GOLD analysis project Ga0209977, IMG submission 183113) | Deep subsurface microbial communities from Indian Ocean to uncover new lineages of life (NeLLi) - Sumatra_00607 metaG (SPAdes) (version 2) | ecosystem: Environmental > Aquatic > Marine > Oceanic...
CAGTATCAGGAATATTCCCAACGTGAAGATTGTACAGATAATCAGAAACCCCTCTATCCTGAGATCACCCATCCAAATGAATACATCAGGGACATGCACCCAGAAAGTTCCACCAACCAAAGGATAATAGTTCATCCCTATAATCCTCATAGCCTCGGCCATACCTATCAGGACGATTATGAGGTAACTGCCACTCAACCTAATCGCAGGCCGTGATACGATGTATCCGAGCCCCGCATTCACAATAAGAGATATAACGATTATGAGGAGGAAGACGCCTATGCCCACTAAAGGATCGTTGACAAGATTCGCATTGATCTCATTCGTGATCTTAGAGTTCTCATACATGAAATCGAGTTCTGGATAAACATTGTATACCCATCTTAGTATCCTGCCCGAGAGAGCCCCCACAACATAGCCACCGCCTGCAACGGATAGGGAGATGCCGAAGTGAGGTATACCCGTGTAACCATACATAAAATTGAGATTCATTGTAACGATCAGGTACAGTAGGAAGAACATGAATAGGTCAATGCACCATTTCAGAAGTATATTTTCTATCATATGGATTCATCCTCTCCTCTAAGCCTTTTAGTTCCCCAATACTTCGTTCTCACCTTTTCGATGATGACTGCAAGCCCACCTGGTTCATACATCAAGACTATAGACATCAATGTCAAGGGTATCAACAGCCTGTAAGCCCCGATCCACAAACCAAAAGTCTTCATCAGGAGATATGATCCCCACACCTCTAGGAGGCTTATCAGGTAACCACCCAAAATTGCTCCATAAATACTCGAAAGCCCACCAACAACGCTTGATGCAAAAACACTCGTTGCGAGCATACCACCCGAACCAGGACCGGACGAAAACCAGAGAGGAAGAAAGGTACCGGCAAGACCGGCGAGACCACCGGTTATCACCCATGATATGGTTGACACCTTCTTTATGTTTATACCCAAAACGGAGGCCAAGGGGGGATTCTCCACCGTCGCTCTCATCGCGATGCCGAATTGGGTTCTTGTAAGCAGAAAATGCATTCCCACGATAACGATCATTATGGTAACAGTGGATATGATTAAAACCCCTGGAAACTCTCCTACACGAAAATCATTAACTCTCAACATGAAACTTCTGGAGTATATACCCAAGACAGTTCTCACATAGTCGGCATAGATATTCACCCCAGCTAGAAATATCTGCTGGAGTGCAAGCAACGAGATGGTCAATAATATGGGTCCAGCACCATACTTCGTCAAAGGGTTGACTATTCCAAGGTAGACAACTAGGGCTAAAAAAGCACCAAAAAGGATACCCAGAGGCATCGCTATATACGGATTAAACTCAAGAATACGAACCATCGAGAATGTACAATAGACTCCAACAACAGCAAATGTGCTCTGAGCGAAGTTTGGTATCCTCGATATAAGGTAGACCAGCGTAAAGCCGATGCTCATCATGGTAACGCAGTTCGCATATACAATTGCGTCTTTTATTAACGGGGGAAACATCAACCATAGTTTTTCTTAATATGTATTAAGTTTTTAGGGTGAAAATTAAAATCTAAAGATGATTAAAGCGTTATAACTCTAAAATATAACCATAATTTTTATAACAAGTTTGAAAAGCTTTATCTGATGCTACATGCCTCAACCAGCGCTATCCGTGAAAAATCTGACAAAGAAGTTCGGGGAATTTAAAGCGGTGGATGATCTTTCAATGGATATCGAGAAGGGAAAGATCACACTCCTGATAGGTCCAAACGGCAGCGGAAAGACAACCATGCTGAACTGCATAACAGGAATATACGGCTTCGATGAGGGAAGGATCTTTTTCCACGGAGAGGATGTAACAAAAGCAAAGACACACGAGCTCGTCGAAAAAGGCCTTGTTAGGACGTTCCAGATATCCTCGCCATTCACTAGATTGACGGTTGTTGAGAATATGCTGGTAAGCTATGGTAACAACAAAGGGGAGGATTTCAGTCGTTCCCCCTTCAATAAGAAGTGGATAAACGATGAAAAAGAAGCGATAGAGAAGGCGTATAGAGTTCTTGAACTACTTGAGATAACCAGCCTCGCTGACGATCCGGCCTATACTCTTAGCGGAGGACAGTTGAAACTACTGGAGATGGGCAGGGCTTTGATGACAGATGCCAAGATGATACTCACCGACGAACCGGCGGGAAGCGTGAGCGTCCCCCTGGCTCAGAAGATATTCTCTCACATTCGTAACCTATCCAGGGATAGGGGAATGGATTTCATCCTAGTTGAACATAGGCTAGACATAGCCTCAAAGTTTGTTGATTACGTGTACGCTATGGATAAAGGGAGAATCATCGCTCATGGCTTACCCATAGATGTCTTCGAGGATATAAAAGTAATAGAATCCTATCTGAGAGTGAGGAAATGATAAAGGCAAAAGGTATAAACGCAGGATATGGCCAAGCCCAAGTTCTCTTCGACTTCAATTTTGATGTATCGGAGAGGGAAAAGGTCGCAATAATCGGCCCCAATGGGAGTGGGAAGTCCACGTTATTGAAGACGTTAATGGGCTTGACAACAGTATATTCAGGAGTAGTTGAGTTTGAGGGTAAGGATATATCGAAGCTTGAGCCATATGAACGGGCTAGATTGGGTTTGGCGTATCTACCCCAAGTCGGGAGCACGTTTGAGAATCTTACGATAACAGAGAACCTCAGAATGGCGGGTTACACGATTAGTAAGAGAGATAGATCTGAAAGGATAGAAGAAGTACTAGATATCTTTCCAATTCTCAAAAACTATGTTGGGGAAAAAGTAAAGGTTCTTAGCGGTGGCATGAGGCAGATGCTTGCAACCAGCATAGCCCTGATGAGGAGGCCTAAGCTGATGATGTTCGATGAACCGACGGCAAACTTGGCTCCAAACCTCGCAGAAGAGGTTCTAGAGAGACTGGTTGGAATAGAAGATCAGTTCGGTATAACGGTTATCTTTGTAGAGCAAAATGCTACAATGGTTCTCGAGGTCTGTGATAAAGCATACCTTCTTGCCAATGGAAGAGTGAATTATGCTGGTGATGCTAGGGAACTGCTCGATAATCCACGCTTCGGACAGATCTTCCTCGGCATTGAAACCATTTAATTCGCAAGCGCGCCTCGTGCCCATATGGATAGAGCTATCAGTCTATGACCGTCTGGTGACTATTGCGCCCGAAGGAGACGTAGCCCAGCTACTGAAGCAAGCCGTCGAGAACCTCCTACAAGGCATTCCACAATAATCTCTTATTCTCCAATTATTTAATTTCCAATAGCGCGCAGTTTACATATAAAAAATTAAATACTAGAATAAAGAGCATATATTCGGAAAAACTATGATAGCGTTTGATACAGGAAAGGAAGTCATGCTAGTAATGTCAATCATTTTCATCGGAATTCTTCTTTACATGATGATCGTTGAGGGCGAACAGAGGAAAAAAGTATACAATATCCGTCGCTTAGCTCCAATGGATGCTATTGAAGAGGTTATAGGACGTGGCGTAGAAATGAATAGACCAATACATTTCTGTCCTGGCACTGGCGCACTAAATAGGCTGGAAGCGACATCAACCCTGGCTGGTCTTACCTTACTCACCTATATAGCAGGTATAGCTGTTAAAGTCGGATGTAGGATAATCGTCACAGTTTCAAAGGCTGATGTCTATACCCTGGCTCTTGAAATAGTCAGAACGGCTTTCCGCTTAGAAGGTAAGGAGGAAGAGTTCGTTGAGGAGGATATCATGTTCATGCCTCAGCAGAAATCAGCCGCAGGTATGTTGCAGAGAGAAAATGTGGCAGCTAACTTTCTGATGGGTGCTTGGTGGCATGAGTCTCTAGTAATGATGGAGGCAGGTTCTCGTGTTGGTGCAATGAACGTATGTGGTGCGGCCTATACACTAGGTCAATTACCTTGGTTTGTAGCTTGCAGTGATTACGTTCTAATAGGTGAAGAATTCTATGCCGCATCAGCTTATGTCTCAAGGGATCCTGCTGAAACATGTCTTATCGCCGGTCAAGATTACGTCAAATTCATCTGTCTAGGACTAATAGCTCTGGGATCAATTCTAGCTACAATGGGGATTCCTGTGCTGACGAAACTCTTTGGAGGCGGTTAAATGTCTAGCTATGATGATTCGATTCGTAACATTTCAATCTTTATAACAATAGTCATAGGATGGTTCATGATTCTAGAGTACTTCGTAAAAGCGCCTGCGATTAACAGCTTCGCTGGTACCATCAGTTCAATCAGCACGTGTTTGCTGGCGACATTCACAATAATTGGCGTCGGAAACTTGTCCCGTCATCATGTTAAAAACATACTGACACAAGGTAGAAACTGGATGCCGAGCGTAGTACTGATCGTATCCTGTTGGATTCCACTTGTCATAGGCATAATAGGCACTCGGAAAGATCCAACATACGCATATCTGTACAATTCATTGTACCTCCCAACCTCTCAAGCCTTCTTCGGCATCTTATCTTTCTACATACTTTCAGCAGCTTACAGAACCTTTAAAACTAGGTCTCTTGATTCCACCGTTTTGCTACTCGCTGCAATATTTGTCATGATGGGCAATGCTCCAGCAACTAGTATTATCTGGTCTGGCTTTGCTCCTCTTGGCGGGTGGATACTTGATGTATGTACTGCCGCTGGAGTAAGAGGCATCTCAATAGGTATAGCTATAGGATCAGTTGTAACAGCGCTAAGGGTCTTGGTTGGTAGAGAGAGACGGCATCTTGCCGGAAGGGAGTAGATTGAACATGAGTTTTGATAAACTATTTGACTTGGATCAAAAGTATCTTTATCTTGTTCTGGCAATCATGGTCTCAATACCAATAATAAAACCACTAGGTCTCCCCGTAGTCCCTGGAACTTATACTAAAGGCACCTACGACTTTATCTCATCACTTCCAGAAGGAAGCGTCTTCGTTCTAGATGCTGCCCAGACAGCAGGATATGGTGCTGAACTTCAGACTCAATATGTTGCAATTCTTAGACATTTGCTCTCTCTTGATGTGAAACTTGTAATCGTCTCCTTTGCCGCAGAAGGTCCCATGTTAGTAGATATGGGTTTCGCAGGGGGAACAATTTCAGGTACACCTGTGGATCCTGCGTTTTATGGCGATGTTTATGGTGAGGACTACGTTTATCTTGGATTCATACCAGGCGGTGAGACGGCATTTTTCGCCTTCGGTCTCGACTGTTGGATGACCAAAGTGGATGAATACGGAACTCCCCTTGAAGACTTGCCGATAATGCAGTACTGTAAGACAGGTGAGGACTGGTATGGAATTATGTCCTTCGCAGGAGGAAACCATGAGCAGAGAATAGCCCAGTGGAACTCAGTCTATGGTGTGCCACTTCTCTTCGGCGTTCCTGGTGTTTCTGCCCCGAGGATGTATTCCTACATAGCAACAGGACAAGTAGAATCGATGCTGGTTAGCCTAATTGGTGCCGCTGAGTATGAAATGCTCAGTGGGAAAGTTGGACTCGCCTCATCGCTTATGGATGTCCTAAGTCTTGGTCAGATAACTATTGTCTTCTTCATTATACTTGGAAACATCGGATACTACATTGAACGCAGAAGAGGTGTAAAATAGATGGGTCTATATGAAAATCTCTTAATTGGGATATTTACTCTAGCAATATGGAGTCTTATCTACAGGGAGAACATATTCTACAGGTATGCCGAACACTTCTACACAGGTTTTGCAGCATCATTGATAGTTGTCCAAGGCTGGGAATCCGTAAAGAAAATTGCCTTCATACCCCTGATGCAAGGAGAGTTGATATGGCTACTAGTTCCGATTCTCTCCATACCCTTCTTCTTATTCTTCTTCAAAAAGACAAGGGCTTTATACATGATCCCAATCGCACTGCTCGTCGGTCTTGGTACAGCTCTGGGCCTGAGAGGTGCAATTCATGCACAGATCTTGGGACAGGTTATCGGTACGATGTCGTCAATGATCAAGGATACGCCCATGGGTACTTTCAATGCAGTCTTAATTACTATAGGCACCTTTTGCACACTTAGCTATTTCACTTTCACAAGAGAAATGCCGGGGCCACTGAAAAGTATTCCAAGAGTTGGTCGGCTTTTCATAATGGCCGGACTAGGTGGAGCTTTCGCAAACACTACGATGGGAAGATTGGCAAATATGTCTGGTATTCTACTAAAAATCTGGAAAACGGAAGCAATATACGTTATTGCTGGCGCAGCCATAATCATTGCAATTGACACAATCCAACGAAGAAAAAAGTAACCTATATCCCCCTTTTTTTTAATCATATTCTCTAATAAAATTGCGCGCACACAACGCCACAAAAGTCTTATAAAAATACTGCTCTACTTTATATGAATAATATGAAAATTAAAATACCTGCGAATGAGTGGTACGGGGACGCTAAAGTCGAGCTTGAATTTCCTGATGATTGGATGGTTCACGAACAGCGTATGGCGGGCCATGACGCACCTCCACTATCACTTAAAAAAGTGGCTGATAAGCTCCAGCAGCCTATAGGATCGCCAGCTTTGAGCACGATAGCAAAGGGAAGGAAACGATGTGTTATCATCATTGACGATATGACAAGGCCAACAAAAACATGGCAAATGCTCCCACCGGTAATCGACGAGCTTCACAAAGGTGGTATCACCGATGACATGATCAGCTTTGTAATGGCAACAGGTACTCATGGTCCGAGAATGCTTCCCGAATTTATTAAAAAACTTGGAGAGGATACTATTGAAAAATACTGCGTTTTCAATCATAATACTTATGATCACTTCACTGAAGTTGGGAAAACAAGCTATGGAACTCCTGTGCAAATTAACCGCGAGGTTATGAATTGCGATCTCAAAATATCGATAACAGCGATGATACCCCATGGCCAATTTGGTTTCGGTGGTGGTGCGAAAATTCTATTACCAGGTGTATCTAGCTATGAGAGTACCTGTCATAATCATTTACTTCGGGAAGGTTTGGCAGCCAGGTTAGATGCCGAAGAGGCTGCACGGATGGTAAATTTTGACTTCATCGTAAATGCACTCATTAACGGCAATCAAGACGTATCTGACATCGTTTGCGGAGATGTTGTAGAAGCCCACAGGGAGGGTTGCAAGCGAGCTAGTAGGCATTACACAACGCGTATTGCAGAAAATGCGGATATTTCTATTACCAATGGGTATCCGATGGCGAATGAGGGTTATAAAGCCTTTAAAATAGCACGCGAATCTGTGAAAGAAGGCGGCGACGTAGTATTTATTATCCACTCTGAAGAGGGTGCTAGAGTTCATTATCGTAATGGTCGCTGGGGCACGGACTATGGAGGCAAAGGATGGCGTTCCGATATGTACGTGCGAAGGCCATGGAAAATGAAAAGAGTAATCGTCTTTTCACCTCACATAATGAAAGCCGAGATGAGATACTATGGCAATGACTCGATCTGGTTCAAAACATGGAATGACGCATTAAATACACTTAAGGAAGCAAATGGCCCTGACACTAAAGTAGCTATATATCCTTGTGGAACAATGCAGATATCAGAGTCAGAAGTCGAAAAAGCCTTAGCCAAATTTAATCTCTAATAACCGCGTAATCCCCTTTTTTATTATACATTGCTAAGGAAACTTATATATATCAAATGATTTTTTATTCACGAGTTGAGTAGCTCAAATTGGTAAAAGAAAGAGATGCAGGATTGAAGGTAGGCCGTCAACTTGCTGAATACGTTACAAGACTATCTTTTAAGGACTTACCCGACGAAGTCGTATTACAAACTAAGAAGATGATATTGGACGCAGTTGGCTGCATGTATTTAGGTTCTAAATGGAATGTCGCAGAAAACATTACTGGCTTTCTCAAAGAAATAAATGCAAAGCAAGACTGTACTGTTGTTGGAGCAGACTTCAAAACAGATTTTCTATGGGCCGCATTTGCTAATGCTTCATATGCACAGATCCATGATTGTAACGATGGTCACTTAGATGCTGCTGCTTGGGGAGGAACTTCTCATGTAGGACGTGTAGCAATTCCTACTGCTTTGGCTGTCGGAGAAAAACTTGGTTTATCCGGGAAAGAAGTTATCACTGCAATAGTAATAGGATATGACGTTGGGGTCAGAGTAAGAAATCACAAAGAATCCACGCCCTCTTCAGCCTATTTATCTGCTGCAATAGCTGGCAAATTAATGAATCTCGATGAAGATCAAATTCGATTCGCCATGGGTATTTCAGGTTACAACAGTCCAAAAAGCTTTCCAAAGAAACAGGCAGATACAAACTTTCTTAGCTCTGGCTATCTAGCAAAGGTTGGAATCGAATCCGCAATGTTAGCTAAGGAAGGTCTATTTGGACCGCCCCTAGAGGATGACAGACGATTAACAAAAAGATTCTCAGAAAGAGGACTCGGCAAAGAATACGAAATAATGACTATGTACCTTAAACCCTATCCCACATGCAAGATGACCGCGGGTCCCCTAGACGCCATATTTGCTATCAAAAAGGAATCAAATCTCCAAGCATCAGAGGTTGAAGAGATAACGATACATCAGCTAACGCATGGAATGTACATATCCGAAACCAAGGTAGATGTTGACAGTTATTACAAGACCTGCGAGTTTAATCTACCCTATATAATGGCCTGTGCAATTATTGATGGAGAGGTCACTGATAGACAATTCACAGAAGAAAGAATTGCTGACCAGGAAGTACATGATCTGGCTAAGAATATCAAGGTAATCGCAGATGAAGATCTTGATGCAATTTACCCTCAAAATAATATGAGACCAACCATTGTTGAAGTCAAGAAGAAAAACGGAGAGATATTAACCAAAAGAATCGACTTTACATGGGGGTCGCCTCAGAATCCGATAAACGATGATGACTTATACGATAAATTCTTCAGGTATGCAAGTCCGACTATCACGGAGAAACGGGCACTGGAAATAAAACAGAAAGTGTACGAGTTCGACAAATTGAAGGATATAGGCATCTTTACAGAGCTCTTATCCCTATAATTTTTTATTCTAAAATAATGTGAGTTGAAAAAACGAGCATGTTCCAAAAAATCGATCATATAGAAATAGTTGTGAGCGACTTGGATAGGGCCATAAACTTCTACAAGAAACTTGGCTCTATGATAAGACAAACCCCACACCACGGTGGTTCTGCCGAGTTCCTCATCGGGAACACTATATTTGAAATTCACAAGGTCGGTGGCGAAGGCAAGGTAGATGAGGTTCCTGGAATAGATCACATATCCTTTCTAGTTGAGGGAGGCACTGATGAACTAGAGGTGGCACGCAAGAAGTTATTAGAAAAAGGGATTGAATGCACGGAGGTATCTTTTATTAAAGCAACTGGGCGATATCTGTTTAATTTTAGGGATGCAGACGGCCACCGCCTCCAGACAAACACAGAGCCTAATCTTGACAAATGTGTTTAAGACCTGGTTTGAATATCCTTCCACTTCATCCTTCTTCAATTATGCGAAAATATATTAAAATATAATGTACTTATAAAATTAAGATGATTGAAATGGGGAAAACTCCATTTGTAGTATGGTTCACAGCAGCTGAGGAAATAGATCCGAAAGTATCTGAAATCTTCGATGGTTTGGCAACAATTAAGCTAGGTCGCCACGGAAAAGGATACAGGGGGAAAGAACTCATTGAAATGCTCAAAGATGTTGATGCAGCGATTATCACATCGCGAGCAAGGTTTACTCGTGAGGCTTTGTTATCAGCACCAAAATTGAAGGTTGTCTGTAAAGAAGGAGCAAAACCCGAGAAAAGACTGTGTGACCAGGAAACATGCAAGGAAAAAGGGATAATACTTACCTATAGCAAAGGCTCTAACAAAATTAGCGTGGCCGAACATGTGATTGCGGTTATGCTATCTCTAGCTAAAACATTAAATCAGAAGCAGAGACTTATTAAAGAAGGTGGTTGGCGGTCTAATGAAATCAAAGGCATAGAACTGTCTGGCAAAACTTTAGGCATTATTGGTTTTGGACTTATAGGAAGTGCAATTGCTGAGAGACTTAGGTATGGATGGAATGTAACTGTTCTTGTTTATGACCCCTATATTTCCAAAGAGATAGTTGATGAATATGGAGCTATAAAGGTAGAGAATATGGATAAAGTCATAGAGAAATCTGATTTTATCACTTTGAATGCTATACTTACTGAGGAAACAAGAGGAATGATCGGTGAGAGAGAATTAAGAATGATGAAGCCAACAGCTTATATAATTAATACTGCTAGAAGCGAGCTCATTGATAAAAATGCGCTAATCAAGGCCTTTGAGGAAAAATGGATAGCTGGATTATCCCTTGATGTTTATGATGAAGAACCAATAGACAAAGACAATCCATTTTTGAAGATGGGTGATAATGCTCTAGTTACACCACATGCGGCTTTTTATACCCACGAAGCAGTTGAGAAAGAAAGAGTCTGGTCGGCTGAAGAAGTTGCAAGAATACTACGAGGAGAGGAACCAAAATGGGCCATATAGAGTTCGGAGTTATGCTACCTGTTATGATCCCTTCTGGACAAAAGCCCAGATCCCTATATCACGCACTCCAGTATAATTATGGAAATATCGATGTAAATTTGCTTAAGGAAGTTGCCCTAGAGACCGAAAGACTGGGATACCATTCGGTCTGGGTGTCAGACCACCTAAGCAAATATTCTGTAAGGGAACGATTAGAATGTTGGACCACTATGACATGGCTCGCCACACTCACCAAACGGATCCGGATCGGTAGCATGGTTCTCTGTAATCTCTATCGACATCCCGCTCTACTTGCGAAGATGGCTTCTACCCTAGATATCATATCTGATGGGCGTCTAGAGTTTGGCATCGGTGCCGGCTGGAATAACGCCGAGTGCATCGCTAGGGGAATTGTCTGGCCAGACAATCCGGTGAGGCTCAGGATGATGAGAGAGACGGTGGAGATCTGCAAATCCCTCTGGACCCAGGAGACAACCAACTACGAGGGTAAGCATTACATACTCAAAGGCACCTACAGCGAGCCCAAGCCCATACAGAAACCGTATCCCCCGGTAATGATAGGAGGTAGCGGCGAAAGGACCACCCTCAGAATCGTAGCAAAGCACGCCAACAAGAGCAACTTCGGAGGCCCACCAGAATTACTTAGAAGGAGGATTGATATCCTGAAGAGGCACTGCAAAGACGTCGGCAGAGACTTCGACTCAATCGAAAAGACGAGCAACATAACCGTCGTGATTCACGGAACCACTGAGAAGTATTTAGCGGATATGAGGAGGCGCTGGGCCGCTGATGGAAGCCCAGGCTCCTACGAAGCTTGGCTAGAAAAGGCCGAAGAACTCTACATCGCGGGAACCCCGGAGGACTGCGCCAATCAGATCCAGGCCTACACCGACCTAGGCGTGAGGCTTCTAGTCATCCGGTTCGGGGACATCCCAAACCTAGACGGTCTCAAGCTTTTCGCCAAAGAAGTGATACCAAGAATCAGGACCTGAAGGAATCGAAGACTAGCCGAGAAGATTACTCATTTCCTCTTTTATGACCTATTTGGAAAAACCAGGGTTTTAATGATCACCGGGATGAAGCCCCTGTCCCCCGTGGGCTCCCCGATGTCGATGAAGTTGAAGTCACCGAGCTTTATCTCATCGATGGAGACCAAGTTACAGTCGAGAGCAACCTCCTCCTGGATAACTCTGCCGATGCCCATCCCGATGTCTGCCTCAAAGATCAAGACTATGGTCCCACCTTTCCGAACCTTCTCTTCCAGAACGGATATGATAGCCTCCGACAGAGTCTTCATAAGCTGGTAAGAGGGCTGCGTGATCACAGACCGGCGGAAGGCTAGGGCGAAGGCGTCCTCTGCGGGGTTGAGGTCCTGCATTTCGAGGGCCCTCCAGATCTCCTTCTCTATCGCCTCCCTGCTCAAGATGTTGCTCACGAACTGGAGGGCCACAACAGGCAGGCTCCGCATGGGAAGAAGGCTTAGGCTAGAGATCAGATTGGTGGTGCCACTCACTTGGAGTGTATACTGGGATTCACCTATGACCGTGGCCCGGATCCTCTCCGCCGGCTCCACGACCTGTGCGTCTAGGTCGCACATCCTCTTCCTGATCTCCTCGCCTAGGATGATGCCCAGGTCTCCAAAGCTCTCCGATTCATATCCATAGATGTACTCGGAGACCCCTCCGGAGAAGACAACGATGTCCAGCTTCCCCTTGAAGCTCAGGGGAGGAGTCTGCATAAGTTTCTCCGTCAAGGGGGAGAGGCACTTATTGGTGATGACTTGGAAGAGGCTGTCAGCCTGGGCAGAGGCTATGGATCTCTGAATTACAGGGGAGACTACCTCGCCCAGAATTAACTTGAAGCCCTTGATAGTTGCAACCTTTTCTGCGGGCTCTTCTATCCTGATTAACTTATTGTCGTCGTCGAGGACTATGTGTCGGGCGCCGACGAATATGCAGGCCGTGTCCAGGATCTCCCCTTTACGAGCAACGGCGATCTTCGTTGTACCTCCGCCGATATCCACGTTCATCACCGTCTTGAGGCTATAGTCCGAGAGTTCCATGGCCCCGGAGCCGTGGGCTGCGAGGATCGCCTCGTAGTTGGGTCCCGCCGTGGCACAGACGAACTTTCCCATCTGGTCTGCGAAAAGGTTGATGATCCTCTCAGCGTTGTGCCTTAGGGCGGCGACCCCCGTGATTATAATGGCACCGGTGTCTATGTCGTCCGAGAAGTATCCCGCCTCCTCGTAGGCCGCGGACAGAATCCCGGACAGGGCGTCGATGTCGATGTTGTAGGTATCGTCGAAGGGTGTGAAGCTGATCCCTGAGAGGTGGGTGACCTCCCGCTCGACGATGTCGTATTTGTGCTTTTCCTCGACGAATCCGAGGGTGAGCCTAGAGAAGACGAGCTGGGTGGTGGTAGAGCCTATGTCTATGCCGACACTGTTGAAACTCTTCGACTCGTAGCCTCTTCCGATTTTTCCAAGTTCCTCAGTCATGAGCTTAGCCTTATTATAAGAGTTTTATATTATATTCCATAAAAAAGAGGGGTTGTTTTTATCGGTCGGTTTTTCTCAGTACTTTTCCTGCTAGAGCTCCCGTATGTTCGCCGTTTTCTATGGTTAAAACGCCATTTACAAGAACGTAGGGAATCCCCTCAGGATAGAGCATCGTCTTGGATGGTGGTGTGAATTCTGCCTTATCGATTACAGTATCTGGATTGAATATCGTGATATCAGCCCACATGCCTTTAGCTATTAGGCCTCTATCTGAGATACCGAGCCTTTGGTGTCCTAGCGATGACATCTTCCTGATGGCTTCTTCCAGCGTTAAAATCCCCTGCTCCCTTGTATACTTACCCAACACGCGGGGATAGGTGCCGTAATATCTTGGATGAGGTGATGGCTGATGTTTTGCTAATAGTCCATAGGGTGCATGTATGCTACCATCGCTTGAAGTCATCGACCACGGCTTCTTCATAATTTTCTCTACGTTTCTCTCAGGCTGGTTGAAGTTAGCGAAGCTAAAGCCTCCCTTGATCTCTCCTGCCACTACCTTTTCGAGATGCTCTTGGTAGAGGTCAAGTAGTGTTCCAGCAGGATCATCTCTGCCAAGCATCTCAGTTACCTCTGAGAGGAACTTACCTACGTAGTCACTGTTTAAAGGATAAACACGTATGAGAGCAGCTTCAGGTCCACCTCTTACCTTCATTACTTTGCTCATTGACTCTAGTATCTTAGGTCGGATCTCAGGGTCCTTTATCTTCTGTAGTAAAGCCTCACGTCCCCCTTCGTGAGCCCACTTTGGCATCCATGGCCTAGGCCCAGAGCCACTAGCACGATATGGATATTGGTCTGCTGTGATGTCTATACCATTAGCGCGAGCATCATCAATGATCTCTAACATTTCATCGATACTATCCCAGAATGGCTTAGCTACAATCTTGAAGTGGCTGATGTTGCCTGGTAATCCCGCTTCTTTAGCGATTTTAATGACCTCTCTTATGGCTCCTACAGGTTCAACTCTGTCGCCCTCATCCCTGACATGTGATGTATAAAATCCTCCATACTTGGCAGCTACCTTAGCGAGTTCAATTACTTCCTCGGTCTCAGACCAAGATTGAGGCACATATCTAAGTCCAGTTGTTAGACCGAAGGCACCAGCCTTCATGGCCGTTTCCACCTCGGCCTTCATCTTCTCCAGTTCACCCTTTGTCGGAGCTCTCATCTCCCAACCCATAACGTACTTCCGGACAGAGCCGAATCCTATTAACGGAGCGACGTTAATCGAGGTCCCAATCTTCTCAATCATCTGGAGATACTCCTCGAAGGTTGACCAGTCATAGTCTAGACCCGCCTCTAGGAATTCTGGTCTTGCTTTCCTCATCTCGTCTTTGATAGTATCATTCAAAGGTGCTACGCCTGAACCACAGTTGGGGAAGACTTGTAGAGTCACACCCTGCCGGATATAACTCTCCGCTTTTGGATTGATCATAATGCTAACATCAGAGTGGCTGTGTAAGTCCAAGAATCCGGGGCTAACTACGAGTCCCTTTGCATCTATCCTATTTCTCGCTATGTTGTCTCCAAGTTTTCCTATCTTTGCTATTCTGCCTTCTTTGACTGCAACATCTGCTTTAAACCATGGGTTTCCAGTACCATTGATTACTTTTCCATTTGCTATAACTATGTCATACACTTTTATTCGATTGTAGTAGTAATAAAATTAATATAAGTATTGCGACGTTTTTCATTGGAAGCTATGGAGGACTATGGATATAATGGAAACACGTTCGAGCGACGTTAAATTTATACTTGGAAACCATGCGGTCGCAGAAGGCGCTGTAACCGCTGGATGCCGTTTCTTCGCTGGTTATCCTATCACTCCTGCGAGTGAGATCGCAGAGAGGATTTCTGAGATGATGCCGGAGTTGGGTGGAAGGTTCATCCAGATGGAAGATGAGCTTGGTTCTATTTACGCTACGATAGGCGCATCCCTCGCCGGTGTGAAAGCTATGACTGCCACGGCCAGCGCTGGATACAACTACATGCAGGAAGGAATCGGCTACGCTGTCGCAACGGAGACACCCATAGTGATTGTAGACGTGATGAGGCTCCGGGGTGATGAGCAGCCAACCCAAGCCGACATCATGCAGGCGAGATGGAGCGCGAGTGGAGATCATGAGATGATAGTATTGGCCCCCTCATCTGTCCAAGAATTATTTGATTACACTATTGAGGCCTTCAACCTCGCGGAGAAGTATCGTAATCCGGTAATCGTGCTCTCGGAAATGACGTTGAGCCTCATGAGGGAGAATATTAGGATGCCAGATCCGGGCGAGGTCGAGATCGTGAACCGGAAGCGCCCCGATGTCCCGCCGGAGGAGTTCCTTCCCTTCGATGGGGGGGAGGACGGCGTCCCGCCGATGTCGAGCTTCGGCGACGGATACAGGGTCCTCTACACCCTCAACCCCCACGACAAGCGAGGGATGATAACGGGGGACCTCGACGTCTACGATGAGCTCTATCGAAGGATCACGGGCAAGATCCGACGAGCGGTGGACGACATAGTCAGATACGAAAAGTTCTACATGGACGACGCAGATATAGCGGTATAGCGTACGGTAGGCGAGGCCAGGTCGGCCTTGGAGGCCGTGAGGAGGGCGAGAGAGGAAGGCCTCAAGGTGGGGTTGCTGAAACTCGTGACAGTCTGGCCCTTCCACGACGAGCTCGTCAGGGGCGTCGCCGAACGGGTGAAAAAGATCGTCGTCCCGGAGATGAATCTGGGCAAATACGTCGGTGAGGTGGAGAGGGCGAGCGAATGTCTGGCCGAGGTGGTCTCCCTACCGCTTAACAAGGGGAGGATACACACGTCGTCTGAGATATTGAACGGCATAAAAGGAGGGGCGCGATGATGGAACACCCGAACCTCAAGTACATAAGGAAAGGATCTTTACCCCACATGTTCTGCCCTGGATGCGGGGCAGGGCAGATACTCAATTACTTCATATACGCCATCGACGACCTCGAACTGGATCTCGACAAACTGGTCACCATCGGCGGAGTCGGGTGCATGTCGAGGGCCCCTGCGTATCTGAACACGAGTGCGATCCACGGGATCCACGGCAGAAACCTGCCCTTCGCCACAGGCATAAAACTGGCAAATCCGGAGCTCACGGTGGCCATATTGATGGGCGACGGAGGCACGGCGGCCATCGGCGGTAACCACCTGATCCAGGCCGCAAGGCGGAATCTGGACGTTACCGTGATCGTCGACAACAACGGGAGCTACGCCATGACGGGCGGCCAGGTCTCGCCCATGACCCCGAAAGGAGCAATCACATCGACAACGACCAGAGGTAACCTCGAGAGGCCTTTCGACCTTTGCAAGCTCGTCGAGGCCGCGGGAGGCACCTATATCAGCAGATGGACCACGGCGCATAGCGTCCAGCTCATCAACTCCATCAAGAAGGGCCTACAGCATAAGGGCTTCTCGTTCATAGAGGTCATCGGCCAGTGCCCCACCCAGTATGGCAGATACGTCCTAGGGCTTAGAGACCCCGTCTCGAACCTGAACTGGCTCTTGGAGAATTCGGTGACCGCAAAACAGGCTGAGAAGATGACCGAGGAGGATTTGAAGGATAAGATCCTCGTCGGTGACTTCGTGAAAAAGGAGATGCCGACGCTGGAGGATCTCTACGCAGATCTAGAGAGAAAAGTCCAGGGAAAATAGGAGTGAAAAGAATGGCAGAAAGATGGACAGTCAGATTCGGCGGATTCGGAGGACAGGGTATAGTACTATCATCGGTGGTCACAGGTCTAGCTGCAGTGTATGATGGTAAATACGTCTGTCAGCGGGCTTCATATGGCTCCGAGGCGAGAGGGGGAAAGTGCAAATCAGAGGTCATAATCTCCGATGAGGAGATCAGCTATCCCCTCATCGACAAGCTCCAAGTACTCGTGATAATGTCACAACAAGCTTTGGACAGCTACATCGAAGAACTTGAGCCGGGTGGCTTGCTGATAATCGACCCCGATATGGTCGAAGAACCAGACAAAAGAAAAGACGTCTATATCTTGAAAGTCTCAGCAGCTAAAACAGCTGATAAACTGGGGAACAGGATCGTGGCCAATATGATCATGCTGGGGGCCCTCCAGGCGAAGACTGGTATAGTGTCCATTGATGCCTTGATGAGGAGCATGGAGGACTCCGTCGCCTCCAGGTTCGTCGAGATCAACAGGAAGGCCATAGAGACCGGCGGGCAGATCGTGGAGGAGCTTGCCGCTGGAGGCAAAGCCTCTTCCGAGGGTTAGGATCGAACATGAGACTCCACGAATTCCAGGCGAAGGAGATGTTCGCCGAATATGGGATCACGACTCCCCGGGGTAAGGTAGCCCATTCCCCTGAAGAGGCGGGGAGGATCGCTGCCGAGATCGGCGCCCCGGTCGCCCTGAAAGCCCAGGTGCCGGTCGGAGGCAGGGGGCTGGCTGGCGGCATAAAGTTCGCGGATGATTCGGATGAGGCCGAGGAGGCTGCGTCTCTCATCCTAGGCGAGTCCCTGAGAAACGAGGATGTCAACTTCCTGCTTGTAGAAGAGAAACTGGACATAGAGACCGAGTACTACCTTGGAGTCACCATAGACTACAGGAGAAAATGTCCCGTGGTGATAGCCTCATCCAGAGGCGGCATGGACATCGAGAGAATAGCCTCCGAGTTTCCAGATCATATAATAAAGGAAGAGATAAGGCCCCCTCTGGGACTGACGGATTTCCAGACCAGGAGGATCGCGAAGAAAGCCGGCGTCGTGGGAAGGAATCAGCGACACTTCGCAGCCACGGTGAAGAATCTCTACTCGATCCTCCGATCGGTCGATGCCACCCTCGTTGAGATAAATCCCCTGGTCTTGACCACAGATAATCAGTTCATCGCTGCCGACGCCAAGATCACGCTGGACGATAACGCTTCGTTCAGACACAGGGAACTATATTCGAGGCTGAAATCCATCGAAAAAAGGCCGAGTGAAGGGAAAAATCTGAGAAAGGCATTGGCTGAGGAAGCCGAGATTCCGACGTATATCGAGCTGTCTGGGAACCTCGGGATCATATCGGACGGCGCCGGCACGGGGATGAGCACTTTCGATCTGACGAAGGATTTCGGGGGGAAGGTAGAGGCCTATTGCGAGCTCGGAGGGAAGGCGACGCCTGATCTTATCGAGAAGGCTCTGGAGATCATCGCCTCCAACCAAGAAGTCGCGGTCATTTTGATCAACCTCATCGGGGGACTGAACAGGATGGACGAGATGGCTCAGGGTATAACGAGTTTCGTAGATAAGCGGAAAGAAACCCGTGATGGAGAGTTGAAGCCTGCAATTGTCGTGAGGATGTCGGGCACCCTCGAGGACGAGGGGCGTGAGATACTGGGGAATTCAGGCGTTACAGCCTTCGACAACATCTACGATGCGATAGAGAGGGCCGTGGATCTTGCGGGGGGAAGCTGACATGTGCATACTAGCTGACAGGGATACGCGGGTCATCATCCAGGGAATCACTGGGACCGTCGGTTCATTCCAGGCCAAGGTGATGCTCGACTATGGAACTAACGTGGTGGCAGGGGTGACTCCCGGAAAGGGCGGGCAGGAGATCCACGGGATCCCGGTCTACGACCTCGTGGAGGATGCCGTGAGAGATCGTGGTGGGGATGCGACCCTGATATTCGTTCCTGGTCCCTTTGCCGCTGATGCGACCCTCGAAGCCATTGAGGCGGGAGTCGGGCTCGCCGTGCTGACTGCTGAGGGAGTGCCTCTCCTGGACATGATGACGGTGATGAACCGGGCGGCCGAGAAAGGAGCGTGGCTCATCGGACCGGACACTGCGGGGCTCATCTCTCCCGGGAGGTGCAAAGTAGGCGTCCATCCCCACAGGCTGTTCATGGAGGGGGGGATCGGAGTCGTGTCCAAGAGTGGCGCCCTGTCATACGAAGTCTCCAAGGCCCTCACAGATGCCGGCATGGGCCAGTCGACGGTCATCGGCATAGGGGGCGGGCCGATGTGGGGGCTCACCCAGGTCGATGCCATAGGGATGTTCGAGAAGGACGACGAGACGGAGGGTATCGTGCTATTGGGCGAGATCGGCGGGACGATGGAGGAGGAGGCGGCCGAGTACATTGAAAAGAATGTGTCGAAACCAGTGGTCTCGCTCATCGTCGGACGTCATGCACCTGAGGGGGAGAGGATGGGGCATGCGGGCGCCATAATCCAACACGGCCGAGGGCTCGCAGCGGGCAAGATAGAGGCTCTGAGGAGCGCGGGGGTTCACGTGGTCGATGGCCCTCGCGACGTCCCAATAATGTTGAAAGAGGTGATGTGATGAAGAAATTCGAGATAGAAATAGATGAGAAGCTCTGCAAGGGCTGCTACTTCTGCATAGACAAGTGCCCCACTCAAGTTCTCAAAAAGTCCGAGAACCTGGGTCCAAAGGGATACCTGATAGCTGAAGTCGGCGACCTTGAGAAGTGCATCGGATGCAGGATATGCGAGAGAATCTGCCCAGACTTTGCAATATCAATAATGGGATGATTGGAGCTCCGGTGTCAGAGGTTCGCCTGTAATATGGCAAACATGTCATCCTCAGCGCGCGAAGTGAGAGATATAAAATGTTATAAACACTAATAATGTATCATATATTCAGAAAAAAGGTGAAACGCAGATGTCAATTATCGTTGAAGGACGAATTATCAGCTTTATAATCTTAGTCTCTACTTTCGCTACCTTTTACTATCTTGTAAATCAAGTTAAGAAAGGAAGACAGATACGTCTCAGGCGTTTACCCGCGATTGACGGCATCGATGAGATAGTTGGGCGTGCTGTAGAGCTAGACCGGCCCATATTCTTCACTACCGGTGGTACTGGCAGTCTCGCTAGTGTGCTCGCCCCTCAACTCCTTGCAGGCGTTAGATTCGGTACATACCTCGCTAAAAAATGCGCAGAACTCGATGCAAGACTAATGGCTATTGATTGCCACCCCGATGTTCTACCCTTATTGGTGGGGAATTTCGAGGAAGCCTATAGATTCCATGGAAAGGAAATTCCACCAGAAACGATTCAATACATTCCCCGGGGCTATTCATATACATTGGGCTGTGGATCTTTAATTGTAAGGGAAAAGGCAGCAGGAACTGTCATGGTAGGCCCATTCCAACACGAAGCGGTTTTCGTTGCACAATCAGGCGTTGAAGCCGGAGCACTACAGGTTGCAGGTACTGCTAGGTCAAGTCAGATTGCCTACTTTGCAGCAGTAGTTGATTATCCCCTGATAGGCGAGGACATCTATGCTGGAGCAGCTTATCTCAGTGAGGTACCCGAGCAGTTAGGAACAATCTACGGAGAAGACCCATTTAAACTCCTGTCAGCCGCACTCATCCTACTGGCCTTCATCAGCTATAACTTGAACATACCTTGGCTGTTAGATCTCTTGAGGATATGAGGTGAAAAAAGGTGTCTCAGTTAACGAAAAGATCAATCCCCGTTATGATAACCTTCATAATCGGATTCTTCACGATCCTAGTATACTTCATTGGACTCCCAAGTAGCGTAACACAGGCTTCTAACACACTTAATAGATGGGCTACAACGATTGTGGCTCTTGCTATCGGATTTGGCACGATAGTTCTAGTGCGGACACATGCGATGAGGGTTATAAAACGCCGGGAAGGCGAATGGGTTT
>Ga0209977_10000259_pt1 | contig 20655 bp, 18 predicted proteins | sample SumtaG_2_FD_183113 | JGI IMG/M metagenome (GOLD analysis project Ga0209977, IMG submission 183113) | Deep subsurface microbial communities from Indian Ocean to uncover new lineages of life (NeLLi) - Sumatra_00607 metaG (SPAdes) (version 2) | ecosystem: Environmental > Aquatic > Marine > Oceanic...
TTATACTTAAAAATTATGGATAAAAGAGCAGAATTAAGAAGAAAAGATAAGGGAACAGAATAAACAAAAATTAAGTGCTAATAATGGGAAAAAGCAAATATGGTAAAGGATTTGAAAGTAAAGGACGAGCTCCGAAAGGCTCAAAACTAGGAGGATCTCCTCTTCGTGGGGGAAAAATTAAAGCAAGTCATATTTTAGTTGATAAGTTCAGCAGAGCTCAAGAAATATGCGAGGATATTCAAGCAGGGGAGAATTTTGAAAAATTAGCACAGCAATACTCCACTTGTTCAAGTAAAAAAAGAGGGGGAAACCTCGGAGAATTTTCTAAGGGAGATATGGTACCTGAATTTTGGAACGCTTGTACTAAGTTAAAAAGCGGTGAAATCTCTCAACCAGTTAAATCTAAGTTTGGATATCATGTTATTAAAAGGACTGGATGAATACATGATTTTAAATCGTTAAAAACCGTTAAAATTATAATTAATAATAAATTTATATCCTTAAATCTTTAATCAAATCTATAATTATAGCCCGGTGGTGTAGTGGCCAAGCATCGGGGGCCCTGAACCCCTGGACCACGGTTCGAATATTAATGACGTTGAATCATTAATCGAAATTCCGTGCCGGGCTATGACTCAAATACTCTATTTTATTTTAAATTTTAATTGCGTATAAAAATTATCCTTGAATAAAGATAGATTTTTATTAGAGTATCACCTTATAATTTATTGGATTACACTAGCATTAATACAGGAGGATTCTAAAAAAAAATCTTGTTTTTATTAATACTTTTCTAACTGAGAGTATTAAAACCCCGTGTGGATGCCGGTTTGCCGGTTTCTAGGGAAACTGAAAAAAACAAAACCCCATTATAAACGTAAAAATTTGATCCTCCTAGTGTAATCCTCTTTTTGATTAAAATGCATCCTACTTTATCTAAATTAGTTTACAAAGGGTAAAATCAGGAATAAGACTTCTATCTAATCTTTTTTTAATTGAATATAAACCTCGTGAAAATATTTATCGCTCATTCCAGCAATATAATCACGAGCGATTAATGCTAAATTACCTTGTTTTTTATTTGGTTCATAATATGTTGTATATTTCTCATCGTCAATGTATTCTACATGATCTTTAAAAACTGGTGCATTATAGTTTTTTTCTTCCAAATCTTCTAATGATCTTTCAAAAATCAGTTCAAACTGTTGAGTTAAATTTTCAATGTAAGAGATTTTAGAACTTTTGGTTTTATACATATCTCTACGGCTGTAAATATTGTCATAGTTAAATTTTTTTAATTCTTTGAAAGCTTCGAAAATAGGTTCGCTGTATCCGATTTTATCATTGTGTAAACTAGTGTTCAATAAATCCATAATTAGCGTTTTCATAATCTTCCGATTAGTATCGCCAAGTACAGCTCTGCAGCTTTTTGGTATATCTGCCCTGTTGATTAACTTTAAAAGTATTGCATCTTCAATATCTCTCCCAATATAAGCTATAGAGTCCGCAAATCTCGCAGCAATAGCTTCATATGACATAGGGATTCTTCTAATCTTATTTGTACTAAAACTTTCAATATATTCTGAAAAATGATCTTCCCATGTTTTTCCATTTAATGATATGGGTTTTAAATCTCTCTCGTTAACTTCACCGTCGTGGCATAGAACGCCATCTAAAACTTGTAGAGTTAGGTTTAAACCTTTTGCTGGTTTATCAGGAAATCTTTTTTCAAGATAAGATAACCACCTTACACCTTGAGCATTATGGTTAAAAACACCCATGTGATTTTTTAAACTTATCTCGTTTAATATTGCTTCACCTAAGTGTCCAAATGGGGAATGTCCTACATCGTGGCTTAGAGCTATCGCTTCGATTAGATCGGTATTAAATTTTAATATTCGCCCTATCTGGCGTGCAATTCTGGCTACTAAAATAACATGCAAAGAACGATGTGTAATGTTCGCGTTGTTAATACCAAAAAAAACTTGGGTTTTATCTATATAGCGCGCGTATGCTTTACTATGAACAATGCGATCTACATCTCTAAAAAAAGCAGGCCTTATATCTATTTTAGATTCGTCATCTTCTTCGTAGTATCTTATAGCTTGAGAATCGGATATCGCTTTATCTCCAATATCAGAATCTCTCCTCATATGTAATCTATAAATTTTAAGATTTTTAGGATCCACGCAATTAATCACTTGAATTTTAATAGAAATATTATGAGCATCTTATACATTTCCAAATTTAATTAATATTGCATCGTAAGGACACTTTTCTTTACATTCGAGGCAAAAATTGCATTCCCCCTTTCCAGTAAAGAAATCAAATGGCTCATCCAATATTCTTATTTGTTTCGGGCAAACGTCTTCACAAATGCCACATTCAGATCTACCTACACATTTTACAGGATTTCTAGCCAATTTTAAAAACGAGTATTCTGTAACTGCTGAAGAAACTGCGGCAAAAGGACAAATATACCTACAATATATCCGTGGATACCAAAACGATAGAACAATGATTAAAGTGTAGAAACCTATTATAAAGTATCCTCCGGGTTCTAAAGCATCGAATTTTGCCGGTAAAAAGATATTCAGAAATGTGTCTGGAAGAAACACAAAAATAAATTCCGATAAAGAGAAAAATCCAATTGGTTGTTCAGCAAAAACTCCTAATTGCTCGTTAAATTCAAGGTAATCTGCAAAATTTGCATTTCTTAAAATTCCTAGGGGAAATATGATAATTACTGTAATAATTATAAAAACGTACTTAATGTTGAGAAATTTTTTATGTCTTGATATTTTGACTTTTCTTTTTTTAGTGGGTATCGCAGCACATATATCTTGGATCGAACCAATCGGACATATCCAACCGCAAAATATCCGATTTGAAAATAATAACACTAGGATTAATATGGCAAAAAGGAAAAAGGAAAATCCAATTCCACCTTCTGCCATAGAAAAGAAAATGTATTCTAATATTCCAGCTCCATTAGAAAAAGGATTTCTTGGTGAGTTTTGTATAGGTAGAACTTTAATAATTCCTTCTAAACTTATAAGATTGATAGGTAATAATGCTTCAAGAATGAAGTAATTTATAATTAAAAACGCAATAATCTGAATTATTCTGCGGCTAATTTTAATCGAATTTTTCCTTATCTTTAACCTTTTTAATCTCAAAGATATCACGTGCTAACTTTTAAATTAATAAAGAATCGCTGGTTAAAAAAATTGATCTTCTCAAAAGGAAATCGAAAAGGGAGAAAGAAAAAAAATTTGTAGATACATTAATTATGCTTTTCTAATTTTGCTAAAGGATTTTTTGTACTCTTCTGGATTTCCACCAGCATTGAGATAATCAATATATACTTTTAGACTCTTTAAAAATAGGTCGGCAGCCATTTCCATAACTTCTCTTTGGTCTTCTAATTCAAATTCAGCCCACATTGTAACTACGGTTGTATCACCTTTAGGTTCGAAAATATATCCTATTTTTTGCATAGGACTTCCCTCTTGAATTGATGTCATCTTTTCTAAGGGAATATTTTCTACTTCTATGTTTGTGATATCACCAACATTCGTTTTTAAGAAATATTTTTTTGATTCCAGTTGCGTGCATTCAGTTACCACGATATTCCATCTAGGTAGATCTAGATAGTTGTTTAAAATCTCGTAGACTTTTTCCACGGGGGAGGGAATTTCTTTTTTTTGTTCTGCAATTGGCATAAGATCAACTCTTTTGAAATTTAATTATCATTAGTCACTTACTTAAATTTTTCTAATGATATTTAATTAATCCGTATTATATGATAAGAATATTATTATATAATTGAGATTTCCTCTTGAAAAAAAATCGGGTAATACTGTTATTTAAGTAGTATGGTTTCTCTATTTCTAGGACTTTTGGTTGCTTTCCTTAGCTTTTTGTGAATCATTGTAGATAAACTCACACATTTGCTTTCTTCTCCGTGGTTCGTTATGACCAATTTTGGTTTGGGTTGAATTCTACGTAGAAATTGTGATATTTGACTTCTTGACGAGTGACCGCTGAATCCCTCTAGCGTAAATACATTTAAGTTTAATCTTACTAGATGGGTTCTTCCCTTTGCGTTCGTGTATTGAATTTCGCGGAAACCACGCTGTATTCTCGAGCCCAAAGTGCCGTTCACTTGATAAGACACGAATATTAGAGAGTTGTTTTTGTCTTCTGCTAACGCTTTTAAGTATTGCACTGATGGGCCACCAATTAACATACCGCTCGTCGCTAAAATTATACAAGGGCCTCCCATAATAACATCGTTTCTTTCTTCGTAACCTGAAACTGTAGTAAAAAATTCGCTCAGAAACGGATTTTTACCTTGGTGTAATATCTTTTCCCTTAAATCAGAGCTGAGGAAATCGGGATTTGCAGTATGGATTGCGGTTGCTTCAGAGATCAATCCATCTAAAAAGATAGGTACTTGATCAATGATGCCCTTTGATATTAACTCTTCTAATACGATTATTAGCTCTTGAGCTCTTCCAACTGCTAAAACGGGGACGAGTATTTTACCACCTCGTTTAATCGTGGAGGTTAAGATTTGCCGGAGTTCTCTCTCCGAATCTTGTCTGCTGGGAATACGGTCTTGCGGCCCGCCATATGTTGACTCGATAAGTAGAGCTTCAACGCGGGGGAACTTAACAGCAGCTTTTTCGAGTAATCTGGTCTTCTGATATTTGAAGTCCCCTGTATACACAAAATTATAGCCTCCCTTTCCGAAATGGAGATGAATTAAAGATGATCCTAAGATATGTCCAGAATTATGAAGTGTTAACTTAATATCAGGAGCAATATCTGTGACTTTACCCCATGAAAGAGGTATTGTATGAAGAACAGCACTTTTAACATCTCGTTTTGAATAGGGCATTGGAATACCTTCCTTTTCACAAATCTGAACGAAATCTAATTGTAACATTGTGGATAGGTTGCGAGTAGGTAAAGTAGAATAGACTGGTCCTTGATACCCATACTTAAATAAATAGGGAACCATGCCACAATGGTCCAAGTGAGCATGAGAGATGATTACAGCATCTAGATCTCTTATTGAGAATTCGGGTACATCAAAATTTGGAAATTGATCGCTCTTATTTCCAACATTTAATCCTACATCGAGAAGGACATTGCTATCTCTTGTCTGTATTAAGATGCAAGATCTCCCGACTTCTCTAAACCCCCCTAATGAAGTCAAACGAATGTCTAAGTCAGTAAAAAGAGTAGGTCTGTGAATTCTTTTTCCAATATTAAGAAGTATATCTTTTTGGTTCTGCCTTTCTTTAGTTAACATTTGTCTAATTAAACTAATGGTTCTTGAAGCTAATGGGGGCGTTCTAATGGTCTTCGGTTGCCAAAAAGTGTTCATCCTAATCTCTTTTAAATTTACTCCCTTTTTACCAATGACTAATCCCGGTTTACCCGATTCTATAATAACCTCGCCACGCGTATGATCAAATTCTATATTTGAAATCTCTGCGTCTTCACTAATTAAATTTCGTATATATTTTTCTGTTTCAGAGGGATCTTTACGGTTTTCTACATTCCAACGAAAAACTACCCTTTTGCGCATAGATTTTGCAAGTTCTTTTAAAACATCTGAACCTTCAACTACATCAATACTCGTATTTTCCGAATAAACTGCTATTTCGGGGCCTTCAAATTCTATTTTTTTTACTTTTATATCAGCGGGGAGATATTTAATGATTTCTTCTTTAATTCTTTGTAATTCTCCTTCAAAACTCATAATACTCAATTTTGTTATTAATTATTTAAAAAAAATTTAAATTATAAAAGCAACTATTCCTTTCCTTGTTTTGTAATAATCTAATATTTGTATTGAAAAAATTGTAATGATTTAATTACGTTCTCCTTTAAAATTATATACACAGTTATTTAAGTTCCTTAAACGATGTTTTTAAACAAATAGAATAATTCTTAGAGATTAATACTAATACCAGAGATTAAATTTAAGTATGAATTAATTCTAAATTCTATATAATATATAAATTAATCAAATAAAAACATTTTCATTATAGATTGTGTTAAATTGCATATCTAATGATTAATTACACAAACTTATTTTAAAAGATTGAGTTTAAAACAAATATGACAGAATTAAAAATTGGTGCGATCGCAAGTGGTTCTGGTTCAAATTTAGAAGCAATAATAAGAGCTTGCGAAGATGGAATTTTGAAAAACAAAGCGAGAGTGAAAGTATTGATATGTAATAAAGCTGGTGCGTTTTGTATGGAGCGAGCAAAAAATCACAATATTCCCTCTGAGTTAATTAAATCTAACAAGTTTCTTCATCTCACAAGAGAGGAATATGATGAAAAAATGATAACTGTACTCAAAAAATATAATTGTGAATTGGTAGTGTTGGTAGGTTATATGAGGTTAGTAAGTGAGAAATTTATCAATGCTTTTAATGGAAATGTTATGAATATACACCCCGCTTTATTACCCGCATTTAAAGGAATGCACGCACATAGAGATGCATTAGAATATGGAGTAAAAGTTTCTGGGTGTTCAGTTCATTTCGTCGATGTTAAATCGGATCATGGACCGATCATTATTCAAAAATGCGTTCCTGTATATGATACAGACACTGAAGCTACATTAGGACCACGAGTTTTAGAATGGGAGCACAAAATTTTCCCGAAAGCAATTGAATTATTTTGTGATAAAAGACTGCATGTTGATGGAAGACTTGTTATGATTGATGGTGATGTTAACATATAATAATAATTACTTAAATATGCGGGAAATGATTTCTTTGAAAACTCTGACCCAACTGAAAGTTTAGCGTTATGCTTAACTTAATGAAATAGATCTTGAGTAATGAGATTTTTCATTTCCCGCTCCTTTAACATTCAAATAAACCTAAAATTTTAATCAAATCAATCATGGTTAAATAATATATAATTATCATTTTATAAGAGAATAAGTAAAGATGCCTCGTAGAAAGGATATCTCAGAAATTCTGAATATGATGGAAAAAGCTGAGAATATTAGAAATATCGGTTTTGTCGGGCATATAGACCACGGTAAAACTACACTTTCAGATTCGCTTTTGAGCGAAGCAGGATTATTATCACCGGATTTAGCGGGTGAAGCACGTGTCTTAGATTATTTAGAGGAAGAACAGGCCCGTGGAATTACTATGAAATCTACCAATATTTCTTTATACTATGAAAAATCTCTTAGAGATCACGACCCCTTTCTAATAAATCTTGTTGATACACCAGGTCACTTAGATTTTAGTGGCAAGGTGACGCGCGCATTAAGGTTAATAGATGGAGTCGTTGTAGTTGTCGATGCTGTTGAAGAAATAATAACTCAATCTATAACGGTTATTAAACAAGCGTTACAGGAAGGAGTAAAGCCCGTACTTTACATTAACAAAGTAGATCGCCTTATCCGAGAATTAAAGTTAACGGATGATCAAATAAGAAAAAAATATACAAGAATTATTAAAGATTTTAATATAATTATTAAAAGACATGCAGATAAACCCTTCAATAAAGAGTGGCAAGTATCTCCTGCCAATGGAAACGTTGCATTCGGCTCAGCGCTCCACAAATGGGGGTTTACATTAAAAACTTTAGAAGCTAATGAGTTAAAGTTTTCAGATATTAGATCGCGGTATCAAAAAGAAACGTACACTAAAGAAACATATGCTGATTTGGCTGTTTATTTTCCAATACACAACGCAATACTGGAAATGGTTATCGATCACCTTCCTAACCCTAAAGAAGCACAAAAGTATAGAATTGGAAAAATTTGGGACGGGGATTTGGATTCAAAGGTTGGAAAAGCTATGATTAATTGTGATCCTGAAGGGCCTCTAATAATTTGTTTAAGTAAAGTACAAGCAGATAAACATGGTCTAATAGGAACTGGAAGGATATTTTCTGGAATGTGTTCTATGAAAGAGGAAGTATTCCTATTAAGAGAAAATAATTATGATATTATCCGAAAAACTGCTATTTTTATGGGACAGCGGAGGGAGCTTGTTGAAAAAATACCTGTTGGAAATATTGTAGCGATTGAAGGGTTGAAAAAAATACAAAGCGGTGAGACATTGATAGATAAAGATTTTGTAGGTGAAATGCTACCTTTTGAAGACGTTAAATATGTGTCTACGCCAGTTGTCACGGTTTCAATTGAGCCCGAATATTTAAGAGAATTAGATAAGATGAAAGAATTAATTGATAATTTGTTAATCGAAGACCCTAATTTAAGGTTTGAAATTAACGAAGAAAATGGTGAGTTTCTGCTTTCCGGCGTGGGACCTTTACATTTAGAAGTAACTGCGAATGAGATAGAAAAACGAGGTGTTAAAATTTCCATATCGGAACCACGAGCAGTTTTTAAAGAATCTTGTAGGTACAGTTCATCTATTGTTTCAGTAGAATCATCTCTCTATAAAAACTCCCTTAATCTTAAAATTGAGAGATTGGATGAGAAAACATCTAGATTTTTTCAAACTCACGATTTTAAAGTTATTAAACCAAAAGCAAGATTAATAGAATTAATGCAAGAATATACAAGTTTAACAGAGAACGAAATTAAAAACTTTTGGATGTATTATGATAATGATAATATCGTAATTCATAATGGGAATGGAGATCTGGACCTAAATTATAAGGAAACGATTGTTGAAATTATTGGGAAGATCTTATCGAACGGTCCTTTATGCGGGGAGAGCCTCACGGGAATAAAAATTAATATTGAAACTTTAGAAATCTTAAAGTTAGATGAAGAAAACGCTTTTACTGAATTATCTACAATGTTCTACGATGCCATTAAAAAAGCTTTAAATCAAGCTGAACTAATCCTTCTTGAGCCGATATATCACACAATTATTCAATTGCCACCTGATTATATTAAAAATGCGCTCTCATTACTCTCGAAATATTCTGCTAAAATCAAAAATGTTAATCAAGAAAAAGATTATCAAGCCATTATAGAAATCCTGATACCCGTAAGAAATTCAATTAAATTTGCAGAAGATATTCGCTCTAGCACTTCAGGAAGAGCGTTCTGGCAAAATACCTTCCACGCCTTTATGGAAGTACCTGCGAATGAAGCTAATAAAATAATTAGTAATTTACGATTTATCAAAGGATTATCTTGGTAAATTAAAAAAGTTGAATGCGCCTGCCGGGAATTGAACCCGGGACGCTGGCTTGGGAAGCCAGCATATTACCACTATACTACAAGCGCAAAAAATTGAGAAGTAATATTTATTAATGACAATTCGCAAATAAATTTTTTTCAAACAATCTACTTATTTTAATAAAATTAATTTTCGTGCAGATTAACGAACAAATATTTTTTTGAATATTGTTATATCTGTTCTTCCTAGCTTTTTTGAAGTCTTCTAATTGAATTTGAACCCATGCGACAAATTAGGGTTGTATATCTCAAAGGAAATTGTTGATTTACACGAGGGACAGATCTGGGTCGAATCAGCTGGGAGAAATGAAGGATCTACTTTTTATATAAAACTTTTCAAAAAAGTGAACGATTTGCCTGCGTAATTATAGCTTGTAAAATAAATCCAGTTATTATCAAATTTGATTAAATTTTAATTTTCTTGTTTTTTTATAAGATGTTATGAGTATTGATAAAAAATATTATCAAAAAAATATTAACTTAAGTAGGCATGACGCACTATGTATTGTCGATATGCAGAATGATTTTATGCCCGGAGGCGCTTTACCTGTCGAAGAAGGTGACAAAATTATTGATGATATCAATTATATAGTCAAAATATTCAAGGAGAATGATGGAACAATAGTATTAACCCAGGATTGGCATCCAAAAAACCATATGTCGTTTGCTAGCAACCACCCTGATAAAAATCCTGGTGAAGAATTCCAGTCCGAAGGAATTGGTCCTGTATTATGGCCAGATCATTGCGTACAGGGTTCTAAAGGTGCTAGATTTCACGACAAATTAAAGGTTAATTTAGCTCACGCTATAATTCGTAAAGGTTATAATCCTAATGTTGATAGCTATTCCGGATTTATTGAAAACGATAAGAAATCTGAAACGGGGTTAGCCGGATTTTTAAAATCTCTCAACATTAAAAGGATTTTTATTTGTGGTTTAGCTTTAGACTACTGTTGTTACTTCACAGCATTAGATGGAATTGATTTTGGTTTTGAGGTTTATTTTTTAGTTAATTTAACAAGAGGTATAGACTTGCCCCCGGGAAACATCTCAAAATCTCTCCAACACCTGAGGGACAAAGGAATTAAATTTTCTACGAAAGACCACTTCTAAATCAAAAATTAATTATTGAGAAAAAGAATTTTCTATTATATCAATGAAGTTTCCTTATACTAAAATATTAGCAGTTTGCAGTGTCAGCACTGCTAGAAGTAAAATGGCAGAAGGTTTTCTCAGAAATTTTTTTTTCCGCAATGCAATGGATGTTTCTGTATCTTCCGGTGGTATCGCTTCAAACGCTAGAGATGGGATGCTCATTTCTTTAGATGCGAAATTAGTTATGAAGGAAATTGGTATTCATCTTTCAGATGATTCCCTTTCAGTTGACCTAAAAAAACATCCTGAATTAGTGCAAGAAGCGGACTTAATTCTCGCCTTAACAGAGAAACACAAAGAAGAAATCTATGATCATTTTAAGTTAAAGAACAAAGATATTTTTACATTAAGAGAATTTGCTGGAAAGACCGGTGATATTGAAGATCCTTCAATGAAAGGTTTTGAAGGTTTTCGAAAAGCACGTGATGAGATAATTAATTGTATAGTTGAAGGAATGAAAAGATTTGAGCTATATGTATGATTGAATACATAATAATAGCAATGCTGCAAGGATTATTTGAATGGCTCCCCATTTCTTCTTCGGGGCAAGTTATGATGATATCAATTAATTTTTTTGGTATTCCTCCTGAAAAAGCTTTTAGTTTAAGCATTTGGGTACATTTAGGAACTGCGATCGCGGTTTTAATAAAATTAAGAAAAGATTATATTCAAATCATTAAATCCATAATACCAAGGAAGTTTGAAGTTGATGAAAATGATGTCAAGAAGAGAAATTGGTTAATTTGTGCCACGATTGGGACTGCTATAACTGCTATCCCATTATATCTCCTGTTAAAATTTGTTATAATAGAAGGTTTTACCGCAACACAAGGTGATGTGTTAACTTTAGTGATTTCTGGCTTACTAATTGTAACTGGAATTGTTTTATTGACTTTTAGAAGAAAATTTGGAAAAAAAACTATCAATACCGTGTCAGATCGGGAGCTCATCAAGGATTCAAGCATAGCTGGGTTAATTCAAGGGATTGCTATACTTCCTGGAATATCCCGTTCAGGTTTCACTGTATCTACTATCCTATTCGAGAAATATGACCAAGATCAAAGTTTAAAATTAAGTTTTTTAATGTCGGTTCCTGTAGTACTCGCATCTATTGGAATGGATATTATATTTGGGGAAGGGTCGGTTTTTGGAACAATCGATATCTTCACAATTTTGATTATAACAGCAGTTAGTTTCATTGTAGGTTACCTTTCAATGGAACTTTTGTTGAGAATCGCACAAAAAATAAATTTTAGTTATTTCTGCATCTTGTATGGAGTATTAGCGTTCGTAATAATTCTTCCTTTCATGTTTTTCGGATAGAATCTATAAATTTCTAATATACTCCACCAAATAACTGGATAAGGTGTTTACTACATTTTTTATTCCTCTAAATCCAGGAAAATCGTTTAAATCGATAAGATAAAAGCGATCCTTATCTACAAGTTTTATTAAATCAAATCCAAAAATTTTAAGATTAAGTTCTTCTGATAAGATTTTTGCCAATTCTCTAATTTCTTTAGATACTTTAAATTCTTTCCTTTTAATTGTGTTAACATCAATTTCATTTGGCTTACTTCTTAAAAATATATAAATCGGATTTTCTCTTATAATACCAAATACTTTATCTCCTATTACATAAACCTTTCTTTCAAATCCATCACACTCAATAAATTTCTGAATATAAACATCGTAATATAAAAGATGTTCATACCTGTTGCAAAAAGTATCTACTTCTTCAATCTTTTTAACTAAGAAGTTAAATCTATTATATTTATCGTGCTGATAATGACTTTTAATTACAATTGGAAGCTTAGGTAAAGCCCATCTTTTAAATTTAAGAACGTCTGTAACATTATTATTCCAAGAGTTAGGAAATGAAAACTTTTTACTGATTTGAGGATGGTTTTTAAATACTCTTCTTAGAGCGTAATCAAGGGATATCTTGTTTTTGCACATTAGAACTGTATCGACATTATGTAGCGTTGGAATTTGATGCGTCTTCGCATAGTGTAGCAAATCGATAGAACAATCGTTCCTCACTTTAACAATAATTAAATCTGCATCTTTAATCGATTTAGGCATTCTAGAAAGGTTAAAAAACTTTTTTGTAGGATCGTGAAAGTGTAAGTTAACATCAGGTAAATTTTTAAGCCGATTTATAACACCTTTTATTACTTCGTGATCTTCTCTTGCTGAAAAAACTACATTTCTTATCATCAATTAAAAATAAAGAAGCGCATAATATTCTTAAATTTTCCCTCAATACATACATTCTTTTTCTAGTAAAGATTTTTAAAAAAAATAATTACTTCTTAAAAAAAAGGGTATATAATCTGAAAGAAAAAGTGTTTAGTCTTTTTTCTACTTCTTTTGAAATTTAATAATTTTGAGAAATTGCTCTTAATATAATTTCAATATTCTTAAATTAAAAAATTAAATATGTCAAAATGCTAATTTATGGAATTTCGATCTATAGTTTATTTTAAAATGCTTTAAATAATATCGTTTAATTATAGAAATATCATGGCGAATAATAGTATTAATGTTGCCATAATTGGAATAGGCGATGTAGCATCGGCTCTTATACAAGGTATTGAAAATTATAAGAAAAATCCAGAATTGACAATCGGAATTCTCCCAGAAATTACACAATATGGCATAAATGATATTAATTTTGTCTTGGGAATAGATGTTAACTCAAATAAAGTTAGTAAGGATCTAAGTAAAGCGATTTTTGCTGAGCCAAATTGCAATATGAAAATATATGAGCCAGAGTTTCTAAATGCTCCAGTACTTAAAGGCCCAATCATGGATGGTTTAGATAGTAATATAAAAACTATAATTCCTACAGATAGTAATCAACCCCAATCTGATGTTACGGAAGAAATCAAAGCGAGAGATGTTGATGTTGCAATCATTCTACTTCCTACGGGATGCCATAAAGCAGTAAAGTTTTATGCAATGGCAGCTCTTAATGCTGGTGCCTGTGTTGTTAATGGAATGCCGTCTTATGTAGTTAAAGATCCAGAAATCGTAAAAAAAGCCGAAGAATCAAATCTTTCACTCATAGGAGATGATGTAAAATCACAAATAGGAGCCACTATTATTCATCGCTCTTTAACAAACCTATTTCCTATGCGAGGAGCTATTCTCGATCGCACAATTCAACTGGATTGGGGCGGATCGTCTGATTTTTGTAATTTGTTAACCCCTCAAGCTAATGGAGAATTAGTTTATGAAAAAGGCAAACGTCAATCTAAAACTGAAGCAGTTATAGCAAGTCTTAAAAATAAGGAAAGTGTTGAGTGTCGAGTATCTGCTGTAGATTATATTCCATTTTTAAAGAATCAGAAAGAAGCGTATATGAGACTCGAAGGCCGCATATTTGGTGGTGCTCCAGTAAGAGTTGATATTACAATGTTCGTAGAAGATGGAAATAATTCAGCAGGAATTATAGCGGATTGCATCCGAGTTTCTAAAATTGCTAAGGATCGCGAAATTGGAGGGATTTTACAATCTGCTTGCTCCTTCTTTAATAAACACCCTCCAGAACAACTAGATGATTATATTGCAAAAAAAAGACTCTTAGAATTCGTAGAAAATCGACGCGAAAGATAAAATCAGAGTCTGATTTCAATGTAATTTTTAAAAGAAAGATTTTGATTCAATTCTATTGAAATACTAAAATTGCCAATGTTTAATATGCAGGTTTTTCTCTTAGAGCTGCACGCTCTTTTAATTTCATAGCTCTCCCTGTTACATCTGTTCGACCTACAGCTCTGAGTCTCACAAGTGCATGTGGATAGGGAGATAAATATTCTTCTTCCACCTCTTTTTGAATCGAAGGGTCAATGTTTTTAAGTTTATTATAGATATTTGCTTTATCTTCTACAGATGTGAATCGTGGATCGACCACTACAGCAACATGGAACGATACACCCGCATCCCAGAGTCTTTGAGCAGCTATAAACGGGAGATCCACATATTTTTTTTTAATCCCTGTTTTTTCCTCGAAGGATTCAGGTAGTCCACCCCTTATTGACAAACGGACATGTCCTACCGTCCTATCACTCGAATCTCGAGAAGCGTATTTAGCAAAACGAGGTGCTAAGCTTTTATCACAAGCGAGCATAACTCCATTTGTTTCAATTACAAAGAGGTCAAATGCATTCGAGTTTTGGTTAACTAGATCTAGGACTGCATAGAGATGGTTTGGGCATAGGGTAGGTTCTGCGCCGCTTATTCTAGCACGTCTCAAACCTTTAAATAACATAACTTTACGTATGTGTGAGTAAACCTCCATAGGTGAGTAAAATTCTCCATAGAGTTCTGGCCAGTCACGACTCCAATCCACCCAGCAAAATATACATCTAAAGTTACATCCAACCGAATAAGCTGTAGCGATCCCTCCATAAACACCTACCGCGTAAAAATTGGTATATTTCCGATGAACTGAGCCATTAACTTCTTTACATACAACTTCGCGTGTTTGTATAGTTAATTCCCATGGATCAATTGGAAATGGGTGAATTAACTTTGTTGTTTCATCGCACATTGCATAACGAATTTTAGTACTCTCTAAGTTAAAATTAGGCTTCGGCAAATTTTATGTTCATTAGTTGTTTTTATTCTATTGTTCTTTGATACTTATTATATTTATAGTAGTTGAATAATAAATATTGAGGTATAAAATAGTGCTAACTTTTAGCCTTAAGGAAAGCTTTTTGGTATATTTCTCTCATATTTATTAAATTGTAAATATGATCTGAAATCAAACTTACCCCTTCAGGAATGCTCCTAAAACTTGGAAAATCATTAATATCTACTATGTATGGACCTTTTTCAGTTAGAACATAATCCAATCCAAAAACAGACATTCCAAGTTTTCTTCCTAACCTTATAATTCTCCTTTTAAATCGCTCTTCTACTGGAACACGGATGTGTATAAGATCCAATGGGGATAATTCAGTTTTTTGTTGTAAACGATTATGTGATGTGATCGAAACAACCCAGTTACCTATGACATATATTTTATAAATAATATCGTGTTCTCCTAAATATTCTTGGAAAAATAGGGTGCTTTCCTCATGTTTATCAATTAATTCGCTCAACTCAATTGGGTTTTTAGCAATTCCAATAATTCTATCGTTTTTTGGTAAACCAGGAATATTATGAGCGTCAAGTTTTATGATTATATCAACAGTTTTGCGAGAAGCTTGTAAAGCGTCAATTTTTGAATTAAATAATCTCGGGATGTGAATTTTTTTATTATCATTTTTAATAATACTAAAAGTTTCAATTCTGCTCTCACAAATTTGAACAGACTTTAATTCATTTAGTAGAGGAATCTCTGGGCAAACATCATCAATAATCTTATAAATCCTTTTATTAGTTTGTTGAGTTGTAAGTTTAACGATTAAAAAAGAGATTGGATATTTTTTCAATTTTTTTTCTAAATATTTCGCGTTAAAGGATTCAAATCCATTTTTCATTAAATTAACTAAAGTTATATTATAATTTTTTGATAGAAATTTCTTGATATTTTCCATTACTTCAAGATCTCTATTACAAATGGCTCCAATGTATTTCTTTTTTATAGTATTAGCCATTTAAAAAACCCTTCAATTTGATTTCATAAAAACAAATTAAAATATATAAATGTATTGATTGATTCAAGCAATTCTTTTAGAGTAGGAAGATTATAAAAAAAACATTTATACACTTCAAGAAATAATTAGAGCTTAAAACCAGATACTTTAAATTAACTTTGTATTATACTATTCATTAATAAGAGATAATATAATTCTTGCAGAGTATTTAAAATTAAGGTAGAGTCTTTGATAAAAATAGGGTTGATTACTGATAAATATCATTTAGAAAAAAAAACAACTCAATTTTTAAATTATTGCAAAACTGTTGCAGATGTATCAATTTATATTGAAGAAAATTATCTTTTAGATTTCTCGAACTATGAATTTGATGAAAACATATTTTTTGTGAAAGCTAAAGGAGATTTAGTATTAAATTTAGTAAAATTAATTGAGCAAGAAACCAATATTCCAGTAATTAATTCCTCAAGTAGTATTTCACTCGCTTTTAATAGATTTTTAAACAGCGTCTTCTTAAGAAAAGCAGGGGTTCAAGTTCCAGATTTTACTATAAATCCTGCAGATATAATACCTGATTTTAAGGATTATATTATGAAGAATATAAAAGATCAAGAAAACTATGCTTTTAGCCCTCAAATTCAAAAAGAAGGTGGGTTTTTAAAAGTTACCGATATGCGTGCTATTGACGAATCCAGTGGCATAAAACCTAAATACACCCATATATATTTTCAAGATTTTGTTAAGAGTAAATGGGAATATAAGGTGTATCTCATTGGTGATGATTTGTTTTACTTCAAACAAATACCACTTTTAATTAATCCTGATAAAATGAAATCAAGGATAAAAATTGATAAGGTTACGGAATTAACCGAAATGTCATATAAAGCAACAGAGGCAATTGGATTAAAAATCAGCTCAATGGATTTTCTAAGATCAAAAAATGGTGTTTATTATTTAACAGATATAAATTCTTCACCCAATTTTAATTACATTAAAAACGGTCCAAAAATAGTTGGAGATTATTTAATTAAACAAGCTAAAAGTTAATTATTTATGAGATTATGAAAATAGGTATTTTATCAAAAAGAACAGGAAACTTCGCCGGCAAAATGAAAAGTTACTTTGAGAGTAATGGGCATCAAGTGAGTATTTTTACTGCAACTAATTTATGTATTAATGATTCACTCATGGAAAACGATTTTTATATATTAAAATCTAAACACATGCTTTATCTTTATGCGGGTTATTTTTTAGAAGCAAATAAGATTCCTGTTATCCCAGATACGAGTCTTAGTTATACCCATAAGGATCGAATCGAATCATATTTTGCTATTAAAAAAACTGGACTTTTAGTTCCCTCTGTATATATGGGTACAGTCAACACTTTAAGAAGTCAATTACAAAATTCTGTTTTCCCTCTAATTTCCAAACCAATTCTTGGTTCTGGAAGTAAAGGAGTTAGAGTTTGTAATACATCTCAAGATTTTAATAATAATAAAGAGGAACCTCTTTACTTAGAAAAGTATATCGAGGGAATTAATTATTTAGCATACTTTATTGAGAATGAATATTGTATTTGTGAAAAAAAACCTTTAGCAAACGAACATGGTGATACGAAATTAATAGAGTCTGATGAAGAAATTGAGGGATATTTAAGAAAATGGAAGCAAAAATATAACCTATTATTCGGTCATTTAGATATTGTAAGAGAGAACAAAACAAATCGATTGTATGTGGTAGATGCTGGCACTTTTCCAGAATTTTCAAATTGGAAACTTGATACAGATCCAGTTTCGAAAGTTTGTGATTTAATAGTAAAAAAATATCAAGAAATAAGGAAATAGATTTTATTTAATTTATTATAAGAAAGAGATCGCTACTTACTTTCTTCCGTATCATGTTCGTGATCGTGTTCGTGATCGTGATCGTGCTCTTTATTGTACTCGTCTACTTTTTGCATAACGGATTCGGCAGGTGTTTGTGGAATTGGAATTTTCTCAAAAACTTCTATGAATTTAACGTCTTCTATTTTGTCGCCCATGTGGGTTTGTAAATCCATTGCGAGACCGAATTTAAGATAAGTTAAGTTTTGGAACAAGAACATTTTAGGGATAGTAATTTCAAGAGTTTTATCCTTTGTATGATTTATTATAAACTCAGCAGCGTTTTCTTTGGGAATTCCCTTCGAAATCATGAAATACTCGATAATTTCATTAAATTCGTCGATCTTATCAATAATTTCAAGGTTGTAATCTATTGATTGACCTGCTAATGGGTGATTGTAATCAAGAACTACCTTTCCTTGAATTATATTAGTAACTATGCCTCTTTGACCTTTTTTGTTTGTATAGTCTTGACCATATGTGGGATTCTTTCCATCGTTTAATTTTCTAAATTTTGCTATACCTATTCTTTCGATTTTTTGAGGATCTCTTTTACCAAATGCCTTAGTAGGTGGAATTCTTACAGATTTTTTTTCAAAAAAATTCATATCTTTCAAAGTTTCGGTGAGTCCTTCGTTTAAAAATCCAGATTTTCCCACAATAACAAATTCTGGAGTATAATACCCCTGTTTAGCCTTTTCTTCTTCGTAAATTTCTGCTTTTTTCGCATCTTCCTCAGAAGAAACCCTAAATATTTTTCCTTTTTGGCTTCTCGCGGTCATTTTCAAGAGTACAAAATCTCCTTCTTCGACTTTTTTTCCAGCTAATTTCTTTTTCTTTTCTTCCAATTTTTCGGCTTCTTCTTGTTTTCTTTTTTCTTCATCTTCTTCTTCAGAAGTTTTATCAACAGTAGTTTGGCTCTCTTCTGAAATATCTTCGCTTGATTCACCTAATAGTTCTTTAGCATTACTTACGAACTTTTCAGCAGTAGCCTTCCCAATACCTTTAAGTTGCGTTAGTTCGTCAATACTAGCATTTGCTAATTTCTCAACAGAGTCAATCCCTGCTTCTATTAATACTTCTTGTTTTTTGCCCACACCTTTTACATCTTCTAAATTCATCGCTAATACCATTAAATTCTATTAGTTAAGCTAATGTCACTAAGTTTTAAGAATTTTTCATTGCTTATTATTTTTTCTAAATTTAAGATACTGGCTCATATAAAATTCCTAAGTCGTCAGCGTAGTTCTTAACTTCATGAATTTCTGTCATCGATGGTCTTCTGTTTATTTCTTTATATTTATGAGCTAAATATTCTGGGTGATATTGCCCCATTAAATTGACAATAGATTTTGGAACTTCTCTAGCTATATAGTCTAATATTGGTTTAGAACAACATTCCACATGATTAGGCATGATTAAGTGTCGAATTATTATTTCGCCACTTCCATTGTCATGAATTCTTTTCAAATTACGAGTAAGAATACCATAATAATCTTTTATTCCAGAATATTTTTCAGCGCATTCGTTATTTCCATATTTGAAATCAGGTAACCAAAAATCCATAAAATCAATAATAAGAGATAAAGACTTGTCTGTAAGATAAAAGTTTGAATTCCAAAGTTGAGTTATGTTTGATGTTTGATATTGTAAGCTACCAACAATAGTGTGGATGTTTGGAATAGGATCCCCTCCTACATAATTAATATTGATAGCACCTTTCCCAACTAATCTGTCTGCTAGAGTTGCTAATTGATTTACTTCAACTTTTTGAGCAACATCCTCGATTTTTCTTCCTTCCTTCCATTTTTGAGAAATATCGTAGTTTTGGCAAAAAACACATCCAAAATTGCATCCTTGGAAAAATATGGTGCCACTCGGGATTAACGGTGCTTCTTCTCCCATATGGAGAAAAGCAGAAGAAATATACGAGTCTTTAGATAGAAGGCAAAAACCCTTTTCACCACCAATTCGATTAACCGAGCATTGCCTCTCGCAAAAAATACAATCTTCAAGGTATCTAATTGCTAATTCTTCAGCTAAATTAATATAATTTTTAAAAACAATAATTCGATTTTTAACGTCTTGAATAGGATTCTTTAGCAACTCATTAAATTCTAATGATTTCTCTTTTAGCAATTTTTCTAAGTCTTCGATGGTATCATTTGAGTTGAAGTCACAACTTAAGCTTTTAGCAACAATATATCTCGCAACTTCTTTATCATCAATAATACCACGATACCTTGCAAATCGCTTGCGAAGCTCTTCATTGTTCCAAACCAAAGTTGAGTCTGGTCGAAGTTTTCTAAAAACCATGATTAATATAAGTATTTTAATTTTTATAATGATTTTCGCTATGAGTAAATCTTGACTCAACTTGAAACCTTGTTTAATCAAGACATAAAGAGTTAGGTCTCAAAACTAAGCCATTTGATAATATTAGAGAGAAAGGCAATATTATCTCCAGCATCCAATCCAAAATCGTCCTCAATAAGCCAATCTGATGAGCCAATGGTAACACACCTACCACTGAAAAATTCATTGACGACACAAATAGGGACTGTTCCAATTCCTCCTGTATCGTTGTCAACGAAATAGTTAAATTCTGCTTTTGCTGATGTAACAATAATGTCCTCAACATCTTCCTCAGTAATAGTAAAAAACGTACAGTTAGGAAGTACTACTTCAGTAATTCCATTAGATATTGGATGGTTAAATAATTCATTCACAAGGACATTTTTTTTGTCTACTAAAAAATGTGATTGTGTTTCCCGGATCGAGCCATTCCAAAA
>Ga0209977_10000260_pt1 | contig 20598 bp, 24 predicted proteins | sample SumtaG_2_FD_183113 | JGI IMG/M metagenome (GOLD analysis project Ga0209977, IMG submission 183113) | Deep subsurface microbial communities from Indian Ocean to uncover new lineages of life (NeLLi) - Sumatra_00607 metaG (SPAdes) (version 2) | ecosystem: Environmental > Aquatic > Marine > Oceanic...
CTTCTTTTTTTTTGTTTTAATATTCCTGTTAACTTGTGGATTTGGCTCAATTCCGATTTGTGCTCTACAATTAGGGCAAAATTTCATATCTTCGAATTTAAGAGGAATACCGCACTTAGGACAGAATTTAGGATTCATATTGTTTTTCTCTTTCTTTATTTAAATTTTTTATGTTAGATCGGTTTTTACTTTCATATTATGTGATTTCAGTACTTCATTATATAATTTATTATATAAATTCTTCGCTTATTTCAATATCCATGTTGGAATCTATTGGTAAGCCACTTGAGTCGCAAATTATGACGCCGCGAATCCCTTCTCTTTCCTCAAAACGACGAAGTATGTTAACCCCTAACTCCCTAGCATACCCCATTATATCTAAAGGTTTTCTACAGTTCGGACAGCGTTGATCTCTAGGATAAGGTTTCTTAATAAAATAAGCGCAGTAAAGACACCTTATTTGAGGTTCATCTTTTCCTAGTGGTGGATTTGCCATGAGATTCCAAATTTGTGTATTATTACAATTCCTTTAACTTTTTTATTTAAAAAGTTAATTAACGCACCTAACTATTTCTCTTCCCGATAAGAATAAAGAATTTCAAACATATAAATTTCACATATTTGTAAGTTTCTCCCGAGACATAAAAGAAGTTGTTTGATCTCTCATATAAGATAAATTTATCACATCTGATTGGGTAATACTATTTTAATCTATCGGCTATTTCCTCAATGGCGCTTAGGAAATCCTGTTTAGTTACTTTGGTATCAATAACCGACTCATCAGTAAGATTATCAAGATCGTTTTGAAGCTCTGGTTTATCTCTTTTTACCGCATTCATTACCGCTAATCGACATACACCTTTAATATCTGCCCCAGTAAAATTTTCTGAAAGTTTGGCAATTTCTTCTAAAGAAATTTCGTCATCAAGAAGTAGATCCCTGGTGTAAAGTTGATAAATTTTAGTTCTACTAATTAAATCGGGAAGAGAAAAATGTATGATTTTATCAAATCTCCCTGGGCGGAGTAATGCGGGTTCTATTAGATCAAGTTTGTGAGTAGCACCTAGTACAATTACATTTCTATAAGGATGTATCCCATCCATTAATCCCATAAGTTGAGTTACTATTCGGTGTTCCAGATGTCTGCTATTATCAATCAATTCCCTTTTGATTATGGGAGCAATGGAATCAATATGATCAATAAAAATTAAAGAAGGTGCCATTCTTTCCGCCATTTCGAACAATTCTTTTAATTTTTTCTCTGAATCTCCTTCATATTTATGAAATATATCTGTTGGTAGAATAGATATAAAATTATAATTTGTTTCATTCGCTATAACTTTCGCTAAAAGGGTCTTGCCAGTTCCCGTAGGACCCACTAACAAAATACCCTTTAAAGGCTCAATATTCAATTTTTCTGTATTTGAAGGATGGTTGTAACTTAACTCAAGTAACTTTTTTATTTCAAAGATCTCTTTTTCTAAACCTACAATATCATCAGATGTAATAAGGCTACCAGAACTATTTAGGAAAGCAATTTTTTTATTTATTTTTACCCTCGTCTCTCTTGTAAATCTAACTACTTCATCGGTGGGCTTTGTATTTAACACTATTAGTCTTAATGGTCCTAGAATTGGTCTTTTTGAACCACCTCCCATATTTAACATTCTCATAAATCCTTTCATAGGAGCGTAGTCTTCATCAGTTTTAATGAAAGCTCCAGGAATATCAATAATATCTCCTGCCATAATCGGTTTATCAATTAATTTCCCTTTTATTATGTCAGCTTGTTTTTTAATATCGTAAATTGCCTTAGTTGGGGCGAGCTCTATTTCTCTAGCTGGTGAAGCAAGTGTAGGTTGAATTGTAACGAACTCTCCAATGGTAGAGCCTAAATTCAATCTTTGAATTCCATCTATTCTAATAATCTCTTTTCCCTTATCAGAAAGACTTGCTACAACAATTCCCGCAGTTCTCTTCTTGCCAATGATCTCTATTATATCACCAGTAGCAATCCCCAAGCTTTCCATAATAGCTGGGTCTACATAACATAAACTTCTCCCACTGCGACTTGGTTCTAATCTTTCAATTCTAAGTTTTGCTGTTTTTATCATTATCTTGTTATTTATTTTATCCGAATGTGTATTTCTATTTTTTCTATTTATAAAGAAATAATGATTATTTATTTCTTTTTGCTTTATTTATTATAACGAGTCAACTTAACTCGACATATGTTTAATTTAAAATTGAATTTTTGAAGTGTAGTTTAATAAAAATATTGGCTTCCTTACTAACAACTGTAGTTGCTAATTCTAAGTGAAACTGGTAGAAAAATATGATTAAATCAAAGTTTAAAATTTTAATTGACATTAAATTAGTTCAATATTAAGGTGTTTTGCCAGGTACAGTTTAAATTTCTTCAAGATTTTGTTTTCTTCAACTAAATTATCAGATTGTATTTTAATAAATGACTTCCTATGTTCTAAAATTGCTTTTTTTGAAATATGATATTTTGGATTTTTTAGTAGTTCTCCAACATATTTACGCGTGATTAAATCTATCTTCTCCCGAATTGAAGGAGATGGAATTTTTTTTAATGAATCTTTACATTTTATTTGTTCTTGAAGATTTAAAGCTATTTTACTGATTAATTTTTCTATAAATTGACCTGTGTCCCTCGTTTGAGTAATATCATAAGTTTCGTAAGGAGTATCCCATTTGTATTTATTAAAGTTATCGAATTTATTGTAAATATTCTTAATAACTTCATTAGGTATTGGTTTCCCTCTTTCTTCATTCCTTTTCACACAGAGTCTAAGCGGGGTTGAGATATGTATAATATAAAATTTGATGTTTAAACTATCAGCTATTAATTTTAAATCGTGTCGCATGCTTGAATAGTAATTTAAGTCGTCACTGATAACAATATAATCCTTATTAAGGTGTTTCCTTACTGATTGTATATTTTTTTCTCGTATTTGAGGTTCATTTTTAAAGTCAAAGCCGTTTGGAAAAACTTTGTCCCTTATTATGTCAGGATCGATAACTTTTACTTTATTTTGAAATTTTAATTCTAATTCATCCTTAAGTTTAAATGCAAAAGTAGACTTTCCCGATGCCGGTAATCCTACTAAAATAATTAGAAAGTTTGATTTATTGTTCAACTAGATCATCTTCATTAAAAGTTCTTATAAGTTGAATCTTTTGTTTTCTCGTAAAAGTTTTGATTTCTAACTCTCTTCTCATAGCCATTCTTCTTTCTCCAAAAGTTTCAATGTACTTAAGTCTTATACTCTTCTTCCCCCGACAATATTTAGCTCCTACTCCCTTTTTATGTTCCTCTAATCTTCTATACAGATTATTTGTGTATCCCGTATAGAAACTTTTTCTGTTATTTTTCGCGATTGTTTCTAAAATATAGACATAATAAAGGGACATACCAGAATCACTATTTATAAGATACATTTTCTACTATTTATTTTTTGTGGCAGTTCCCTAGCCCTTTATTGTTGTTAAATGAGAGTAAGTAAGTCCTCTATGTAGATATTATATTTGCTAATTTAACCAATTAAAAATTAAATTTATTAATAAAAACTTTTATAATCTTAAAAGGAAGTTGTAAGTTTTTTTGGTGAGTTACTTTTCCTCTAGGTATTTGTCTAATTAAGTGGGATGAGGTTCTTGGTGGAAACATATACATGAAGTTTCCGGAAAATTTAGTAATTCCGGATAATGTAGTGCAACAAATTCAAATTTCACATAATTTTGTGGAATCCTACATCACTATTGAGGAAAAGGATTGGAACTCAATTTCGTATTACAACGAAAACAAAGAAATAATTATCGTATTATCCTTAGATAAATACGACGATGCTTCAGATTATACTGTTATTTTAGATGAATTTAAGAAAGAACTTGAGTTAGAATTAAAAGAAGATAGTCTCAAAGAGCACTTAGAACGAATATATAACCTATCACTAAATGTATTTAGGACCAGAGACGAGGTAATAGGAAAATTAAGCAATGAAGTAGCTCACTTAAAAACCATGGAATACGATTTAAAAATAAGATTTGAGAAAATAGCAGAATCCAATCATCTCAAAGTTAAAAGCAAAATTCAATTCCTATTAGCCATCAATAATGAGTTGGAATATAAAGACTTAAAAAAATCTATAAATACCAGTAAAAATTGGCTAGATGCTGTTCTGAAGACTCTTTCAAAAAATAAAGTCGTTGGTTATAATAGTGAAAAAAACACTTATTTCCTTATTGTTTGATTATAATGAAACCCTCTATCATAAAGAATTAGATTATTAAAAAGGCTTTTATTTTAATTATTATACCTTAAAAATTTACTTTGAAAATATTCGTGTTAAAATTATGAACCTTTCAGAAGAGGAACAAAACGAAGTCCTAAAAGTTTTGAAATCTCAAATGCTAACGCTGCTACATGGTGAATTTGTTAAAAAGTTTGAAGAAGAATTCGCTCGCTACATAGGTGTAAAACATGCTATCGGCGTTAATACTGGGACCGCAGCACTCCATATCGCCATCGCAGCCTTAGATATTGGACCTGGAGACGAGGTAATAGTTCCACCATTTACGTTTATTGCTACTGCAAGCTCCGTCCTCCACAATAATGCAATCCCTATATTTGCTGATATTGATGATAAATCCTACACTTTAGATCCAGATTCCGTTAGGGATAAAATAACTAATAAAACTAAGGCAATAATTCCAGTTCACTTAGCGGGAATTGGTGCAGATATGAATGCTCTTATTGATGTAGCTAAAGATAATAAAATCCACATCATAGAAGACGCCGCTCAATCCATTGGAACAAAATGTTATGATAAAAAAGTCGGGGCTATAGGGCATCTCGGATGCTTTAGTTTTTATCCTTCTAAAAATATGACTACGGGAGAAGGAGGTATGATTACTACTAACGACGATTCGTTAGCTGAACAGTGTCGATTATTAAGACATCATGGCGAACCTGAGTGGTACGTATATAATAGATTAGGTTACAATTATAGAATGACCGAAATTCAAGGCGCAATTGGAAGAGTACAGTTAAAAAGAATAAATGGTTTTATTGAGAGTAGAAATAAGAATGCACGATATTTATCAAATGCAATTTCTGATATTACAGGAATAGATCCACCTTTTATTCCTGATTATTGCGAACCTGCATTTAATTATTGGATTGGACGCATCATTCCTGATATATTAGGTTTGACGAAACCTCAATTCCTAAAAGCATTTCCTAGAAGTAAAGTGCTGTATCCAAAACCCCTTTATAAAACCAAACTATTTCAGGAAAAAATAGCGTATTCAAACGGATGCCCCTGGTCTTGCCCTTTTTATGGTAAAGAAATTGACTACAATAAAGTTAATTTGCCAAGAACAGAAAAAATTACTCAAGAAATATTCGCATTAGATATCCATCCTAATATTTCAAAGGAAATGCTTGACGAGAACATTGAAATAATGAAAGATTTAGCACAAAAATAGTCCATGGAATCTTTAATTTATGAATCGAATTATCATACAGGTATATGGACTTGTACAAGGAGTATTTTTTCGCTATACAACTCGTAAGATTGCTCGAAACCTAGGTCTGACTGGTATTGTTAAAAATTTGCCCAATGGTAGTGTATATATTGAAGCTGAAGGGCCAGAGGATAAACTAACTGAATTATTAAAATTCGCTAAAAAAGGTCCGAAATCCGCTGAAGTAGAAAACATTGAGTACGAATACAAAGAAGCTCAACATAAATTCAAAGGATTTGAATACTCGTTTTAAAAAAAGTTAACCTAAATCTTTCGTGTGTTCGTGATATTACCTAGATATTATTTATGATGATAAATAATATTCCGATATTATTAATCATGTCATTATCATTAAAGAGAAATAAATTCCTTCAATTATTTCAAACAATTAACAACAATAAAATTAAATATCAAGGACCGATAATTTTAAGAATTTATGGCTTAATGAATGATCTAGAATTATCTAACGAGAATAGATTCATTCTATGTAATTTTATAGATCAAAATAGTGAAAGATTCAATTTAAAAAAGGACATATATGAGATCAACAGCGATGTTACCTTAAAACAGCTATTTCTCTTTGCATATAGTAAAGCTAGAACAAATAATCTAATTCCAAATCTTTATACAGAATATGTTAACAGTGTCAATGCTATATCCCAAAAAATTGACACCCAAGCTAAATTTTCTTAAATTCCATTCAATAATTTAAGGACATATTTTAAAGATAGATCAGTACCTTTTAAATGCAGTATGAAAATGATTAATAAGGATAATTATTATTATGAAAATATAAAAAATCAATTAGTAATGTGAGCAATTATGACGGCTGAATCAAACTATATTATAAAGATTTGTATACTCGGGGAAGCTAATGTCGGTAAAACTTCGTTGGTATACCGGTTTATTGAAAATAAATTTAGAGGAAATTATAAAAGTACGTTAGGAGTAAACCTCCTCAAGAAGGATATGAAAATTGAAGGATTTGGTGATGTATCCGCTCAGATATGGGATTTAGGAGGTCAAGAAAGCTTTAGAAGCCTCCGAAGGTTGTATTTAGAAGGTGCAAACGGTGCTCTAGTAATATACGATTGCACTAAGAGAAGTTCTTTCGAAAAACTTGAAGATTGGATCTTAGATTTCAAAGATGCAAGGGAAGAAGAGCCTTTAATTCTGATTGGGAACAAAACTGATTTAACAGATACTATAAAAGTCCAAGAGAGTGAAGGATTGGAACTAGCGCAAAGATATAATATGAAATTTATACCTACTTCTGCTAAAACAGGCTCAAATGTAGAAAGTGCTTTTAATGAAATCATTAAAATAATTTTAAATAAGAATTTAGATAGTTAGAGTTCTATATATCATCCCTACAAATTTTATTTATAAATTTCTTAAATAAATAGAAATTTAAATATTTCTTTATAAATGCCTTTATAAACAAAAAATCATTTATAAAGAAATACCGTTTTTAAAAGAATATAATTTTACTTTTAATTATTTTAAATCACATTTATTAAGTTTGATGTAAGATGGTAAAGGAAAAGGAAAAAAAGGAAGATAAGAAAGAAGAATTAGAGGTTGTTGAAGAAAAAGATGGCGAGGGCGAGGAGGGTTTAGATTACAAAATTGAAAATGTCGTTGCTACTGTCGTCGTCGAGATCACAGAGAAAATCGATTTAAATCAAATTGCTCGCAAACATGCGGATGTTGAATACAACCCTGAAAGATTTCCCGGATTAGTAATGAGAATTCTAAAACCGAAAGCAACTATTTTAATATTCTCGACTGGAAAAATGGTAGTTACCGGTATGCGTAAAGCTTCGGAAGCTGATAAGGTTGTTGAGAAGGTACTAAAGAATATAAGAAAAGCTGGAATAAAAGTATCTAATCCCGAAATTACTATTCAAAATATCGTAGCTAGTGGAGATTTACACACGAATATAGATTTAAACATGGCGGCAATCGTTATGGAGTATGCTATGTACGAACCAGAGGTTTTTCCTGGGTTGATCTATAGAATGCAAGATCCAAAAACAGTGTTTTTAATATTCAGTACTGGAAGGATAGTTTGTACTGGAGCTAAGCGAAAAGAAATAGTTAAAGAAGCTGTACGTAAATTGAATATAGAAGTAAGGGAATTGGGTGTCGCTAAAAAGGAATTAGGCAATGCTGATTATCAAGATATAACTTTTATTTAATATTTTTATTTTTTTTTATTTATTATTAATTAACGACTTGATTTATTAATTTTATAAGAAGTTTGTAAATTGGAGCTATTTGATTATTATTTGCCAATATTATAATATAAACTAGGTCCTCTTGCCATTTGGTAAGAAATTGCAATTTTTGAAAGATATAGGGTTTTAAATTAATCTTTTTGAAACACGATCATAAATTCACAATGGTCTTTTCCTGATTGTAAACTGCAATCTACTTCTTGCGCGAAGCAATGTATGTTAGTCATTTTTTCAACTAAACCAGCTAGCAAACCCGCCTCAAAGGAACAAAAACTTCCCTCTGTCTTAATTCCTTTATTGATAAGATCCTTAATTGAGGAATGCCCTTTAAGTTTCAATTGAACTACTTCTTCTGAACTTTCTGTAATTTCGACTTCTCCAATATTGAACTCTGTGATTTTTTCTTTTATAGCCTCAGGTATACTTTTAGCATCCTCAATTTGTTTTACATTTAAATGAGTTCCCAATTCATGACCTAAATAGTAAAAGATCGCTTCTAGTTGATGACCAAGAGCCAATAAAGCCCCTACTTTCATATCTCCAATATCTTTTCCACTTTTCAAATGTTTCCTCATTTGTACTAAAATTTTTGAAAGCAATTGTCGATCCATTTTTTTTCACACTCTCTAAAATAATTGTTATTGCTATATTTTCACGGAGGAAATAAACCCATACAATATTGCGTCAATAATATCTTCCTCCTGAATATTGACGCACAATCTCCTATCTGCTACTATAATTGTTGGTAATGATGTAATCTTGTGTTCTTTAGTTAATTGGTAATTTTTCTCTACATCGATTTTTTCGATATATAATTTCTTTCCAAACATAGAAATATTAATTCTCTTTAGCATTTCTTCTATTGGTAAGCACGGTCCGCAATGAGACGATGAAAAGAATAATATTTTCGGATAACCTTCTTGGAACCTCTCTAACTTAGATCACCTTAGATGATAATTTACCTTTATTGATCCTTATATTTTTCGTAAAGATTTTTAATTATCGCTTGAAACGCTTCGTATACACCGGTCCCTGTTTTTGCGCTGGTTTTATAAAACCCCAGAAAATCTCTCTTATCGACTATGTCCTCTACCTTGCCAATATCTATTGAACTTTCATCTACTAAATCTATCTTATTGCCGAATAATACAATTGGTATATCTCCGCAATGTTTCTTAATATTTTCGTGCCAATCATAGATGTGATTAAAGCTCTTATCAAGTTCACCTGGTGCATGAGAAAAAACTATAATTGCGGCTTTACTTCCCTTATAAAATGTTGGTCTCATAAATGAAAACTCTTCTTGACCGGCTATATCCCAAAAAAACAACTTTACTGCGCTTTTTTCTATTTTTTCATCATATTTGGAGAATTGAGCGCCTAAAGTTTTAATATATTCCTTCTTAAAGCTTCCCTTAGTATATTTTTTGATTAAGGAGGTTTTGCCTACACCACCATCGCCAATAACAGTTATTTTGAAAACAAAATTCTTCCTTTCGTCACTATCACTCATAAAATCACATTATAGCTTTTATTCAATATGTCTTAACAATTTCTTATACTTCTTTAAAATATAAATTATAAATATTGTTTTTTATTTATATTGCTTTTTATTATTAAATGGTTTGCTATAAATCTTCAAGATTTTTATTATATCAACCAGATAAAAGAAATTAGCAAAAATTGAGAGAATTATTATGGTTAGTCTAGATACTATCCAGGAAATAGTCGTGAAATTTACAAAAAGTAACACTACATTAGCAATTGCCGAATCCTGTACAGGAGGGTATATTTCAAATATGATAACTAATATTTCTGGCGCTTCTAAAGTTTTTGAACTGGGTATAGTTTGTTATAGCAACTTGTCAAAAACTAACCTTCTAAATGTTGATCCTGATGATATAGTTAAGCATGGAGCAGTCTCAGAAATAGTTGCAAAACAACTGGCTAATAATATTAGAGTTATTTCAAAGGCTACTATTGGAATAGGAATTACAGGGATCGCAGGACCTACTGGTGGAACACCTGAAAAACCAGTGGGCTTAGTTTATATCGGTTTTTCTACTCAAAAGGAAACAATCGTAGAAAAACATCAATTTAATGTTGGTCGAATTACATTTAAAGGCAAAGTATTTGACCAAGTTCTTTCTTTGCTTCAAAATGTTTCTTAAAGAGATAAAATACCTTTTTTAAGTCTTCTTATTTTCATATGTTTTTATAGATTGAGTAAAAAAAAAGAGTAAGCATTACAAATGTTGAGCTTATTCGAATGAAAATATTTAAGACTAATTATATTTCGTTCTTCATTGTCTATTTCATAATCAGTCTGATTAATACTTTTATAGCATTATACATACCAGTTTTCATGCTAATTGTTTTAGACGTGAATAGAATTGAACTAGCTTTCATTCAATTTCTATCCTATATCACGTTGTTTTTAGGACCAATCATAGGCTTGTTTTTTGATAAATTCTCGCATAAGAAAAAGAAAATCCTATTTATCTCAAGCGTGTTTCTTTTTCTAAGCTTTTCCTTTTTTAATTTGAACATCACTAATTTGTCTTATTTTGGAATATTTCTATCATTAAATTTTGCCAGCAGTTTAATTATTAAAGCAGGAATGAGTAAATTAATGTTGGAAACCTCAGAGCAAAAAGATATAAGAAAGAATATAATTTTAATCTCGAATGTTAGTGCATCTTTCGGAAGTATTGTTCCAATAATTTTATTTAACGTTTTAATTAATGATATTAATTCGATTAGTTTATGGACTTTGTTCTTTAATCTTTGTTGGATTATGTCTTGTCCAATTTTAATTACCGTTTTTTTAATTCAAGATAAACTCTTGATAGCAGATATTAAGAGTGCGAATATAATTTTAGGGCCAGCAGATATTAAAAAAAAAAAAGGTAATTCGTTCGAGCTATTACTAATTTTTTTAACTAATTTTTTTATTTGGGGTGATAAATTGCTTGAATTTCCTTTTATTTCCTGGATTCTCACCAAATTTGGAGAATCCGGATTTTTTAATTACTCTTATTTATTCTTCGTCTTTACTTATTTATATATGGGGGGATGGTTTATTTCTAGGCGTCTTATAAATCAGGATAAATCGAGAAAATATTTTTCGATTTCAATTGTTTTTTATGCTTCATTATTGTTCTTTATCATATTTTCCGATTTATCCACATTCTTGTTAATTACTGCTGCAAACAAAATAGTTTCAGGGATTATGATGTCGCAACTGACTGAAAGAAATGTTAACATTTCGAAAGAGAGCAAGAATACTGCTCTTTCGTACGAATTTATAAGGAGTTCTAGTTTATTGGCAAGTTTTATATTTGTTCCATTAGGGACATTTTTAAGTTTATATATTCCTTGTGAATTATTAATAATAATTGTTGTTTTAATGTCGTTGTTGTCAATAATACCTATGTTCTTATTAAGGATTCAGGAGTAATAATTAGTTGATCAACTCGCCATTTTCCATTATTTGCTTTTTTGTTCCATCTTTATACTCAACAACAATATTTGTTCGTGGAGCTGTAACAAAATCCCAATGCATTTGTGAAACAGATGTGCCTCCCATCATTTTATTTGAGCCAAATGCTACATGTACGCTTCCATTGATCTTTTCATCCGTGAGTATATAACCGATTGCCTTTGTTATTTCCGGATTACATCCAATTCCTAATTCAGCAACGTTATAAGTCCGTAATTCGGATAAATTCTTCTCTCTATCTATCTTTTCACTCTGTTTAAAAGTACTAACTAAATCGCTTAAATTCTCATCCGCAGTAACTTCATCAATTAATAATTGTCCATCCTTAAATTTCAGATGTACATTTTTAACAATTTTATTGCTAAGTCTATCTCTTGTTAGCGGACAAAAAAGAGTTCCTTCTCCAATTTTCTCGTGTGGCGGAAAAAATACTTCCCCAGCTGGTAAATTTCCACCCAATAAACCTAAAGCGATCCGTTCGTCTGATAATAGACCATTATCTTGAATTTTAGGACGATCTTGAATATTTACCCAAAAATCAGTTCCCAAATCATCTGTAGCATAAACTTTCTTCGCATTTTCGAAATATCTGCCTAAATTTTCTGTTATTTCATTCATCTTCGTTTGAGGGACACTCATGCCTCCCACAATGAATTTTTCTAAGAGTTCATATTCAATATTATAATAATTAGCAGCTTTTCTCGAAGGCCACCCTGCATAGCACCATTTCTTTCCTGGGGCAAATTCTATCTTGCCACCGTAAAGAACATCCCTTATGGGTGCGTTATATTTAATTTTTGCATTCAATTTTTCTCTCGGCGCTCTGTTTCGAACTCCTGGATCCTCGTCAGGTTCAATTACAATATAGGCGTCAACATTTTCAATCAATTTTAAATAATGAAGAGGTGTAATCTCTAAAATTTCACTACTGATGTTCGAGTCCTGATAAATAGTTTCAGTGTAGTAATCGCTATTGGATGTAATTACAGGGATCCCATTATTTCTGTAGACATTCAACGCAATTTCCTCTAATAGATCTTGGCTATAAACCCCCCCTTTAACTAAAACATTCTCTCCCTTTTTCTGAATATTTATTGCGTTAACGATATTTTTAGCACATAGCTTAATTTTTTCTTTATCAACCATATTTGAATATATTATTTTTCTTTAATATTAATTTCTATGAAATTAGCTATTCAAGTAAAGCGAGAATCTAAAACAACAACTTTATCTACATTACATTTATTACAAAGAATTGTTTTAATTAAAATAGCAATAAAATGAATTGTTTATAAGATCACCTAATACTATTGTTTTAATATTGAACAAGACGGAATTATGGTTATACGAGAAGTAGGTTTATTATTTCGAGGATTTACATTAGTAAAGAAAAGTTATCACAAAACTACTTTAGGTAAAATCGATGCTGATCTTAGAAGCGGTTTACTTACTGCTCTCTTGAATTTTGCAGAAACTGCTTTTTCTACAGGTGCAGTAGAATATTTTCAAGGAAATAGATTTACTATTGCGTTTATAAATGCGAAAATCTTATCAGAAGATGGTAATGCACCAGAATTATTAGTTTCATATGCTATCATCGATAGACAAAAAAAGATCGATAAATATGTCCGTAAAATCGTCAACCCTCTATTAATTAAGGTTGCTCAGGAATTTAAATCGCAAAATGAAGGGAAAAATTTATCAGAAGTTTCTCAATTTAAAATTTTTAAACAGTCTCTTGATAGAATTTTTGGTTCCAACACTAAGAAAATCGATCAGAAGTTCGATGGGCTTTTTTATTAGAAATTTAGTTTTCAAATTTATTTTTTGATGTTGATTTTTTTAAAAACCATAGCATTAAAGGTAGAGCAATTGTAGCATCGGCAATAACTGTTGAAAATTTTGCGTTCTCGTTTACTTTTCCCCATGAAATTGCTTCGTGTAAAGTCGCTCCACTAAGACCACCTTGTTCCGGACGATCCATGGTTATCTGAATTGCATATTCCGCAGAATTAGGACAAAATTGAAGCGATTGCATTATAAAATTCTTAGGAACTCCTCCACCGACAATACATAATCCCGCATGTTTAGCATCCCATGCTAAATCTACCATTTTTAGCATGTCTTTGAAATGATTGAGATTTAAATTTTTGTTATGAAATCCTAATTGTAATGCTAATCCTGAATCAGTAAAAGCGGGACAAAAAATTGGGATGTTTTTTTCTGCACAGACTTTTAGAATTGAATTTTCATTTTCTGGTAGTTCATCTCCAAGAAACTTTAGAAAAGAGCTTACTGGCATGTTTTCGTCGGGTATCTCCAATTTTGATACAAAATCCTCAATCCCTTCGTAAACATTATTCGGTAAGTATACATCGTAGATTCTGTTTAATTCTTGGTTATGCAACTCAGAATCAACAACTTCTTTTACGCTCAAATCCCCTTGTAAATGGTGATAACCTAAAGTTTCTGCAATGTCGTGGGTTAAAGAAGCACCTGTAGTAACAAGAACATCAACAAATCTCTCTTCTATAAAATCGTGGATAACTTTTTGGAATCCTGCAGGAACTAATGCTCCCGCAAGACCAAAAAACTTAACACAATCCTTATCTTGAATCATTTGTTCATATATTTCACATGCTACAGCTAAACGTTTGGCGTTAAACCCCGTATTTTTTAAAGATGAAATGAGATCAATAATATCATCATTCTCATCTATTTTAAATTGATGTACCTTCTTCAATTTCTTTTTAATATCCTCATTCGGCATAATGTTCACTTTATTAATTGTTATAAATAAAAGATATTAATTCAATTATTAATTTGGCAGCTAAATTGGATGTCATATTATTAGGCAAATCTAAATTAGGAGACATTTCAACTAAGTCAAAACCAATAATATTAATATTTTTAGTTAATTTTCTAAAGATTTTCCACAATTCACGATAAGAAAACCCTCCAGGAATAGCATAACCTGTTCCTGGTGCTATAGAAGGGTTCAAGACATCGATGTCAATTGAGATATATAAGTTCTTCGCGTTGGATTTTTCAAAAAACTTTATTATTTTATCGACATATAAATCCACTCCAATATCATGAAGCTCATAAGCATTCAAGCGAGTAATTTCCTCATTATTTGCAATTTTTAACTCTGGAATATCAATATCTCTCACTCCAACTATTATTATATTGTTTCTGGATATGTAATCTAAATCTAATATGCGATGGGAAACTGTAGCGTGAGAATATATACCTTTATCATATTTTTCATATAAATCGAGATGAGCGTCAAAGATAAGAACTCCAAATTCGTTTTTATTAACAAAAGAATCTCCGACAGCTTTTATGACAGGATAGCTGCAAAAATGGTCTCCTCCAATCATTACAGGGATTATGTCTTTTTTTTGATTATAGATTGATTGCATAAAATTAGTAATTTCTATTATATTGTTTTCAGTATTAGTAGGTTCAATTGATACATCTCCTACATCAACAATTCTTAATTTAGGTATTTCTTTCCCCAATTCTGTTGTTAACGCCAAATTTTCTGAAATTTCACGTATTTTTTGCGGTGCCATTGATGAATTAACAGTTTTAAGCGAGCTTAAATGATCCCAAGGGATTCCAAAAAACACAAATTTTGTATTATCATTAATTGTTTCACCAAAATCATAAAAAGTCAATCTTTACACCCTTTTTCTATGCAAATTACATTTGATTTAATGTATTTATTCCCAAAATATCTAATCCAATTTTAATTACAATTTGAACGCATCTAATTAATAACAGTCTAGTTTTTTCTGATTCTTTATTATCAGATAATACCTGACAAGAAGAATAAAAAGAATTGAATGCTTGACATAGAGTTAGAAGATATTGAGGGATAAGATGAATGTTATAATTTCTTGTTATGGAATCTAACATCTCTGGAAAATAATTTAATTGTTTAATTAAAAACAACTCTTTTTCGTGTTTAATTAAGTTCCATTTAATATCCAAACCAATTTTTTCTTCAGATTTTGTTAATATTGATTCAATTCTCGCATAACAATATTGAATATAAGGACCTGTTTCACCTTCAAATGAAATACTTTCTTTAGGATTGAAAATAAACTCAGACTTAGGGTTAAATTTTAGGATAAAAAACGACAACGCTGCCATACCAATTGAGTTTGCTCTTTTTATTTTTTCTTGTTCTGTGAGTTCTGGATATCTTCTATTCACCTCCTTGTAAGCTAATGTTTGCATTTTCTCAATTATATTATCAGCATCAACAATTGTTCCTTCCCTGCTTTTCATTTTACCTTCTGGTAAATATACCATACCATACGAGAAATGAAATTTATCTTCTTTAAATCCAATTAAGTCTAAAACAGCAAACAACTGCTTAAAGTATAGGTCCTGTTCATTTGCCACCACGTAAATAGATTTATCGTAATTAAAATCCTCTTTTTTTTGGAATGCTAAGAAAACATCTTGAGTAATGTATAACGACGTACCATCTCTCCTCAATAAAATTTTATTTGGAAGGTTAAATTTCTCTTTTAAAAACGCAATAACAGCTCCATCTTCAGTTTTATTAAAAACTCCTTTTTCTAATCCTTCAAGAATTTTTTCTTTTCCCTTCCAATAGATCTCAGACTCAAAATATTCTTTATCAAATGATATCTTCAGAGATTTATAAGTTTCTTTAAATCCTTTAAGAGCCCAATTATTCATTTTTTTCCATAGTGCTCTAGTATGAGGATCGTTCTCCTCCCATAATCTTAGTAGATCATAAACATTCTCAATTATCTTACTATCTTTTTGTTCCATTTGATAATATTTAACGTAAAACTCTCCAACAAAGTGATCTGACTTTATTTTAGGTTCTTTTCCATCCCCCCACTTCTCGTATGCGAACATAGATTTGCAGATATGAATGCCCCTGTCGTTATTTAAATTAACATCAAATACTTTATCTCCTTTATACTTTAAAAGATTCGATAATGAACGACCTAAAAGCATATTGCGAATGTGTCCGAAGTGGAGTGGTTTATTTGTATTCGGTGCGGGGTATTCTATTACTATTCTAGAGGGTTTTGATGTAGCTTTACTATTTTTTTCATATATCTTCCCATAATCTTCTTGAAGAGTAAAAATGTTCTGTAAAATTTGTTCTGGCTTCACTCTAAAATTTAAGTAAGGGCCCGTTGCTTCGATAGCTTCTAAATAATCAGGTAACTTCATTTTTATCTTTAATTCATTAGCGATAACATTAGGTGGCTTCTGTTCAAATCTTGCTAGGTGAAAACATGGAAAAGCGTAATTAAAATCAAAATCTGGAGGTGGTATTTCAACTAAATCCTTTATTTCCTTCACTGAGATATTTGTGATATATTCACTTAAATATTCTGCAATTGTTTTCTTATCAATGATAATCATGTTTAGCGGTGGAGACAGTTCATAGATCTAAAATACTTGCTGAACTTATCTTTTATCTGTTTTGATAAATATATTTAGAATACCTCATAAAATTTTTGATAGTCTATTAATAGAACGGTTGATTTGTAAATCAACCTTAATTATTCTGATTAATCTTAATTTGGTTTTGAAGTTTATAATTATGGCGGGATTTTATTTCCAGAATTCCGAAGAAGAACTGAACCTTTTAATTTTAGAAAAAGGACAAGCAGCAATGCAATTCCCACAATCACCAGAGTTTTCGATCCAAAATTCAAAACATTTTTCAACATCAACGTAGTATTTTTTAACACTTGGATTGTTAGAAATCGTTGCCGGTTTAAAATTTGGGTCTTTATCTTTAGTAATTGCGTCGTTTTCACAAGCATCAGCACATTTATAGCAAGTTTTACAAAAATTTTCGACTTTCTTGATAAAACCTAAATTCAAACCATCGGCTACTAGTGGCATGTCTGTAAAAACTTTGCAAATTCTAACTCTTGGTCCATATTCTGGTGTGAGCAACAATCCATTTCTACCTAAAGCTCCTAAACCAGCATCAACCGCCAGCGGAATACTAAGTGCAGTATCGTTTCCACACTGGATTGCTCGATATCCTAAATTTCGGATAAATTCTCCTAAACAAGCGATTGCAAAAGCCATTTTTGAATAACCTACGGCTGAGGCAGCCGATGCCGGTTGAGCGGGAGCCGTAGAAATCGCTATTTGGTCCATTTCAATAGCCATGACAATAACTTTGTTTATCCCCTTTGGTAAATCAATTGGGCTTTCTAGTATAGAATCAGACGCATTACCTTTTCTAATTCTTTCTTTTGAATCAGATTCGCTGGTGGATGCAGGTCTTACAAAACCTGTTTTATAAATCCACCTCTCGTTAACATCTGCAATACCAACGAGAGATGCCCCATAAAATTTAGCTGCTTTTTTTGTCTTTTCAGTAAAATTCTTTAAATCCTTTATAGGATATTTTTCTCTCATCCAATCTACACCGTAGCCTATTTCCATTAAATCATCTCTACGCCAACTGAACGCATATGGAAATTTTTCATAAACAGTCCATCCCGCAGCAACCAAAGCAAAATCAATCCTAGAATACCCCTCCTCACCCGATTTAATGTGATTATCTATATTATACTCGAACATTTTCCCATAAGTAGGTAGCGATTTATCCCATAATCTCCTATAGAGCATGTTATACTTCTGTTCGAAACGTTTGTAAGAGTTTTCGTCAATTTCGTAAGGAATATCTTTTTTCGTTTGCATCTCAATTCTTCCTCTTTATTAATTCCTTTTTTTTCCAATTCTTAAGAAGAGTTTAGTCTATTAAATATTATTTTAAAGCATTAAATATAAAATTTTAAGAAGAAATTTATAAGTAAAAGTATCATCATTTTCTCTATGCCGATATTTATTCTTGCAACTAAACTTCAAAACCCTAATTTGGTAAGAAATCGAAAGGAACATGGTGAAGAATTTTTAAAATTAGTTAAGGATAAAGTTCCAACTGTTACATGGATTGCTCATTACGCAATACTAGGGCCATATGATTTCATAGATATTTTCGAAGCAGATAACGACCACGAAGCAGCAAAAGTTTCTCTGCTTTCCCGTACTGTAGGCGCTGCTTCAGCAGAAAGTTGGAACGCTATTAAATACCCCGAATTTCTTAAATTAGTGGAAGATTTAGAGTAAAAGAAGTGTCGTTCACTCATGAATAGGTTTATAGTGCAAATAGGATCAGGGGTAGATCAACATGGCCATAATGATGATTGCACTAATGCTGCGATAAAAGCAATTAAAAATGCGATATCAAATAACTGTCTGACGGGTTTATTGGAGATTTGTGGTTTAAAAGAACCAAACGATCTTCAAAAAATGATCGTACATGTAAAGATTGGAGCACCTTATCCAGATAGCATCAAAGAAGAAAAATTGTTAAAAGCCATTCCATTTGGTACTAAATCGATTGAGATAGAAAAAGGAGGATTAATTGCTAATGGGATAATGATTAAAGAATTAGGAGATTCTTCTGATAAAATAATTGTATGCAACGCGGCTGTAACTGTATCTATCTTATAAAGATAATAAATAGTGTAAAAGGAGGTACCAATCAAATGGTGAATAGATGCAAATGGGCAGATTACAATGACCTGATGAAAGAATATCACGACAAAGAATGGGGAAAGCCTCAGCACGATGACAAAATATTATATGAGCTTTTGATTTTGGAGGGAATGCAAGCTGGTTTAAGCTGGAACACAGTGCTTCAAAAACGAGACAACTTTAGAAAAGCCTTCGATAATTTCGACTACAATATAATTATAAAATATAATGAAAATAAAATCGAGGAATTAATACAAAACAAAGGAATAATCCGAAATCGATTAAAAATTCAATCCGTAATAACAAACGCTAAATCTTTTATCAAGGTTCAAGAAGAATTCGGTTCGTTTAATAAATATATATGGGGTTTTGTTAATAATAAAATAGTTCATAATTCTTGGAAAAAGCTAGAAGATTTACCTCCAAATACCAATCTTTCTGATAAAATTAGCAAAGATATGAAAAAAAGAGGATTTAAATTTATTGGAACGACTATAATATACGCCTTTTTACAGGCGATTGGAGTGGTAAACGATCACACGCTTGATTGCTTTCGATATAGCGAATTAATTAATTCATCTTAATACTAATTTAAATTCTCTAAACCAATTTCATTTTCTGCATATTCCTTTAGCGCAGTCCAATGGGCATCAGTTGTTCCAAAATATTTAAAAACCGCAACACCCAAACCAAAATCAAATGTTCTCATTTGTTTTAGCATCTCTTGAACATTACACTCGACAGAATTTGTTACCGCTAACACAGGACTTTTAAATTCGTGAATTCTCTTCTTCATATTCCTTTTAAAATACCAATAGAAAAAATCGCCAGCTAAACCCCAAAAGATTCCATCATCTCGAGTTCCTGTTAAATAGGGATATTCCATAGGAATTGATACGTCTAAAATAGAAGAGAGTTTCTTCCAATCTTGCCCCAATCTTTTTTTTGAAAACATTTTTTTAGGACCAGGAAGACAAAGCCACCCTGAAGTGCAATTTTCATTTGTCTTTTTTATAACCATTTGAAGTCTTTGGGCGTATTCTGCTATAGTATCGGCTTTAAATTCGTACCAATCATGACTTTTTAAAACTTTAGCCTTCGATCCATATTTTTTACTAAACTTTTCTAAACATCGATTGCAACAGCATAAATCGGTAAACGCTCCATCATATCTAATATAATCTGCAAAGAAACCACTTACCGAATAATTTTTTACGACTTCTTCTGTTAGGTTTAGAAGATAATCAACATGTTTACTATTAGGACACATAAAACTAGTTGAAGGCACATATCCTTTTCCTCTAGAATCTCTTGATTTGCCTAGTTGTGTGTCGTTTTTCTCAGTTAGAAAAGGTATTTTTTCTCTATATTCCTTAAACGATACACCCTCAGGTAAATCGATCCTCATCTCACCCTCGTCATGCGTTGAAATATCTCCTTTACTGTATTTTACGCCCGACTTTTTCCCGGATTTTCCATGAATACTAACTCTCTCTGGATGCATTATTCCTTGGTATGCATCATTCATGCTCGTAAATGATACCATAATTCTTATGTTTCTATCTTCTCCAGCTTCGCAAAATTCTCCTAAAATATCTCTCTCAATAGGGTTCCACCCAACTTTCGTATCCCACATGCAAGCTCCGTCTGTATCTTTAATCGTAAGTCCAAAAACATTGAAGTGATGTTTCTCCAATTTATCCATAATTTCGACAACATTCAACCTTTTCTCAGCAA
>Ga0209977_10000261_pt1 | contig 20579 bp, 29 predicted proteins | sample SumtaG_2_FD_183113 | JGI IMG/M metagenome (GOLD analysis project Ga0209977, IMG submission 183113) | Deep subsurface microbial communities from Indian Ocean to uncover new lineages of life (NeLLi) - Sumatra_00607 metaG (SPAdes) (version 2) | ecosystem: Environmental > Aquatic > Marine > Oceanic...
TTGGAAGCGGTGAAGGTGATTGGATGAAAGACCCCAGCACTGATACTGTGTTCAATAAGCCGCTGCTTGGCAAGCAACTTATCTATTCTGAGCATTTGCCCCAGGATGATAATTCTGGTGATGTGATACTGATTGACCCCAAAGCATATCTGTTGTTCCAGAAGCGGGGGATGCGGATTGACTTCTCTGAACATGTTGCTTTCAAGGAAGATCAGGGCACGTGGAGATTCACAGATAGAATGGATGGCCAGCCCTGGGTAAGTGGAACCACAACCTTGGCAGACCCGCAAGGCTCTTATGCGGTTTCCCCATTTGTCAAGCACCACGATTAATCGGAAATTGGAGGTATATAAAAATGAGCGCAAGACCTTCTGAAAAAGTTGCCGTAGTTGGTACGGTTGATCCAGATGCTGCTGCTACTGGAGCTTTCAATACTGATTGGGTAAAAGTGGCTGATTTCCAGCAGGTGATGTTTACTATTATGGCTGGGATTATTGAGGCCGGTGGAACAATTGATTTCAAGGTCCAGGAAGCTGATGATTCGACTGGGGGGAATGCTGCTACACTGGCTTCGGGCACGTTGAATATTACTCAAATGACCACAGCTGACAATGATGAACAAACGGTTGTCAACGTTGATTCTGAAATGCTTTCGAACACATTTACCCATGTTCGGGGTGTATTGCAGATAACAGTTGCAGCAGCTGATTCTGCTGTGTTAGTTCAGGGTCTTCTCCCAAGATATGGCCCTGCCAGTGACAATGATCTGGCTTCTGTTGGCGAGATCAAGAACGGCTAATTTTTCAATCAAAACCCCCACCTCTTAACTGGGGTGGGGGGATAAAAATGAAAGGGCAAAAAATGAATAAAAAAAGTGTGGCAGTAGTAGGATTTGCATGGGATAGTTTGAAATATGCAAAGGATTCACAGGCTGATGAAATGTGGACTGTGAATTTTGCATGGGATTATCCGGTTCCGAGGATCGATAGATTATTTGAGATCCATCCCATAGAATTGATAGCTTTCAATGCCAAAAGGGGAAAGAAGGGGGGTCGGGATGAAAAGCATTTTAAATGGCTTCAGGAAGAACACGATTTCCCGATCTATACCTATGCAGATTATACCGGGGTAAATGTCCTGGATGGATTAGGAGATATTTTGAATGATTGGTTGGCCAATGAAAGGCTTTCTGAGGAAACATATCAGAAATACTTGACCCTTTATCAAGATATCATAGAAAATCCCCCCAGGTTCCCCAATTCAGTTTCCTACTCCTTTGAACAGTTAGATACCATTTTTGAAAATTTACATAGACAAAATAAACCTGATCAAATTTATATGCCTAGTACGATTTCATACATGCTGGCCGAAGCTATTTGTGAGGGTTGGGAAAGAATTGAGATGTATGGGGTCGAAATGGCTGCTGATGTAGGCGGAGCAAAAGGGACAGAGTACGTTTATCAAAAGGCGGGAACTGAAGCTTTAATGATGTATGCAATGGGTAAGGGGATTGAAATATATCTCCCTGAACATTGCAGATTAATGAATACTAAACCATATCACAAAGGATTGGGAGGGCAGATGATTACCAGGCAAACATTAGAATCACAGAAAAAGAATTATGAACAGAAAAGGGTAGATGCAATGAATAAAGCCAACTATTTTAGGGGGCAAGTGGAAATTGCTGAAAATAAAAATGTAGTGGAATTTGCAGAAATGCAGAAAAGCATCGATGATGAAAAAAATATCCAGAAAAAGAATGCTTTGGAGAAGCAATTTAAACAATATAAAATAGCCACAGAAAAGGAAATTTTGGATATTGTTAAACAAGCAAGCCATTTTCAGGGGCTCGCATATATGGCTGATGCAGCTGTTCAGACCTGTGATAACTTTATAAAAAGCATTGACTACGATGATCCATTAGTGGATCTGATAAACAGATTCACCTTTAACGAAATTGAACCTGAACTAGAAAAGGTAAAGGTGTAATATGAGTGAAGAGAATGAAGTAGAAGTTCATGTGTTTGAAGAAGCATTCAAATCTTTGGGGGTGAGGATTGTAAAGGTCTTGATGAAATCTTCCTTTGAAACGTTGGAAGAACTTCATGAGGCTACTGACGAGGACTTGGTGGCAATTGTGGGGATAGGTCAAAGAACTGTTCCTCAAATACGTGGCCTCCTGGCAGCCGGGGGACTTGAGAAACCTGCAGAGTTGGAAGAGACTGATGCCGAAGCGAAAATTAGGGCTTCTCTAACTGTGCCCCACGGTTCAACTGTGAATGCTTTCGAGGGCCCTGGTCCTGCTGAAGATGATGGGAAGGTTCGAATAAAGCTCAATTTGGTTGATCCTAGTTACAGACGACCTGATAACCAAAAGCTTTCTTTGCGGATCGGGGATGTGATCCAGGGGAATGAGGATGAGGCTCTTGATCTAGATAAGAAGTATGTTGCCAAACTAGTTAACCGAGGCGATGCTGCATAATGGGTTCTAAGCTTTATGTAACAGAGGATGAAATAAAACAAGTTGCCCCTGATGCTCTCAAGGTAGGTACGACACAATATGACACGTTGTTTCTTACGCTGGGTGAAAGAATAAGCCGTTGGATCGATAACCATACTGAACGGATGTTTTATCCTTTCATAGATACCAGATACTACAGCGTGGACAAAAACAGGGTTCACGAAGAGGAATTCGATGATCTGTGGATTGATGATCTTATGGAAATCACTTCAGTTTCTATAAGTGAAAATGATGGGTCTACCTATACTGCTCTTGCTACAGGGGATTATATTCCCATGTATGGTGAAGATTTTAATTCTGAGAAGTCCCATACCTTGCTGAAGGTAGATAGGAACGGGGACCTTGGATCATGGCCTGTTGGACAGCGGTCTGTTCGGGTGATCGGGACTTTCAATTTTACCGATGACCGCTCCAACTTCTTTGAAGATACATTGGATGAAGTGGAGGATAATCCGCTTGCATCTGGTGTAACTACTTTGACTGTGAATGATGTTGATGGAGTAGACTTACGAGGGATTACTCCCAGGATTGCTCCCGGGAATCTGTTGAGAATGGGGTCAGAGTTTGTTGAGGTTGCTTCTACTTCAGCTACTGGAAATACAGCTGTGATAGTTAGGGGTGTCAATGGAAGCACAGCTACTGCTCACGCCCAGAATGTACAGATCGATAAATTCATGCCCCCAGAGCCTTTGAAACAAGCCTGTATTATTCAGGCCATAAAACAATTTAAACGTGGCCAGGCTGGGTATGGGGATGCAGCTGCTCAAATGGATTTGGGAAGAGTATTACAAATGAAATCCTTTGACGAGGGAGCACTGGATATGTTGAAAGCTTATGTGAAATTGGGGGTTGGATAAATGGCCGGTGTAACTGCAGCTATCACTTCTCCTGATCTGGCTAAACAGGTAAAACTGCTTAGTCCTGTGCATGTCAACCGGGTTGCAGATAAACATGCCTTTTCTGCCATGCAAATGTCGGTTCGATCAATGCTAGTCGGGTGGAAAGATGTAGCTGCTGTAGATACTGGGTTTTATAAAGGCACATTGAAAATGGAAATCAAATCACTGGCCAGCGGAAGAATATTGCAGGGTTCTGTTAAAACTTTTGCTATGTCCCCCGGAGGATTTCCTTATCCAAGAGCATTGGAAGATTCGGTGAGATATCATTATAGGTCTACTCGAAGATCGGGGCGTAGAACAGCAGGGCAGGTAATAAAAATGTATCAAGCCAGAATACCCATAGTTAGGAAATTGTTCAGAAAAGCAAACGATAAAATTGTGAAAGATTTGGTGGTGAAATAATGCCGGTTGATGATTGGGCTCCTGAAATAAAAACGAACATGGAAGCTGTTCATACTGCGGCTTTGGCAGCTGAGGAAATCCCTACCCAGGGTGTGGTATATGGATACAATGAATGGCCGGCTACTTTGATATCCTATCCCGCCACATTGATCGGGACATTGGGGGGAAGTCAGGATTATTCAATTGCTGGCCCCAGGATTGCCTATCACAATGTAAGGATTTGGATATTCATGTCTGAAGGGCTTGCGCTTGCAGAAACACAGAAGATGGCTTGGCCATTTGTTGAACGGGTCCGAGACCGATTTGCCTTGAGTATAACAATGAATGGTAAAGTTAATCATTTCATCCCCCCCCCTTGGCCCGCCATATTTTATGAAGTTGGGGTGCTTCCTTATGGCGGAATAGATTATGGAGCTATTATTTTTAATTATGATCTGAAAGAAACAGAATCTTTCACGGTGGGAGAATGAGAGGGATTTTGTTGAAAGGAGAATGTTATGAAAGTTTATGAATTTGTAGGCAACGGGCTTGGTGTTCCTGGGCTCCCACGTACAATAAAACAATCCGAGGGTGATCGATGGATTAAGGAATTTGAAGATGCCTTGAAAAAAGGAAAGAAAGTTCACGGGATGCCAGGAGCTATCTTGAAGGGTGCATTGGCAAACGGGAATTTTGAAGCTAAATCAACTATAAAAGAAAAATCTTCTTTGGGAAAACCTCCCAGAGAAAAGGAGCGTGAATAATTATGGGTGAAAAAGCATTAAGTAAGCTTCAATATGGAGCGGAAACAACTGGAGCAGCTGGTACAGCCGTTGCAGCAGATGTTATCCTTCTGGCTGGAGCCCATCCCCCTATATCCCCAGACCGAGTAATGACCTTCATTGAAGATGATGCTGGGGTCAGAGCCCCCACGGTTAGAAAACCAAGAGCTGACCAATTCTTAGTTCAAGATACTTTGAATTTTGAACACGCCTATTTCCAGCTTTTGCCATTCCTGTTCTCTTTGGGGATCAAAGGGCGGATAACTGCAGCGGCCGTGTCTACCGGAGGTAGTGATTACAAGTGGGCATTCTCGCCCAGCATGACTGCAACTAATACGCCCGATACAGCCACATTGGAATTGGGTGACGATGTAGATGCTTATGAAGTTGAATACATGATGATCCAAAGGTTGAGATTATCTGGGGTCATTGCTCAAGATCAATCCCCCAGCCCACTTAGTATTGAAGTTGAATATTTTGGAAGGCAACATACAAAGACATCATTCACTACGGGACTTTCTTTGCCTACCAATGAGGAAATCAATGCAAAGCTGTGCAAGTTCTATGTGGACGCAAATTCTACCGGGATTGGGGATACGGAAAAGACTGGGCTTCTGAGGGCTTTTGATATTGATATTATCAACGGCTTTCATCCGAAGTTTCATGGGGGCACAGGTGTCTCTTTCGATACTCACGGTCAAGGCGACTATTTGATTATGACTACTTTGACCCTTGAAGGCAATTCTGATGCGGACGATATATTCGATGCATGGAAGGCCAAAACCGCACATTTCCTCCAGTTCAATATTAGCGGGGGGCAAATTGGGACAGGGGTAAACCAGAACCTGGTCTTGGGTGTCGCTGGATATTATGAAGCGGTTACGCCTATAGCCGAGCAGGTAAATGGGAATAACCTTCACCAAGCAATCCATAGATCGACTTATGATGCAACTGGGGCTCGTATACTTCAGTTGGAAGTCATAACGGATGTGGCAACTATCTAGTGAGTTAACAGGAGCCCTAGCCTGGCGTGATATCCCCGGTTGATGGTTGGCTCTGCCCTGCCAAACCGGACTCCTGTTTCTCTTTATCAGGGCAATAAAAGGACAGATAAAATGAGTAACATATTTAAAACAGGGATTAGTATCCCTAGAGTAGTTAAGAAACTTGAATTGGCGAATTACCATAAGGAATTAAAGGGGAAGTTTATTATGGTATGGGTGAATTTAACTAGAGCAGCTCATTTAGAATATGCTGATATTCAAGACCAGTTGAGACTTTGGAGCAAAGAAGGTAAGGACCTTCTTACTTATATTGACGGAAAAGTCACAGAAGCCCAGGAAGCAAAGAAATCTGAGCATGAAATTGAAAAAATCCGAACAAAGTTAAACAAGGATTTCGATGCTCATATGGAAACTGTTGAAACGGTCAATGAAGAAATGTATGCCTGGTATGCTCAAATTTGGTCACAGCACGAGAATAAAATTCATCATTGCACGGTTGCTGAAGTAAGGACGATTGCTGAAACTTCTTCGAAAGAAGATAACAGCCATTTCTGGGGCTGGATCACTAACCGGACTCAGGCAATGATTATACAACATGGAAATCAGCACCTAAAAAAATAAACGATGACCTTTTGAGCCTGGCCCTCAAAGGGACTACGAGCAACGAAAAATTTCTGGCCATAGATATAGCATATGCGATCAACACACAATCGGGAGGGCCTGTTATCAGTCCTTGGCAGGTGGACGAGCTTTCTCAGGATTGGATCGATACAATTTTGCTAGTGTCCAGAGGACTTCCTAAGATGAAGGCAGGCATGAGAGAAATTGCAAAGAAAAAGGCAGAGATTGTATCTAAACATCCTACATATAGACCGATACCGAAAAGGCGTTAATGGTTGAATCAAAATTAGACATCATTCTCAATTTCATAAAGAAAGGCACGGGGGCTAAAGATGCTAGTAAAGAGGTTGAGAAGCTAGAGAAATCCACCAAGGGGGCAACCAAAGGAACCAAGGGGTTTAATTTAGCTCAGGCCGCAGCCAAGTTAGGACTGGCTGCTATGACAGTTCAGCTGCTTAGACAAATCCCCCAATTGGCCAATCTGGGGTTCAAGTTTAAGAATGCCCAAATAGCCCTGGCTGCCTATGCTGGCTCTGCTGAAAAAGCTACTGCGATCACAGATGCGGTTACAGAGGCTTCGGGTTTTGCTATTGATAAATTCGCAGCCGTCACAAACGCTACAAGGCTTTTATCTTTGGGGTTGGCGAGCAATGCAGATGAGGCTGCTCAATTTACCAAGACAGCTATTACATTAGGTGCCACGATGGGGAAGGATGTTCAGGGGGCATTTGAAGAATTTACACTTCTGTTGGCCAATCAATCTATTTTGAGATTGGATACCTATGGTATTTCAGGTGCTAAAGTCCGAGAGGAAATGGCAAGACTGGCTGCAGAATTCCCAGAGTTGGATAGGTCTGCCAGGTTTACAAATGCCACAATGACCATAGCTGCTGAAAAAATGGATAAGCTGGAAGAGGCGGGATTTGAAGCCACAAGCAGCATAGATAGATTGGGTGCTGTCGTGGGGAATTTAAAAATAGCAGCTGCTGAATTTGTGGCAGAGGGTGTTCTTCCTGTAACTGATGGCCTTACAGGGGTGGCTGATGCAACTAAAATAGCTAATGAGAAATTGGCCGAGGGTGCTGATACCTTTGATGATTATAAAAGAGCCTTTGAAGAAGCTGGAACTGGATTAAATATTCTTGAAAGATTGGCGTTGAAATCGGGAGAATTATCAGAAGCCCAATTTGATGCAACCAAATCGGCACAGGCTTTAGCAGAAGCTGGGATTGATTTGACTGTTGTTCAGGAAGAGGTTATTCTAACAGCAGGTGGAATAAATGAACTTCTCCAAGAACAGGTATTTTTGTCTAAGGCTTTATCGCTTGGAATGGGGGGAACGCTTACAAAAGCTACCCAAAAATGGCGGGAATCTTTGGAGGCTGTCGAGAAAAGTAGTGGTGAAACAGCAGAGAAACAGCAGGAATTAATAAATAAATCGAATGAATTACGTATCTCACTCGAACAAACTACAGCTGAACTAATCTTCCAAGCCGCTGCGGCTGAATTAGATGCTGAAACTTCTTTGCTCTTGGCCAGAGAATTAGGGCTTGTAGATGAGGCTACTTTTGCAGTTGCCCAAGAAGCTCAAAGATTGCGAATCAAGTTTGATGAAGGTGCTATATCGGCTGGGGAATTTGCGTCAGAAGCTGGGATTTTGAAAGATAGAGTAAATGAATTGACAAGTAAAAATATAACAATCACAGCGGATACACTTCAAGCCCAACAAAATGTTAATATTTTAGCAGGGAGTATTGCAGCTCTCCCAACGACTCATCATACACAGTTTGGAACTTTCCAGGAAGGGGGTCAGTTTCAAATTCCTGATGTGGGGCCATTTGGTGACAGAGTTCCTGTATCATTCATGGCTGAAAGGGGAGAAACAGTGACCATAACTCCTAGAGATGGTGGGGGGCCAAGTGCTGGAAACGTATCAATTACAAATCATATTTCTAGTGATATTGACCTTGCCTTCTTTCAACAAATGCTGGAGGAGATTGTAGGATGAGCAGACATTTTAAACTTATCTCCGGTTCTGATGAAGTCGATTTAATTAATACAGCAGACCCCGGTATCATTGCATCCCGGGGGGGATTTGGAAAGAATAGAAGCACAAAAAAGAATACATTCACTTCTTCTGAATTGGCAGATGGGGCTAGCCTTAGATTTCAAAAGGCTTTACCGGTTGCCGAAAGATACAGGTTGAATTTGAAAGGCTCAAGCCATGATAATGCAGCCAGTCAGATTCAGGCATTGCAAAGAATAATGAGAAAGGGAGATTTGAATCAATTAACAGATTGGCAAGAAGAACCTTTATATATAAAACAGCAAACGACAAATGAAACCAATACAAGGTATTCAAAAGTAATTGCTTGGCGGGGTGATGAATACTCAGACCTTTTTGCACCCCCAATGGAAAGTGATAATCAATTAGATGATTTTGGATTGACATTGGTAAGAGAACCATTTTGGAGAAGCACAGTTCCTGGTACTGTGCCTTCGGCAGAAACCATGAAATTTCCAGATTTTCCTTGGTTCGATGAATATGGGGGGACGAGGGCGAACTTTGATGTAACAGCAGCTGCAGCTTTGGAAGGGGATTGGGGAGGGGCTTTCACATTAGACGGAGCTGGATCTGAAATAAATGGGGTTGATAATTTGCCTAGTGCTGAAACAACAATTGCCCTTGAAATAATGATTGATCCTAATTCTTTAATAATGACGGATACAGACACTTTTTTATTAATAGATGCTGTTTCCCCTGGAACCGGCTCATCTGCTTTTATTGTAGAACTGGTTAAAGATGGGGCTGCCTATGAACTTGTTGTAACTGCCAGGAATGATGCTGGGGGTGACGTGGCTTTGGCAGATGTTCCTATTGTAGACGGTTCAAATTTAGTGAGAATAGAATGGGTCGCTGCTACAGGTGTTGGAAACAATGATGGAATTATTGAGATTTTCCTGGGGAGTGTTTCTCAGGAAACTGATACAACTGTTGATAGTGATACTCACAATATTACAAGTATCAAGATCGGAGCAATTTCAGGATTAGACGCTGGAACATCTGGTACATTCTATATTGACAGATATAGATGGGATGATGCTCTTGCTCCTAGTGCCTATGAGAGAACAATTGATTTTGAGGAAACCCTTGGCTTCTTTTCAAATTTCAGACAATCAACCGGAGCATTGTCTCATATATATGCTTTTGATGATTCAGCTACGGGCTTTTCAGCAAATCTGGTATTTGAACCTTCATGGTCATGGTTCGAAGTATCTGGGTCTACTCCGGCAGTGGGTGACATTATGTATTTTGGGAGTGCTGAACCTTTCTTCCAATTGGTCTTCAATACAGTTGTGGCTTTAAGTGCTGTTGGCCTAGCCTTTGATGTTGAATATTGGAATGGGTCATGGACAGATGTCCCTGATTTTGCTTATAGAGATATAGGAAGACGTGAATTGAAGTGGCCTGGGAAGGGTGATTGGGTTACGACTGCTATAAATGGACAGACAAAATTCTGGGTTCGGATAATTATTGATGGGTTAACCAGTTGGACTACCAGCCCCCAACAAGGGGGGCAGATTGTTTATACAGTTAATAATCCCTATATTGAATTGAATAGTGTTCAAGTTCATGGGGATGTGCCTCCAATATCTCTATACAGATTATTGAATCATATTGCCCCTATTAATACCCCCGTAGCTTGGATTGGGATGGGGATAAAAAGTAGGGGATTGGATAATTTTATTTCAAGGTTGAATGCTGGAGGAGATAATCCCACATCTTGGGCTGAAGCATATGGAACAGATACAGCTAAAGCAGCGGATGAATCAGCCCCGGAAGGAAATAATGCTACCTGTACATTTGCCACTAATCAAGCTTTAGTTCTAAGACTTTCCATAAATGTGTCAGATGCAGCTATTGAAACAGATATGGAGGGAACATACAGAATTTATTTAAGAGCTAAACAGGTGGGAGGAAGTGCTGGGGATGTGACAATGCAAATGAAAGTCATTAGGGCTTTTACACAGACTGGAGAGCAAGTTAAAACTCTTCAGGCAGATGCAGATATTGATTTATATGACATGGGAATATTCAGTATTGCAAGATCGGATATTTTGGGAGACGAAACAAGTGTAGCTTTGAATCTTATATTTCAAGTTCTCGCTTCCTCTAGTAGTGGTACTACTCCCAATCTTGAAATCCACGATATTGTTTTAATGCCAATCGATGAACAGGCATTATTTTTAAGTTGGGCAGGGCAAGAAACTCTTATCTCAGGAAGGGGACTTCAAATAGATTCGGGTATTTTAAGAGAAAATTCGAGTCAGTTTATATTTAGTGATATTGTCACTCTTTTAACATTGACTTCTACTTGGGAAACAAGAGGTGCATTTTTAGAAATAGAGCCCAGAAGAAAAGCCAGGATTTATTTTTTGATTGCTGCGGAAAATTCCAATATTATTGATTATACTAATCAAGCTCAAGGCATGGGAGTTAATTTGCACTTGGTTGAACAGTGGAATACATTAAGAGGAAGTGATTAATGCAACCTAGTGGGATTGTTTCAATTGTGATTTCTGAGAATCCAGTCACTTTATTCAGAGATGGATTTATGGATAATTTGATCCTGGGGAAAGGTTCGGCTTGGGCTGATAATTCTTATTCACATGAAATTAGGGCAATGGGGGGCTTCTGGAAATGTTCATTCGATTTAATGCCCAACCAATTAGGCATAGGATATTTAATGGAGTATTTAGAAAATGGGCTTGGTAGGCATGTAAATTCTTATACAACTAATGAAGGGCCAGCCTGGGAAGGATTTATTTCAAAACTAGAATTAAAATATCCAGGCGGTTCTATTGTAGTTTCGTTATTGGATATGGCAAATAGAGTATGGGTGAGATATTTGTCTGCTGAAGGGGGATTGCTACAAAGATCAACTATTCAAAATGATACTGTTGTACAAGGGAAATTTGGTATAAAAGAAGAAGTGCTGGCTGGAGCCATTATAAGCGATGGGAATGTAGCTGACCAAGTGGCGGCTACATATTTAGCTGACTATGCAGACCCTGGCAGATCAAGGATAAATGTAAAACTCTCAAGAGCAGCAGCAGCACAGGCACGACTAAAAGTTTCCTGTATTGGTTATTTTAGGACTTTGAATTGGAGGACTTATAACAAAGTCACGGCTCACACAGAGCAGAATGTAAATTTGCAAATAGGAGATATTATTACTGCTGTTGGGCAATTTATAGCATCGGCTGATTTGGCTACAAATACCAGCCAGGTGTCTCAAGAATATGATAGGGATGATTTGGCTGGGGATTTGATTTTAGGATTGGCAAGAATGGCGGACGCTTCAAACAACAGATTTATTTGTGGTGTATATGAAGATAGACTTTTGAAGTATGAACAATCTCAGACCCTATCTTCAGAAGGCAATATAAAATATAAAATAAGAATTAGGGATAATGAAAGTGTTATCCGGGAAGTCGTAACCAATAGACCAATATCACCTGCCGCTTTACGACCAAACAATTGGTTGCGAGTAGTAGATATATTATCTGGGAATATTAGAACCTCAACAGATATAAAAAAGGATCCACAAGTTACATTCATTGAATCGGTTATATTTAGTGAACCGGACGGATTAACTATACCTGGTAATCGGGCTATTCAAATTGATAACCTGATGGCAAAGGCTGGCTTTGGCGGAGTGTCTCAAATATGAGCCCCGGGATTTCTAGCTCTACTGCCCAAAGCCAAGAACACGAATTAATTAAAAGGGTTCTGGCTGAATTTTCTAATTACCACATGCATGGGGGAATGTATACTCATGATGATGGTTTGCAGGTTTCACTTCCTACAGCTCTTGCCGATGTTGTGGCTACAGGGTGGACAGCGGGGGATTCTACTGGGGCTGGTTACGTTGTAGTAGATGCTGCCAATGGAACGATCACGATAGGGGATAAGGGGGCAGGAAGATATCAATTCAGTGCAAGTATTTCTTTTTCGTCTGATAAAGCTAATGTAGAAATACACGGCGCAATTTTTATTAATGGTGTAAAACAATTAAAATTAGGTTTCAGGCGTACAATAGCTCCCGCTAATGATATTGGGGATGCAGGCATCCCAAGCCTAACCGAGTTTTTATCTCCTGGAGATGTGATTGATTTTAGATTTAATTCAGATACTAATAATAATGTTTTGGATATTGAACATGGGGGATGGGGTATAATCTGGATGGCAGGAGAATGATTGTGAAAATTCGGGATGGAAAACTACCAGAAGGAAAGGGGATGTTTATTTGGATTTTATCCAGATGTGCTGGGGGAGATATGGCCCGGCTTGTTAAAATGTGCATCGATGCCGATCTAAAATGGATATCGATAAAAGTTGCGCATGGAACATCGGTTTATAAAGGCTCTTGGTATTTGGGAAATAAGCAGCAAGCATTGTTAGATTTACTTGTGCCTTTGGCGAAGGCCGCTGGCATTGAAATTCATTTTTGGGGCTATACCTATGGTGTGCGGCCAGGCAAAGAAGTGGGGCCTATTATTGAAATGTTAACAAGACATCGACCAAATTCATATACGATCAATGCTGAGAATGAATATAAATGCTCGGCTGGCAAGCAAGCAGCGATTGATCATGCAAGTGGAATTCGTTGGGCAATGTCTGTAAGTTCTTCAGATGATATACCGGATATCCCGATAGGGCTCAGTTCTTATCGTTGGCCCAGCGTACATCCAGAATTTCCTTGGTCCGAGTTTATGCCCTTTATAGATTTCCATAATCCCCAGGTTTACTGGCAAGGCGCTGATAATCCTAGTTCTCAGTTGGCTAGGTCAGTAAACGAATTGAGAAAGTTGAAGGATGTTCCAATTATTCCCGCTGGTACAATGTACCCTTATAAAAGCTGGAAGCCAACGCCGGATCATATTTTTGCGTTTTGCAGAACTGCTCAAGTGCTTGGGTTGCTGGCTGTGCATTTCTGGGAATGGTATTATGCAGAGAAAAAATATCCCGAACTTTGGAATGCGTTGGCTGGTTTTGATTGGATTTTAGAAAATCCTCCGCCCCCGCCACCGCCTGATGATCAAAACGAAATTTACAATCTAGCTCTTGACGAATTCGAGGAAAAAATCCAAGCTGCGAAAGAAGAACTTAGAAGGGAGTGATCATGAAAATCGGTGATGTCAAAGCTGCTTTTAATAGGGTTCATAGACGGATCGATGATGCTGAGGAGGATATAGAAGAACATGAACGAATATTGAGAGGCAATACAAATTCTATTGGACTGAGAGCTGAAGTGAAAATACTCAAAGATTATATGAAAGAGATCAGGCTTATCTTCCGAGCTCTGGCATTGATGGTCGGGGCTCAGTTAATTGCAGCAATATTTTTTACAATCTCGCAAGCATATAAATGAAAAGATGCAGGGCTTTGTTTTGTCAGTGCGGTCCGAAACCGATCACTTTTAGCATAATAACCTGCATCTTACAATAAAATCGTAGTATTAAATACTACATTTGTCAACTATAAAAAGGAGTAGATCATGCAAAACTTTGATTGGCAAGGCTTGATTGGAGCACTTCTGGTTTTATTGGCTGTTGGCTTTGGTACTGAACGTGGTACAGAAGTCCTGAAAGCAATTTCCAGATTGATTGGCGCCAAGATGAACTGGGAAGGATTGAGTGGTTATACGTCTTTAATCGCTGCTGCTGCTCTTGTGATTGCGGGGACTTTTTACTTTGATATTGAACCCTTAAAATATATCAGACGCTTAGGGTTCAACTATCTTGATCCTGACCTAGTTAAATTATTGTCGTCTCTTATAGGACTGTTTATTGCAAATAAGATTCACGACAAAGGAAAATAATCCTTCGCTCCAAATGAAACAAGACCCCCACCATTTGGCGGGGGTCTTTATTTATGGAGGTGCTACGGTTAGTCATCGTAACATCTAAAATTATTATATCATAACAAGTCCAATTTTCGGTCTCGATATGGGACACAGACATAACATTTCCTCCGTTTGCCTGCGTTTGGGATAAAGAAATTACCACAATGGGGACAAATTCTTGAAGCTGGAGCTGCTGAACCATTTAAGATTTCACCCATGACCGGGAAAACTTGAGCAGATACAGGTAGTCCCAGCTTTTTACGTATGGTTTGATCTTTAGGAATATAGTCAGTATTTGCAATGCGCCAAACCATTGTTTTTCCAACACCGTACAAATCGGCAACAGCTTGCCAGCCACCCAAATGTTTCAATTTTGAATAATCGTCTAAAAGGGTGTTTTTTAGTTTTAAGGCATCAAACATAGTAGATTGCCTTTTTGGGGCTGTTATAACTTGTAACGTATCGAATTTTGATTTTATGACTTTTTTATGGGGTTGTTGAACCCCATTTTTAAGGCTCTTGAGAGCTTGCTACATGTTTTGTGAGGATGTAGAGGTATTGGTTGGCTGGTAGCCAGCGGCCGTCTACAATTTGTGAGCTGATTAATTTGAAAGCATAATTACCACCATCGCCTTTAATGGGGGATGCCCAAGCGCATAAAAGTTTTCCAATCTTGGCGATATAGCGGTTGCTTACATTGTTCAAGCTGTAAATTGTAAAGATGGGATATCCATTATTGTTATAACTAGCGATCTCTCGAAGAGGAGCTCGATCGATAACAACTTCGAGCCAAGTAAATATAGGGGCTGGACATCTGTTAATGGTTGGGGTTGGACTAATCGGTGGTGGGGTTGTTATTTGGGGTGTTGGTGCTTTGGGGGTAAAGGGTAAAACCTCACCCCATTCGCCGGCGTCAACGATAACCAACCCGTAGTATTCGTTTTCATAGGTGACAGGTGGTTCCCATATAGCAGTGGCGGATGCGATTAATAAAATAGCAGCTGCACCGATAAAAATTCCGGTTACTAAAGCTTTAATATGTTTTCTATACATGTCAAATCCTTTCGTCTAGTTAGTTTCTTTTATTATAAATCTGTAAGGATGAGTATAAGGTTTACTAGAAACTTCAACCCAATCTTTCTCATAAGCTACAAGTGCTGTTCTCAAATTCCCTTTTGCGCTGGCTTCGCATGAATAGTGTAATTTTCCCAAATCATTCACAATCTCAATCGCTGAACAATTTGGGGTTTTTGAAATATATTCTTTCACAAGTATTATCGATTTTTTATAAACTGTTAAATGCGATCCAGATTTCGAGCCGGCTTTGGCAAAGGTTTTGTGATCTTCAGATAAATATTTTAGGAGCGTTTTTTGATATTCAAAATTGCGTTGCATATATGGGGGCTCTATTATTTCGGTTACGGTTCCCGTATCTACTTCGATTACTCCAACTTGATAATAATCTCTGGCTACATCCAGCCAAGATTGAACCCTACGGGTACGTGTGAAGGGCACGGCTACACTTCGCATTGTGACATGCCAAGAGTAGGCTTGATCCAAAACGGCAAGACCGAAAGAAGTTTTACATTCCACGATCCATAATTCTTCACCACCAACAGCTACGATATCGGCAACCTTGCTCATTTGATGAAATTGGACTTCTTGATAAACATCCCAACCCCGGCCTTCGAGCCAATCTACTACTTGCTCAGCTATTTGAATTTCAGTTTTCTTTGCCATTATAATAATTCCAACTGCACACCTTGTTCTAACCAATATTAATATCACTTTCAACTTCATTGCCCCAGACATCCCAGCCCTCTCTTCTCTTTCGAGCGAAAAGCTCTAGGTACTTCATGTTTGGATAAAGCCTTTCAATCTTTCCATATTGATCATCCGGTTTCCTGGAATGTTCTCTGCGGGGGGCGTAAATAATAGAAAGTACATCTTTTGCTTGAACAGACATGTTCCCCCGTACTGCCAATAAACAAGGCTCATCGTTAGCTCTAGTGTAATGACCCATCCCCATAGCAAACCCCATATTTCCTTTTTTTGACTTCACCCAAGTAAATGCTTTTGTTGCGTATCTAAAGCCCCAAGCATTTATAACTTTCTGTGGATACTCGAATATAGAAGGCCATACACACCACAGAAATAAAGCGCAGTTTTCGTTTGCTAAGTTAGCGATAGGCAAAGCACAGATGTCCTCAATGTTCATAGTTGAATAATGGCTTTCTGCACTACGCCCCTGTCCTGTATCTTTATCCCATACCTTATATTCCCAAGGCGGGTCGGCTAATATTACATCATACATGACTTTCCCTCCGGGGTAAAATCAATAATCTGGTAATGTTTTATTGAGCCATTCTTACAGGTATAAATCATTGGGGAACCATCTAGCATAGTCATTATCCCCTTATCTGAAACCTTGAATTCAACTATCCCAACTTCGTTATTAGCAGATTTGTAAATCAGGAATCCAGCGCCAATAGGTTGCTGCCTTGATAACATTCGCTTCATCTGGGTTGTGGTGGGGCGTAGAGGTTTAAATTTAGACATGTTGATTAGCCTCCATTATTATTCTTCCGATGAACTCTGCGACTTGGGGGACGACTGCTTCTCCGAGCATTCGACATCTGTCCACCCGATCGGGAACCCCATCATCCATTCCTCGAATTGTGGGTTCAACGGTGAGCGGCTCCCAGTAATATTCCGAATTTCTCTTGGTAGGCTGTATGTTTTGTATTTCTCTGATGGACTCCCCTTGTAATCCCTTGCTGTCGGAGTTGGTAATAATCCCTCCAGGGCTAATCCTGCTAATGTCAAAACCTTCTTTCCGTGAGAGTTCATCCATGTTGCACGTCCCGCTAGTGGAGTAGGCAATAATGAAAACCCTACTTCTTTCATGCGGGGCATCGAAGGCACAAGCTGGAAGTACAATCGGCGTGCAGGTGTAGACTTCGGCTTCCAGGTCAGAAATCGCCTGGTCGAGGAATAACGGGATGATCCCAGGAACATTCTCGCCAAGTACCCAAGTTGGCTTGAGTTCTGAAATAACTCTAAGCATTTCAGGCCAGAGGTGACGGTCATCTTTCGTGCCTCTACGCTTCCCGGCAACACTGAAAGGTTGGCAAGGGAATCCTCCGGCAATAAGGTCAACTGTTTCAAGGTTTTCTTTTCCGACATCTCTTATATCTCCATACTTCGGCACATTGGGCCAGCGCTTATTGAGAACCTTCAAGCAGAAATCGTCATTGTCAACTTGCCAGCAGCAAGCCATTCCTGCCCTTTCAAGTCCTAAATCGATACCCCCTATACCAGAAAATAAACTACCAAAGTTCATATTACACCCATCTTCGATCTTCATCATTCAAGTTTTGTGCATGTTGGGCTTCTTTACTTCGCTGACGTTCTTCACATGCAAGCCTTTGTTTTCTGGATAAGATCGCAAGCGCTAATGAATCGGCACATCTAGAAGCTGGGGGAATGTAGCCCAGACCAACTGCATCAAAAACACTTTGTTCTGTGGGGGTTGGGATAATTAGTGGGCATTCTTTTTGTGGACACTTTCCAGCGTTTATAGAACTGTCTTTGAATTTGCGGTGAGAATGTAGCCGATTAGCTGAAACGTGCATTTTAATATCTCGCAGCCAGGTCATAAAAGGTTTGTTGAAACCCTCACCAGGGCCAGTACGAATAAAAACTTTCATCCCCCAACTAGCAGGATCGAGGACTAAAAAGCAATCTATTTTTAAAGTTCGCTTATCTGAAAGTGAGACCAAAAACTTCTTTTGTCGAGGCCTGTTCAAATTCCATATTTGTAAGCCTGTTTGATCAAGCATGGCCTGAAAGTTGTATTCAAACAAATTTGTTGATTCACCTTCGGCTATTTCGTTATCACTAAAAATATTGAGTTGGCCTTGCTTGGTTCCTTTGACTGGTTCAAAGGCTGGCTCAATTACAAGTTCTAAATCGTTTGGATTTGCTGACATGCGGCGAACAGAGCCACAGACTTTGCCACGGGAGATTAGACCCTGGTCTGACCAGATACCTAAAATATCCTCACCGATTTTGAGTAGTTCTTCATAGTAAAACTTGCTCATGCAGCCTCCAATACTCCTAATGCTCTCTATTATTCATCTCTTGTCTAGCCAGTTGGACTTTATGATATTTATTAGAAGCCTAATTAATAACACAAAGAAAAAAGCAATTATACAAATGTACATGGCTGTATCAAAATCACTCATTCTATTACTCCAAGGGCTTTCATGTAGGCTATCCAGAAGGCGAGTTTTATGGCTGCATCCAAGTTGTAAGCGTGGTCTGGATAAAGTTTGATACCAGAGTAAGAAATGTCTTCTACTTGCCAAATACACTCATGATTTTCAGGATAAACTTCCAAGCGATAATAAAACCCATTCTCATTTGCATGTTCAATCCCTTGGCCTTGACCCGACCAACCATCAACATAATTCCATTTATATGTATCTTTGGGGGTATCAAAAACATAATGCCCTATAAAAGCATTTTTCTCTATATCCGACATTTCAAGGAATTGTTTTTCGTTTATTAATGACATCTTCTCACCTTACGATATGATAGTTGAATCTCTTTTGGACATCTTTCTCATTCAGTTAATGTCTCAAATGTTCCTAATAAATTTCCATATTTTACAGAATATTGAAAAGGTGATTGGTAAACCAAAAGGACGACATTATCAATTTTTATATTTATCCCAGCTTCTTCATTTTCAGGGGGGCTTAGCTGAATTCTTGATGGATCAAAATCTGGATTAATCTCAAGATACCCTCTTTCCTTCACCCGGATATTTTTCATTTCTTGAATAATTAAATCAGATTTTTCTTTATGGTTTTCCATAAAATACTTTAATGCTTTTATTGCTAAGTCTAAATCAACATTTGGATATACGACTATTTTTTTATCCAATATCATTTTTACCTCACGATATGATAGGGGAATCGATATTTGATTTTCAGGGGACACCATTCAGGGACTTGATTTGACGATTTCTTTCCCTTCAAATTTGTTCGGGGGTCAACTGGACTTTTGTCATGTTTGCAAACATAGATATTATCCCCAATTGATTTATAGATTTTCTGTAGATAACAGGCGCATAAGTGTATTGTCATAGCTCCTCCATTAGAACCAACTTAATCTTGAGATTATAATTTTCGAAATGTGATTTGAATACATTGAAGTAGCCCTTGGGTCTTATGATTCGTTCCTCAACCCAGCTTTGATGAAATTTATTTTGACAAACCAGGGTGAGTATCTTTCCATTAAGAGACTTGACAATCAGCGGAGCGATCATATCATCATAGTTGGCACGATTCATTTTGTAATCATCTTTGAAAGTTAATTTGACTTTATCGAGTTTAGCGTTGAGGTCGGGGTTGATTTTGAAAGGTAAATTTTTAATCCCTTCTTCTTTTGGTTCTTTAAAACCTTTCTTCTTTGTTTCATGTGGTGAAGGCTTTTTACCCTTGTTTTTTTGAGAGCCTTCATGGGGTGAATGAATATCTTCACCTGGTGAAGCCTTCATGGGGTGAAGGCTTTTCTTTTGGTCTTGTTTGTACTGTAACCGGTCTTTGATCTTGGAATATTTTTGTGCCCACTCTATATTTTTTTTCCATATATCGGGGATTTTTAAGTGCCAGCAAGGTTGTTTTTGGTCGGGGTCTTTTATGATTCTCCCATTGAGTAATCCCGATTTGATTAGGTAGGCTCTACAATCAGAAACTTTACCTTCTGACATCATGGCAAGTTGAGCAAGTTGAGAAGTATTTAAAATACATTCACCGTCTTCGCCAGCAATATCTTTAATTACTGACCATAATGTTAAATCATATGTTGAGCGTGAGAGTGCCCAAACTAACCGGGGGACGATGGTGAAATATTTTTTATCTTTACTTGCATCGGTAATTTTATTCACGATTACCCTTTTTGCTATTGCAACTTTTACAGAGAGTTTGTAAATTTTCTTTGACTAATGTTCCCCCTTTAGATTCTGGGATAATATGATCTATTGTTAGACGTTTTCTTTCCCCGCAATTTAAGCAGGTAAAATTATCTCTTTCCCAAATCTCCCAACGAATATTTCTTGGAATAAATCGTTTCCTTTTAATTTTATTTTGCTGATTTAGTGGAAATTGTTTAAATCCATATTTGCGAGCAATTCTATTTAGCATATCTATTATTGCATGATCTTCTTTATGAGCAAAGATAAGTTTAGCTCCCTCTTTAGACCACCCAATGGAAACTAAAAGCTCTTCGGTTGGATGATCATGTTCCCATACCAAAGCCATTTGTTTTACGCTCATTCAGTTTCAATGACAAACAAATCATTAAGATCTAGGTTTGGAAATGCGGTTAAGATCATGGATATAGTTTTCAACCTAATCATTGTTACCCCATGATATAAACTACTTACTCTATTTGGA
>Ga0209977_10000262_pt1 | contig 20558 bp, 39 predicted proteins | sample SumtaG_2_FD_183113 | JGI IMG/M metagenome (GOLD analysis project Ga0209977, IMG submission 183113) | Deep subsurface microbial communities from Indian Ocean to uncover new lineages of life (NeLLi) - Sumatra_00607 metaG (SPAdes) (version 2) | ecosystem: Environmental > Aquatic > Marine > Oceanic...
TGATGACAAGACCTCTTCGCTAAGACTCGGAGGGATCGAGTCTGCGATATAAAGGAGGTTGGTTGTCAATGGGTTTAGGTGCAGTTGAAGAATCTTTTTATGTGATCGAGGTAGAGCTAACCGCGGCCGCGGGCGCAGCTACAAGCACGACACCAGCGCAGCCCATCGGATCGTACCCCTTTCTCTGGGAGGAGTTGGGGGCTTATTGGGATGACACAACAGGCGACTGGCAAGTCAGGATCAGCGATAACGGCCGCAACCATTATTTTTCGTCGATGGAGGTCAAAGTCGCGGGAATGGTAGGCATAGAGCAAAAGCCCTACGAACTGCGTACTCCGTGGCGGTTTGACGCCGGTTCCGGGATCATGATCGAGGGTACAAATGACGGGGCCGGGCTTGATACGTTGTTTTTGTCCTTCATAGGAAAACGCCTCCCAGCCGGCGCGATATAATTAATCCGTGGGAGGGAGGTTTTTTCTATGAGTATCGGTCTGAAAGACGACGTTTGGGAAAAGTTGCGCCGTGGAGAGTTCTCGCAAACAGACGGGCAGATCCTTGAGGTCATGTGTTCAGTTGGCAGACAACTGGCATACAGGCTTGAGAAACTGATCGACGTGATAGAGCGCGGGCCTGAGGATGGGATCGCGCCGCTCTTCGGGCCGGGCGCGGTCGCTACGTCGATGGGCCGCATGATCGAACTGATGAGGCTGTCTATGGCCTCATATCCCAGGAACCACGCGACAATTCCAGTCACCGCCGCCGGTGTGGTGATGATCAGTAATCCACACCCGTACTCAATCCCGGTTATGATTACTAACCTTGATAACGCCCAATTCCTGTATTATGGATCGTCACCGGCCTCAATCCTGACCGCTCCGCTCATAGACCCGGAGGCAAAGGAAAAGATCATACTTTCGCCAAATAGTGATCTCTATGGGATCGTAGCGGGGGCGGCGATTGCTGTTGCGGTCTCAGTTCTTGACCTCCCAATAGTTTAGAGAGGGAGGCGATATTTGTGAAGAAATGGATCGCTATAGCGGGCGCGGGCGCGGTCGCGCTTTTGTATCTACGAAGTCGCCCGCGTCAGTATATCGCAAACGAGGTCAGAGATCTATTCTGGGACGATGAGGAGGGGCGTTGGCGGAGCAATGAGGAGGTTTCTGACTATCTGCGCGAACACCCTGAGCGCGTTCCGCTTACGCTTATAACCAGCGAGGCGCGTGTTCTTTCCTACCTCGACCTCATTCAGACAAATGCTGAAACATATGACCTTGACCCCGCCCTTATCGCTGCTATAATTGCAAAAGAATCTAGTGGTGACTATTCAGCGCGCGGTGAAATTGGGGAATACGGACTAATGCAGGTCAGGGCCTCAACAGCGCAATGGCTAGGCTTTAGAGGAGACCCCGATCTTCTCTATAATCCCGCTGAAAACGTCCGCTATGGTTCTGCATATCTAGCCTATCAAATGGAGAGGTATGCAGAGACAGCCGATCCCGTCAGTTGGGCAGTATCAGCATACAACGCGGGAACGGCGCAGACGAAAAACGGGCGCTTTACTAATCATGAGTACGTTGATCACGTTGTAAACTACAAGCTGCCACGCTATAAGCTGTTGATCGATAGAGCTATGGGCATATATTAGAGGAGGCATTATGGCGGTTCCAAAGACGTGGCACGTCAATCCAGGACAAGAGATCATATTGCCCCAGGGATCGGAGTGTATGCGCGGAGGTTTCGGATCGGAGGTCTGGTACAATCCGATGCTGAATAAGTCGTATTATATCACAGGCAGCGCCGGTTTCGGATGGGATATTATGGAATACGATCAGCCGCTCTGCCCGCGCTGTTGGGAGCGATATGCTGAATACAGAGAGGAGAGGAGGTAGAAATGGGCTGGAGGCCGTCGAGGAGGCTTGACGTGAAAGCGGGCAACGCCGCGGACGCGTGGAGCGCAGATATACCCATAGATTTTCAAAGCCGGATTATTTCAGCGGAGGCGTGGGACGAGAACCTCAATATCAGATTCTCGAATGACGGCGGCGCGACATACTCTGACGCTTTCGAGGTGGACATAGAGCGCCCCTTTGTGTTTCCGTTTTCCGCTTCCGATATACAGGTACAAAATAAGACCCCTGGATCGGTGTCAAGATACCAGGGCGCAGCGGGCGATTAGGAGGTCTCAATGGCTTATACATATCAGACAGGGACAGCAAACCATGTCATACACTTCTTCGCTTTGCTAGAGACCTTCCTAACGAGTGTGGGTTGGACAGTGGTTGGCGGGACAGGCACAACAACGGTGATCTTTTCAAGCCCCGGCGAGGGCGGGGGCAGAACTAAGCTATTCTGTAGGTTTAGGCAAGACGGCGGCTTTCCTGAAATTGTATACTACCGAGTACAGGACGACCTCGCGGGAACTCACGCCACAACAGATGGGGCGGTTGCCCAATGTGGATATTTGACAGCACCCGGCGCGGGCGTTATCCCCTTTCAGTATTTTATGGCAGCGGACAAAGATAAAGCAATCGTAAATTTCAAGGCAGGTGCGGGATATAGCGGCGCGTATGTGGGTATAGTTGAACCCTTCGCGCTGGCTGTGGACGAAGAGGAGCAGATGGTAAGTATTGGTCTGCACAAAAACATCTCTCCCAACGATATGGGCTACGTGCTTAAAGACGATGCTGGAAATTGGGATGAACGAATCCGCGGGGGGCAAGTAGACGTTTCATACGTCAGAGACCCGCTTGACAATTCAGTCACCATATATGGTCTCAGAGTCGACGAGGGCGCTTTTAATAAGATCGTCGGGCAGCCGATGGACGTGAGCGGCCGGATGCAAACGGTGTTAGGAGTGAACTCGGAGGACATAATAACGACCGGCTACGTGGGAGCGACCTCGACGTGGATCGTGATGGGATCAGGCATTTGCCGCTGGTGTATGCGTACCGGCGGCAACGTCCCTGTCGGCAACCTTGAGGGAGCGCATTTTTCGCACACAAACGGGCTTGCTACGAATATGGCCGATCTGATCGCGAAACTAGACGCGTTCATGGCGGCCATCGGATGGACTAAGATCGCAAACCCCGCGCCTTTATATCCTGTCGATTTTTTCTATAACTCCCCAGGAGAAAGCGGCGTTGATGATATATACATCCGTGTGTATTATGACAACGTTCCTGTTGAGTCGTTGGTTTTCTTCGTCACAGACGACACGCTTTCAACGCACACGACAAGCCAAAATGCCTTATATGCCGAACCTGCCAACTTTCCGGCATATTATTATTTCACAGCGGATCGGGACTGTCTTATGATCACTTTTGAGAGGTTGGGGCTTTTTCCCTGGGTATGGGCAGGAATGTATCAAATGTTCTTTCCGGATCCGGATTCATACGCGACCCCCTATAAGTCGGGAGTGCTTAACAAGATACTCCGAGATCATTCAGGGAACTGGAACGAGACCCTCGCGGTGCGCGCTGATGGATCACTCAATTCATCCCCGAACCTCTATGACGGCGTTACTAATGTCGTCTGGCAGCATCCAGTTGTGAGAAACACTGATAGCTGTCCCATTGGTGCTATGAAGTACGTCCACATTATCTCAGGCCCCGGGCTTAGTGTCATGGACACAGTGGCGATAGCAGGGCGGTCGTTCCGGGTTCTTGACCTGGGCGTCAATACCGTAGCTATGAGGGAGGTTTAGTCATGGCGCTATCTGGAGGCGCGCTCTGGGGCGTGAGACCGGGAGGCAATAACCTCAACGGCTGTTATTTCTATGACGAGATTCCAGGCACGTCAGTCGACTACACGGATCAGGACGCGGCTGAGGCGGCTTTTGCGGCATTGACCACGCCGGGCGCTGGTAATACGACCCTCACAGACTCCGCGGCGGGCGGGTTCTTCACAAATGCTATGCCGGGAAACGGGGTATATATTTCCGCTGGTGTCAATTTTGTGGTGGGAATGTACTACATAAAGACGTGGACGGATGCGAATAACGTTGTCCTGGACAGAAGCGCAACGCCGGGCGGCGCGGGCGCGAATGGCGTTGGGAACGTGGGAGGGAGTAGAGCGACCCTCTTAGACGCCGTTTTCGAGGCTGCATCACCAGGTGACACGATCTGGATCATGGCTGGCACGTATACACTGACTGAGCAGATAACCGTGGCGAAGGTAGGAACTCCGACCGCGACGATCAAAGTTCACGGATACAACACAACCAGGGGCGATCAACCGCTGGACGACGACCGACCGTATATAATTTGCACAGTGGCCTTTTCTATCGCGCTTACGGATCACTGGTTTTTCCATCATTTTCGTATGTTGGGAGGCGCTGCACGCGTCTTGCACTTGACGGGCGTGTCCTCAAGAGCGCAGAACGTGAAAGCACAGAACAATTCAGCAGTCGCGAATCAGTACGCTATCTGTGCAGACGGGAACGGAGCCATCGTTGAGGACTGTGAATGTATATCTGATAATGGGTATGCGCTTCACGTCGACGCCGAGGGGTTCGCGCGGTATAATTCTTGCCACGATTCCGTGCATGGGATACACATTGACTCAGACGGTGTGTGTCTTATCAACAATCTCTGCTATGATAACACGGACGGTATATATATCACGTCTGACGATGTAAAAGTGAACGGGAACACGCTTGACGGGAACTCAGGGATCGGGATCGATCTGACGACTGGTGAAATGTGCGATCTTATTAATAACATTCTTTCCAATAACCTCACGGGCGTTAATGCAACCAACGCGAGGGAGTCGAACTATCTTGACTATAACGACTTTTTCACGAATGGCACGGACGTTACAAACGTCGATAAGGGAGCGAATACCTTAGCGGTCGATCCTGACTACGTGAATCGCGGCCTCAAGAATTTCGCATTGAACCCCACGTCCGGGTTACTCGATCAAGGGCTACACTTGAGAAAAGGGGTCGGATAAAATGGTTAAGGGTTGGGTAGGTGCAGCAGGACGAGGCTTCGTGGGAGCAGCGCCGCTATTCGAGGCGGGGCCGCTTCCTGGAAATTGGAGTTATGCAAACGTGCCGGGCCTGCAGCCGATCCTCGACGCGGGCGATCTGACCCACAATCTACCAACGAGTTTTAACCGTGGCGCTAGTAACTGGGCATATAACGTGGAACCCACGATACAGCCGATCCTTGATCAGGGGCTATTGACACACAATTTACCAACAGGCATGACCCACGGATGGAGTACAGATCCGTATAACTCCACGGCGCGAGGTCTGGGGCTACAGACGGATGAAAAGATCAAGAAGCCGTGGCTATGGCCTTGAGGAATAATTATGGCCGCTCATGTAGGTATGTTTTACGGATATAAGGGCTTTGTTTTCCCGGTCGGCGGGCGCGTTCAGCTTCCTTTCTGGGAACTGGACGGGCGGATTCCAACCAGGAGCCTCACGTACAGTGGAAACGCATTAGACGCGTATCCGGCCATAACTACGTTCCCGCGACTGGAACAGAGTGAGGTGATCTGGGTTCAGACCTGGGATAATAAGTTGATGTGTAAGCTGTCAGAGGATGGCGTGAATTACGAGGACGAGTTCGAGATCGATCCTGACAAGAATTTGGGATCGTGGTTTCACAGAGCGTCGGCGCGGGGCTTCGCTGTGGAGAATGAGACCGCCGGCGCTGTAGCGCGGTATCAGATCGTCGCGTTTTTCGTATAGAGACCGTCAGCCACGTGGGGGAGCAGAATATTGAGATTCTTGAGGTTGTACCTCGCGGATCTAGTCTCCTGGAAGCCCTGGAAACTTAATAATCTTAATCGCGTTCTTAATTTTCTTGATCCTCAGAGGTAAGCAATGACAAAACGTAGGCCCGCGACCCTATCAGGAAAGATGCTAAACTGTGCGATCTGGATTCCTGATCAATACGGCGGTTGGAAGTGTGGAGGCTATGCGCCGGCCTGCGAGGTTGACAAGTGCGCCCCGCTGCCCGACCCGAAGAAAAAACAGGTTAAGGTTTGCTCAACACGGCAAAAGGTTTTCTCTCCGTTCCTGGATAAGAAGGTCACCCGCTGCAAGAGATACGCGGCGGCATGTAACCGTCAGACCTGCATGGACTTTACCATGCCCTACCCGGACGAACCCTCAGAAAAAACAATGCCCGCGCCAGCGGAGATCAAATCAGTGGCCTCGTGGATGGCTGAGGAGTACAACGAGGAGGTTTTTAAGAAAGACCCCGCTTTCGCGAGGGAGATTCTGGACAGAGGAGGGATCAGGCCGCCGAGGGGGGTCGGAGCGGAGAAAGAGGAGTATAGGGCGATCCCGATCTTCATGCGCGACAAAACAGGTTTGCCCCTGGACGAAATGGCCGCGGAAATGAACTATGCAGACGGCGAAGCCCTCAGACGGGATATAGAAAAAGCCTATCCCATAAAGAAGAAAGGCGAATGGAAAAAGAAGAAACAGCGCAAACAGGCAAGCGATTTTATAGACGCCGCCTATGAGTATATCGAGGAGCAGATGGGTGAGAAGCAATGGACATAGAGAGGAGGAGGGCAGATGATAGTAAGTCTAGGAGGGACGATAAGAAGCCTCGACAGCATCTTTGCAGGTATCAGCCCGGCGGCTATCCATGAGGCGATCAACTATGCTTTGGGAACCGTCAGGGTCGTAGTGACGCCAACGGGCGATCCGTGGAGAGTCAGTCAGTCAATGTTTAGCCGGATGGTTGACCTCGCGTTGCAAAAACTGGCGCAACTCGATCCTGCTTCAGCAGGAACTATCAGCAGGGCAGAGATGGGACGGTATATAATCGAGCGCGGGTATATATCCAGCGCGCCGCTGCCTGTTACAGTACAGGAGGCACTTCCGACCCCGGTGGTCTTAGTAACCCCTGTTGTGCCTACTATGCCCACCGTGATCGTGACACCGGTCACATACACGCCGCCGATTCATACTCTGGTTATACAGCCGATCCCGACCCCGATTGTAACCCCGACTCCCACTCCGAGGATGATAACAGTGGCGTATGCTTCAAGCGACGGTCTTAGGGAGGTTATCCGTCAGGGCAACCTCCAAAGCAGGGTCACGCGCGGAAGATACGGATCGGTTTATGCGAGCTTCCTGCCGGCGGAGGTCTATGACCAGATGATAGCCGACGGGATCACAGCCGCAAAGCGGATATATGCGGACGCGGGGGGCGATCCCTCAAGTCTATCGGAGGAGGAGTGGGAGCGGTATCTTCAAGGCGCTGCGGGGGGCGCGTGGTATATCAGGGCGGCCGAGGTTACAGTTACCCCGATCCCGACTCCGACCCCGGCCATAACGTCACTGGCGGAGGCAGATAGCAACACGGCACTCTGGATCGCCGGTGCTGTGATCGGAGGTATGATCCTGGGAAGTATCAGCAAAGGACGAGGGGGCAGATATGCGCGCCGTTAGCCGGTATGCGTGGAAAAAATATAAAGGCGATATACTACAATGGGTATCAGCCTGTATAGTTCTGGTAGGGGTCTACTGTGAGTACAAATTGAAAGCCGATCTGTACTTTGTCATGATAACCGGCGGGGCCCTCATGTGGGGGATCGCTCAGAAAATCAATCATCCCAGGTCTAAGAAGAAGTGGAGGCGGCTTATAGGTCGGTAATTACGCCATGCGCGATCTATCACGCACAGAAGAATCCGAGACCCGCGCCCAATTCGAGGCGCTTTCGGACGGCATGAGGAATAAGAAGATCGGGATCGCCGTGAACGCGGCGTCTTATGCCTATACGGGCTTCACTGTCGGAGGCCCGGTGGGAGCGGCGGTCGGAGGCGCGCTGGGAGTCTTAATAGGTCTTTGGGGATTGAAGGGCTACAGGGCGCGGGCATATGCAGAACTGGAGGCCGCTGGTGTTGTCTCGATAAAGAAACGACCCCGATCCCGGTCGATCATGGACAGACAGATCAGCAACGTTCCAAGTATTCGCGAATTTCCACATTCAAGAGCGGTCTCATACGCAGTAATGGAGGTCTTGAGCGAAAAGTACCCGCGAATGAGCGATGAGGACATATATGCTGAGACCTATGCCATAGTCAAGACCTTTGATCAATTCCGAAGGAATAACCCTGATGTGCCTATCGAAATATGCGCGGAGGTGATCTTACTACTGAACGGAATCCGACGGAATCCGCAGACAGGCGATTATGAGTCATTTGAGTTAGAATTTCCAGAAGAACCGCCGCCAGACTACACGCCCGTAGCGGAACCTCTTAATGAGACTAAATTGGCCTGGTGGCTTGCCGCCGCCGCGCTTCTTATCTTTGCGTTTCGTAGAAAAAAATGAAAGGAGGTTGATCTGATGATAGTCAGTTTAGGACAGCTTCGACCCGCCCGCGACCCTATGAGGTCATATCCGACAGGCGATCCAGTATTGCCGGCTGATGGGCAACTGCCATTAGAGACCTTGTATACGTCTGAGGTCATAGCGGGGCTTATAGCGCACCAGTACGAGTCCGCTATGCGATATGGCAGAGTAGCCTCGATCAAACTGGCGGACGGCCAGATAAGGCCCGATCAGCGATTCTACGACAGGGAGATCGAAGTTGCCGCGCAGATATTAGCCGCCCGATCCCCCACCACAGAGACCGCGCAAAACTGGTATCTCCTGATGAAAAACTCCATAGGCTACAGGATCGTGCCTGTTCCCTTTTGCTCATACGGTGATGAACCTCATCCCGTAACGCGTCGGTGTGTCACCAAAGGCCCTGAGGTGGAGTGGCAGCCAGAACCAGAGAAAGAGAAGGAGGCAAAAGCGAAAAGCAGCTTGATCCTCCCCCTCGGCATAGTTGGGATCATCGGTCTACTGATGCTAGGAGGGGGGCATAAATGAGCGGCTTTAGTCAATTCTTAGGGGCAATAGCGGGGCAAGTCGCATCACGCGTGATCCTGAATAAAGTCGCGAATGTGGGCTTGAGTCAGAGCAGGGAACCAGCAAGGGAACCGGGACCGGTATCAATTCCCAATGTGATAATTCCCAAAGGCGCGGAGTTTGACAGAGTAGAGGCGGGCGCACCTTCCAGGAGTTATAAAATCCCGACCTGGCTTTTTTTCACTGGATACGGTGCGCTACTCTGGTATGCAGCGAAGGCGACCGCACCGGTGGACATGCCGGATCTGGGAGACCCGGGGCCAGAAGCGGAGCCTCTTTTGTTTCCGGGTTTAAAGAGGGAACTTACCCACTTAGACGTTGAGGACATATCAACGTCAGATGATCCCGTCGAGGCTTGCCTAGAGCGTGACGGATGGAAGCTGGATCGCATAGACGAACTGAGGCAGAGTATTTTCGAGAAAGAGCAGGTTGATCTTTTCACCACGCCGGAACCTCTCACCAGGAGTGAGGGCGAACTGCTGGAGGCGATAGAGACCTGTATGCAGAAATTAGAAATTCAATACGGGTCTCTCGAGGCTGCCGGGGTCGCTTGTTCTACGTGTGGTGATCCCGACCTGGGAGTCGTTCAGAGAGAGATGTTTGATCCTGAGCAAATAGAGCTTGAATTTGATCCAAAGAGAAAGAAAATCAAAAGGAACTATGCAATAGAAGCCGAAGTAAGACAGAACGACCGACTACCACTGGACTCGGAATTCAGGAGCAAACTGTATAAAGCCTATCAAAAATTCATAGGCACAAAGGATGAAGAGAGGTTCTTGGAATCAGTGATAAAGAATATTTCTGGCAATCCGCGTGTGGAAAAGACGCAAGACGGCTATACGAATGGTTTGTGGACTGTCACAAGATCGGGTCTAAGGAAAGGCGACATATTTGAGAAATGGGAGGACATTCCGAAAGATATAGTTGAATATTTGGCAAGTCATCCCGAATTGGTAGAGTATTGGGAAAAGCAGCTAGAATAAAAAAATGCCGCCGGGAAATCCGGCGGCATCGACGGCTGTTCTATTGTGCGTCTATTTTATGGCGTCTCTCAGACTGTTGGCGATCTTCTCGATCTCACTTGCCGATTTGTCGTTTAACGTTCCCTTTTCGTCAAGGAAGTCCGCCAGGCTTTTCAGAAAATCAGAGAGACCCTCCGCAACCTTGACGATCTCCGCTCTGGTAGCTTTCGCGATCCATACGTGGAAGTCGTTATGGAGGTAGAAGCCGCCCCCGGCGGCACTCCATTGTGAGGGCATGGGCTTGAATTGCGTATATCCTTCCCTGGCGTCCACGTAGCACAAAGCCTCCCCGTATTCACCGACTTTGCTCGAGGCCACGTTTTCAACATAGGCCACGCGCTCATGTATGAATCTGAATTGTCCGTAGTCCTCAAAGAGGCTTTTGAGGATTTCTTCTACCTGGTTGATGGCTTTCAGTAAATGGTTGCCGCCGCGCTTGTAGGAGGCGGCTTTTTCCGCGAGGTTTAAAACTTTGTCAGTCATGGCTTGATCTCCTTTTGGGCATCCCGCCCGTTTTGTCGTTTAGAACAGCCATATTTGATCTTTCGTTTATATAGTCGCTCTAGTTGCAGAAAAGCGGTCGAAAAAAACGCACAGACGGCGGCGGCGCGAGATCGCATAGAAAGAGGAAAAATTGATCTTTGCATACCTAGAGGAGCAAAACCCCTACACCACGAACCCGGTCGCGTCTGTGATCCTGTGCGCTTACAATCACCTTGACGATCTGACGATCCCTTGTATCGAATCGATCAAGGTCAATACTTTCTATCCCTACGAACTGATCCTCGTCGACGATGGCTCCACAGACGGATCAATGCGCTATTTCAGGACGGTCTCAGAGAAAGCGATCCGCGTTCCCAGACGGAGCGGATGCGCGAAAGCAAGAAACGCCGGACTCGAGGCCGCCGCGGGCGATCCGCTGGTTATCCTGGACAACGATACAATAGTACCCCCCGAATGGTTGACCATCCTGGTGGAGGAGGTACGCAAACCCGAAGTCGGGATCGTATCTGCGATACCTTCAGATCAAGTTGAGCGCCTCAATGGAAAGCGATCCCAGGATGGGCTGATCGAATACTCCCACGTTAGCGGATTCTGTACCGCGATAACCCGTGAGTGTCTTAACGCTGTAGGATATTTTGATGAAAGCCTGATCAATAACGGGGAGGACACAGATTTCTGCTACAGAGCCAGGGAGCGAGGTTTCCGTATTGCTAACACGCCCCGCTTGATGGTGCAGCACTTTGGAGGCGGCACGCGCCGGCAACTGGACAAGCGGGAAATGGAGCGGAGCGCGAGGCGGTTTATCGAGAAACATGCCGCCAGTAATCCCAATCTACCAGCACCGCCTCTCTATCCTTTCGGCTAAATCTCACCAGGCCAGCAAAACCAGCTCAACCTTTAGAAAAATCAAAAGGCGTCAGATGGGCAGTTTGACGCCTTAAAAGAGATATGTGGAAAACACGCATCAGAACCCGCAAACGGTTTTTTCGCGGCTTACATGCCCCTTTGCTCCCCTCCAAACCAGCATAAAATTCGATTTCCATATTTCTGATCAATTTTAACACTTGTTAGCTTTTTTGTGGAAATTCTACCGGATCCGGCCGACGTGCGCGCGGATCTGCCTCAAAACCGGGCGGTCAACTTAACGATTGTTATAAATTAGTTGATTTTATGGACAAATCCGACTGGCTCCACGCGAAGATCGGCCCGGATCCTCGCGGATCTCGGAGGCGGGCTTAACGGTTGTTATAGATCGGAGTAAATCGGAGGGAATGAAAAGGCCGCGCCTGTACTTTTGCTGTTTGGAAGGATGAGGTCTGAGGCACGGCCTTGAGTTGTGGGTCAAAGTGTATCAATGGCTATGTATGAAGTCAAGTCTTTTATATGCGCGCTCTCAATGTCGCCCGCGAATGGCTCTAAAGTCGTAACCTCCTGGATAGAGAGGTCGGGTTCCCATTCACCGTCCAGGTGAGGCCGCCTCTTACTGTTAGAATCCCGCTGTTTGATCATCCGTTCCTTTGCTCCCGCGATATCAAACCGCCGGTATTCGGTCTGATATAACAAGTGGCGGAACATAGGAAACGGTTTATCTATGGGTACGATCTGATCCGGCGCACAGGCTATCATGGGAACACCGACCTCGAAAATTACCTCCATGTCGATCAGAAGATCCGCGACCGCTCCGAGGCGCGCGTCAATGTCATACGCAAAACCTGTGTCAAGTGCAATGTCTTTGCGTATGATCCTATCGCCTCCCAGGTCATACAACACGGATCTGAATTTCTCCACCAGTCCCGCGACGGCTTCCGCTGAAAGCCCGGTTATTTTTTCAACCGGAAACTCTGCGAACATGATAGTTGACTTTATCCCCGCCGCTCCGACCTGCATGAGGGCGATCCTGTCGTTCCATTCCATCTGTCGAAGGCTCTCAAGAGACACCGGGAGCGCGACCCCGATCCGCTGCGCCTCTTTTATAAACTTCGATACCTTATACTCTGTCTTGTGAATGAATCGCAACCAGCCAGCCATACTCAAGCCTCCTGGATAGAAGCCGCCCCCACTTGAAGGTTTCACGAAAGCGGAGAGCGAGGGCGGCTATGGGGCCATGTACTCCGCTTTCAGGGCTTATAGAGCGACTTGCTCTGACTGTATGGTTCCGCTCTTGACACATCCCGGATTCGTGCAGCGCCAGCGGATATATGTAAATTTCTCCGCTTTCAACTGGTATCCCTCGATAGTATGACTACAGTCGGGGCAGTGTCTATGCTCCTCTCCCAGCGCGACAAGCTGAAAGCCCAACTTTTTCATGCCTATCGGGGCATACTTTATCTCTAGCAAGAATCCAGACCACACCGGATTTGTGAGACTTGCGGCGATCCGCGTTTCCACAGTCTCGATCTTTTGTATCTTTTGTATTCGCTCCGGCTGTATTACCGTGGCTTTTATCGCCAGCACGATCTCAAGCATACGATCCGCAAATTCCGACTCCGCGCGGTCGAGGTAAGCGTTAGCCATATCGCGTATGTACCTATTTATCCGTATTTGCTCAGATATTAGTTTGCTCTTAAAACCAGTATGTACCTCGTCCACAGGTTCATTACCCGTAGCGATCATCAGCTTGACGGCCGCTAGAGGCTTTCTAGTCGCCTCATAAATTTCATCGGTAGGTGATCCCGCTCCGGCCATAAACTCAAGTTCAACCTGGACAGTATCAAAAGTGTCTGCGACAAGATCACCAAGACAATCAAAATCCTCTGTGAACTTTTCGAGGGCGGCTATCCTGATAGCTGCTTCCATCTTCGCGTCCAATTGTTTCAACATTTTTCCTTCGCTCCCTTCATACATCCGTTGTTTTGTAATTACTTAAGAAACATACGGCTAGAGATCAGAACCGTCAAGAGAGATGGCCTCACTTGCGCGCTGCGCCGTTCCAGTGCCCTCGGTCGGTTCTGAATATTCATACTTTTCGTCTGTGTTTTTGATCATCTGATCACCAAGATCAACGGCATATTTCACGGCATACAGAATACAGCCAGCTATCAGAGCAACCCAGAACATCGTGAAAAGAAACTTGAGACCTCGTTTCAACATGACCTCGCTCCCTTTTATGGAAAGTTGAAAAATTATATGTGACTTCCCCTTAGTCGTTAGACTTGTGAATTATCGGTCTGCGATTTTCCACGCGCCGCCGTTTTCCGCTGTTTCAGGGAGATCAGGAACGTAACCTCAGCGTTTTTTCTATTCTGTGACTGTTTCCCCAAATACTGGAAAACCGGGTGATCCGTATTCACGCGCGGATCATACTTTGCCAGCAGCAAGAGGAAGGCCCCCAGGAAGTTTAACGCGTCCGGGGTCAGATCAAGATCGATCTCCATAACCGCGCACTCCTGATCATTTTCAGGAGTCTCGCGCGGGCTTATCCAGCGCGCAGACACGAACCGCGCTATACTCTTGAGGTATGCCTTGACTATCTCTATTATTACCTTTCCACTCATTCCCATTTGTGCCTCCTCTACCCTTACACCATTCTGCGCGTTCCATCCTTGTCAACCTGCATCCGCCACAAACGGCCGCCGACTAAATTTCCCTTTTGAGCCTCGATCATCCGACGCCCGCCCTCAGCCGTGACGGTCGCCTCGAATATAGCCACAGCCATTTCTATAGTTTTGTCGGTTCCCTCTTCTCTTGTCTTTTTCTGCGATCTCCGATGTTCAGTGACTATATGATCGGCTTCCTTTAGTGCCGCCTTCATCATTTTCGCCACGTCTGACATTATGCCGCGCCATGGTTCCGCTGTGTCCTGTGTCTTATCGTTTTCTGCCATTGCCGACCTCCTCTATAATCGTGATGTATTTTCAGGAATTAGATCAAACGCTTGACAGACCTCCAAACAGTCTACGTGTAGCCGCGCCTCTGTGTCCTTTTCTCTGTCGAAAAACCTGATCACCGGCGCATCATTAATGACCTCCTCGCAGTACGAACAGATACAGGCAGGATCGCCCGCGTCTGGGGAGTCATTGAAAAATTTTAACTCCGGTTCCTCATCGAAGGAAAGCCCCAGAGGTTCGCCTAAATAGTGCATTGCCGCGTTTAATGTTTTCGGCGCGTCCGGGGGCGGCGTCTTTGACACCAGCGACCCCAGCGCGACCATAAACTGTGCCTGATCCCTGATCGAAGGATGCCGGGGCGTGTACCGCTCCTCCAATGTCACTATTAGCCTATCGAATGTCGCTATATCGACCTCGATATGCTCACGTTCCAGAATTTCTATAACGTCACGGCGAAACGCCCCGCTCCCTATCCGCCGCGCCTCCGGTTTTATTCCCACGATCCTCAGTCCCTTTTTCACGATCCTCCTCCCCGTAAAGCCAGATCAACGGCGTTTCTGATAAATTCGCTTTTACTCCTGACCTGGCCGGATTCCACCAGTTTATTGATCTGATCGATTACGTCAACGCTCAAGCGGACGCCAGCCGTGGAGGTCGGTTTTGCGGGTTCCCGCTCCGTCCGCTTGTCCCGCGCTACATAGAAATATAGAACATGAGCGATAACGTAGAGGTTGACCGTTCCGCTCAGTAGCAACTCTTTGCCGGCGGTCAATTCGCATTTAACACCAAACCGAGCGGGGATCGGTTCTAGTTGTAATGGGCTTGCCTCCCGGCGCACGTACTCCGACCTCGCCCCCGCCAATGCCATCCCCTCCTCTGAGGGGAGACTCAGGAGAGGGGCCTTGAACAAGTCAACCTCCCCTCCGCCGGGCCTTGCCCAGTTCTCAAACACGTTCAAGTTGAAAACGAAACTTGTTGTCAGAGCCATAACGTCCTCAACGCCCGCGCCGGGAACGCTGATCCGAACTTCCTCAACCGCCCACCAGCGCGCCGCCGGGTCTGGTATGCAATATGCCGCGACGATGTTAGTATATAGTAGCTCTCCCAGAGTATAGCCATACCGTTTCGGATCGCCAAAGCCAGGGAATACCTCGCCCTTCGAGATCGATCCGCACTCAAAGCGGATCATGTAGTACATCACGTCCCTGCGCGTTGATTCGATCTTGTCGCCCTCGATCTCTTTAAATTCCGCAGAATAGTCAAAATTACTCATTTCTTCACCCCCGATCCATCAGGTATTATGATCGACGTTTTTCGATCCTCAAGACCATAATCACACAGGACATAAGCGACCTCCCCGGAAACTTTCATGCCCTGAAAACAATCGCAATGCTGATCCGCGCCCTGGGAGCAGCTTTCAACTAAGATCGTCCGTTTTGCCGCGGGGCAGTCTGTCCTCTGACCGTCTCTGCTAACTTCCAATCTGTGCATCAGCGCCTCCAAATTAGCCTTGCCTCAAGGCCTTGATAGCGATCTCTAGCTTGTCAATGATCGCCACGACCTCTGCCGGTGTGACTCTCTTATCCTTGACCGCCTCGCGGACTTCCTGGACAAGCGCGATTATTTCGTCTAGCGCCCTTATAACCCGCCATAAGCGCGGATGTCTTGCCATATATTTCAGCGTTGATAATAGCCCCATTTGGTATCACCTCCTCTCACTCTTGATCATCCTCTTCGTTTTCTTCGGCTACTACTCCCTTGAACTCCATCCGCGCGGGGGTTTCAAAGCCCGCCGTGGTCGCCCGTTCTACCCTTTCCAAAATGTCCTCTAGCCTTTTCAGTTTTTCCGGGTCGCCTCTAATTATGCAGGTAATAAGCGCCTCGACTAGCTCAGAGGCTTTGTCGTTTTCGAGGATCGCTATAATTGAGATCGCTGATCCCTTCTGGATATTCAGTGAGACGCCTACTAGCTGATCTTCCGGGATTTTTTGACCCAGCGCGAACGGCTTACTGAAAATCATCGCGGGATCGACTCGAATATTCACATCTACCGCCCGCGCATCTACTATTACATTGGTCACAAAAGGAAGCGGGAGCGAGGTTATCTGGTCAGACATTAGAACCCTCCTGATCTCGATTATCCCTTTTCCCAACACTCCAAACCTCTGCCCATTCCTGGTCTGTAAACACAGTGCCATCAGCCATGATCCCTATCGTTACAAATGCGGGCATACCCTCTGCCCAGGACAAATCCTTGTCTGCTAGGATATGCTTTCTTATGTGACGAAAAAGAGCGCCCTCGACATTCACATACCGGTCAACTGCCGCTTTGTACTGCCTATTCTGCCGCCCTCCCCAACGGCTTAACAAAACGCCTATGATCAGACCCGCCGAGATTCCAATGATCGCAAACAAAAGTCTAGACATAATCTACCTCCGTAATCCAAACTTATGCCAATTTCTTGAATTGTTGGCTATTTCGCGCAGACACTTATTTTTACTTGATCGCTATATCTTTTTATTGGTTTGATCTCTATTTTCTGTATAGTACAGAGTGTGCCATAATGCGGCGGCGTTTCTCCATAGACCCAAATCTCGTCACCTGGCTTGAAACCTCGGCTGAGATTCTGATGATTAGAAGTCCAGTCAATATGCGCGCAGTTGCCTCGGTCTAATGCAGCGATTCGGTACTTGTCTGTAAAAATTGTTGGCTCTTCCATCGTCGGCATTACTCTCTCTTTTGACTTTTTCATTTTCTCCCTTTCTATCCCACTATGGGATCTTTTTGATACATGCCACATAATTCGTGTTATGCAGACCAGTCAGCCTCCCGCGATAACCTTGACTGTCTCTTGGATCATTGCCGTGATCTGTTTCGCCATGCTTTCAATTTCCTCAGAATCGCGTTGCTGCCCGAAAGTGACCGGGATGCTCGTGATAAGGAGCGACTCTATAAACTTGTCGAGAAAATCAAGTGCCTGATCCGCGTCCAGCGCCACGTTGAGGCTTATCTGCCCGTTCTTCCAGAAGCGGATATCTATCCCCCTATCGTAATCACCCGGCGTCAAGTTAGGCGCGCGCATTATATCGCAATCATCCGGCGTCAAGTTAGGCGCGGGCATTAGTTCATCCGGAAGAAGCCGTAGCAGTTCTGGCTCATGACCAGGCTTGATCAGCATGTTATCAACTACAGAGAACTCAACGCCCTCCTCCCTCACGTCCAGATAAATATGAGTCGTGAAGGGCATACCTGAGTCAGATCTCATTTCCATTTTTCCCTCCTTCGCGCCAATGCCCCGTAATGCGTATTATGCAGACCATTCACTTTGAGAGTTTCTCCCAAATTCTTATATCTGTCATCGTGACAACGCCCATATCGCAAGCGACGTGAAGGGCGGCCTCCAAGCCGCCCCCCTCACCGTACAGCTTTGTCGCTAGTTCCACAAACGCGTAATCATGACGCTTTGCTCTGTGGCCCCAGCCCATCCTCTTGCTATACACGTCCATCATGCTGTGCAGTTCACTATTGGGACTCAGGCCCAGGAGAACTCTCGTCGCTCTGCAATGTTCCCGGTTTCTCATTTGGCTCTGTCTCTAAAGGAATTGTAATGCCGTGAATGTCATCAAACAGCATGTCATGCAATGGACTCTCTACCTCCTCCTGTCGTAGCTTCATCAAGCCCATATACTGTGCTGACCAGGATGTCCAGACATCCAGGGCGTCCGTTGACTGGATGCCAACGTTCTGACCTGACCCGCTTGCCATTTCCTTCAGGGTAACAATATCCTTTTCATCAAGAACCGTTGTCGGTTTCAGTTTCATTATCAACTCTACTTGTGTCTCCCAAAAGATCTTCAACATGCTCACTTTGTCTACCAGTGTCCTCGTCTCCATCATGGCTTTTTGCTCCTTGATTTGCTTCGCCTTTGATCTCCGCGATCTGTTCTTCCGTTCGCGACTTCAGGTTTCTGACTCTGTACCGCACAGATTCAATCCAAGACCTAAAGGCTTTGCTCAATTCCTTTTTCCATTGCTCATTAGACTTTTTCAGATCTTCAACGGCGTCTGTTATCTCCTCTCTCCAGTCATCAATTCCCATAAATTCACCTCCTGGAGCAGAACGCCCCATAATGCCGGTTATGCAGACCGTTTCGGGTCATTTTTGCTTGTAGTCGTTTTGTTTAAGATCAGGCGTTCGTTCCCGCTATCTGTCCGCGATTTGCGATTGTCTCAAAGTCTGTAGAATCGAGATCGCAGACCTTCATTTCCCTCATGTCCTCCGCGTCTGGGTGTATTTCAACGCGCAGGACACCCCGCGAAGAAAACTCAATCGCGTCCGCGAGGTCTATCATCCGATATTGGGAATTTAGAAGCTCCCCTATTTTCTTAAACGCGATGTCAAGATAATCCGCGATCCCGTCTCCACCATGACCTCTTTCTGTTTCCCACTGTCCCATTTTTTAACTCCTTCGGGGCAATGCCCCATAATCAATATTATACAGACCAATCGGCTTAGTCGATAGCCTCTACAATCACTTTCCCCTCACAGCCCGCAAGCAGAAACCGCCTTTTACCTTCGGGAACTGAACTAAGGATCGACAGAAGTACATCCTCAACGTGGCCACTAGCACCAGCAGCAAACCTGATGGCGATAATCCTGTTAAGAATGTCCATAGCTTCATCGTCTAAATCTAAGGTCAATGTCGTGATCTTCATGATACCTCATTCGTGTTATGCAGAGCCATCCTCTACCCACTCCGTACCCGCGGGAACGTCCCAAAACATATCAAGATATTCGAGGGGGTCGCTTATCCATTTCTCTGCTTCCGCCTTTTCGAGGATCAACATCGGCGGACATGGCGGTATGCGTTGTTTGTTTACCTTCTCATTTTTCATGTGAGCACTAGTGAAAACGTGACCAGCGCCCGTGCAAAAATGACACGCCCCTCCCTGGAGGTCGTCGGGGTCTTTCTGTCTATGACAGCAAAAACACCGGCCATCTTGTCTTATGAAACTTCCGCCCCTGACAGTGAGATCAAAGGCATACATCATCCTAAGCACACAAGCCTCACATATACCCTCGACCTTCCTATAGCTAAAGCCTCCGCGCTCATTGTAACAGATGGGGCACTGATCGTCTTTTGGAATAGCGGTTTTTATCATCTTATATGCCCCGTCTCTTTTAGTCCCTGCACAATGTCGGACACCAGCGCCATGAGGCTGCGCTCTAATTCCTCTTTCAATTTATCCAACTTGCTATCTATTGTCTTAATTGTACGCTTCTTTACCGTACAAGCCCTCTCTATTCTCTGTGAGATCATGTCGTCAATGATGCTGGATGCCTTTCTGTATATCATCGTTTCAATTCCCTCCTGTCGGGTGCGTCTTGCGCCATTGCTCCTGGTGGTGACGGTTTCGGCATCGTTGGCTGTGATAACGCTGATTATGCCCGCGTGGTGTGGGAGTATAAGGCTTCTTGCATTTAGGATCAGCGCAGATCCTTATCTCCGGTTCAATAACCGGGATCGGTTGCCCCCTGTTTGGAATTGCCTCGATCTGCCCGCCCGTCACAGACCACAACTGCTCATTATCTCCACCTATCTCCGCCAATTTTAGGCCCTTCTTCGGTGCGTCTTTGTGTAACGTGACACGCAACATGCCGCGACTAACAAACTCTATAGCGTCTGCCAAGTCCAGGAGAGTCGGTTTATGAGAAAGCCCCGCTTTGGTAAACGCTATGACCCGGAACGCCTCTCCGAGAAACCGCGCCATTTCATCAGAACCTTGCCCTCTTTTCGTTTTCCAGACTGCCATTCCTTCACCTTCTCCGGGTTAGCTTTGCGCCATTTGCGGTTGTATTCCTTCCTCTTCTCCTGGTTAGCTTCGCGCCATTTGCGGTTGTATTCCTTCCTCTTCTCCTGGTTAGCTTCGCGCCATTTGCGCTCGCTCTCCTTCGCCTTCTCCTGGTTAGCTTCGCGCCATTTGCGGTTGTATTCCTTCACCTTCTCCGGGTTAGCTTTGCGCCATTTGCGGTTGTATTCCTTCACCTTCTCCGAGATCATCCTTTAGCTCCCTTTTCCTCAATGCCCCATAATCTATCTTATGCAGACCAAAACGGGCGAACGCGGCGCGCCGTAACCGACCGCCTAATGCGAGTCGGGGCGCGGCAATACAACCAGATCATAGCCGGCCGCCCGCTGGTCTGCAAAATTATCTGCCAGGATTTGCCGGAAAAACAGCGTTTTCTCGAAAAATCATGGCTTCTGGCGGCATAGAACACGACACATCACCGGCATTTTTCGCACGTTCTGGCAAAAA
>Ga0209977_10000263_pt1 | contig 20556 bp, 17 predicted proteins | sample SumtaG_2_FD_183113 | JGI IMG/M metagenome (GOLD analysis project Ga0209977, IMG submission 183113) | Deep subsurface microbial communities from Indian Ocean to uncover new lineages of life (NeLLi) - Sumatra_00607 metaG (SPAdes) (version 2) | ecosystem: Environmental > Aquatic > Marine > Oceanic...
ATACATACGAACATGTCAAATTTTTAAAGATGATGTTTAAACACATAGGCCTTTCTGAAGATAGGATTCAACAATATTTCTGCTCTGCAGCCGAAGTTGAAAATTTCCTTAACTCAGTAGAAGACATCACCAACAAAATCGAAGCTCTTCCTCATCTACCAAAACAAAAAATTAATCCGAAATAGAATGACCCTTCTAAAAAAAAAGGAGTTAGAAGGTAACTAACTCACAGCATGAGTTTTCGGAATTATGATATATAAAACATATAATAAAAAACATAAATTGTAAAGAATAAATTAGTAAAAAAAAAATGAGCTCTGAGTCTAACATTTCATGGGAAACCTTAAAAGATGTAGCTGTTACTTTAGACTCATATAGGATCCGCGCGTTAATTGACGCTAAGCAGGAAATCTTAGATGCGGGCATCTATAGCGAAGAACAATACTATAAACTGTTGTTCAAAATGTTCGATGAAGAGCATTTGAAATATAGACTTTTCAATTATATAAATCAACACAATTCTAATAATTTTGATTCTATAAAACAATTTTCCAAAAAAAACTCCATAGATATCAGAAAAACTCTTAGTTTATTAGAATTATTGAAGAATGAAAACCTTGTAGTAGTCAATAAAATCAACGATACGATAGAAGGGAATAATAACGCAACTAAAGCTACAGTTTTTAAGGATTTCGATATTCAAAGCCAATTTGTTAACCCCTCAGAAGTAAAATCAATTTACGAACCAGTTAATGCAGTGTATGAATCAAATATCTGCTCTGGATGCGGTTTATGCGCCGGCGTTTGCCCTGTAAATTGTTTAACTATTTATAATGGTTTTGGTAAATTAGACGAAGATGTGTGTATCAAATGCGGAATGTGCTATTTTGTATGCCCTCGTACGTATTTACCCGTCGATATCTTAAACATGACTCAAGGAAACTCTTCAGAAATTAAAAGCGTTTCTACAATTGGACATTACATAGAAGTTTATTCAGCAAGAACTAAAATTAAAAGTATTGCTAAAGTATGTCAGGATGGTGGAATTACCAGTACTTGCTTACATTACCTTTTTGACACAAACCAAATCGATCTAGCACTAGGCGCAAAAATGAGCGGAACTCCGTGGAGGCCTGAACCGATAGTAATTCAAAATAAAGACGATATTCTTTTAACTACCGGTACAAAATACGTAAATAACCCAACCTTAAGTGTGTTAAATGATTTAAACAAAAATCCAACCAAATTAGCAGTTGTTGGAGTTCCTTGCATGATGCAAGGGCTATTAAAATCTAAAATTTATAATATCGATATACCCGCGTTAAACCAAATCAAATTTCGTATTGGCATCTTCTGTATGGAGTCCTTCTCGTACGAATCCTTTTTAAAAATCTGCGAGGTTTTGAAAGTTAACGTAAAGGACGTAAGAAAAACCGACATAAATAAGGGGAAATTTTTTATTTATACTAATTCTGGGGATGAATTAACGGTCCCTATTAAAGAGATTACACACTTAGCAAGAGAAGATTGCGATATCTGCTTTGATCTGACATCAGAAGCAGCGGATATTTCTATTGGTTCTATTGGTTCTCCCTCAGGTTGGAATACGGTTATTATAAGAACCCAAATAGGAAAAGATTTATATAGCGGGCTAATCGAAAACGATTTAATCGAGTCAAAGAAGATTAAAGATGCTAAACCTGGATTACCTCTTCTCGAAAAGACTGCCAAATCCAAAAGAAACAAATGTACTAAACATATCGATAAAAAGAAAAATGAGAAAATAAGATACCCCCAATATTAGATATTAGATTTTCTCAAAATTTTTCCCAAATATTCCTACTTCCTTTATAAACCATAAAATTAATATTAAATTTCATATTAAGAATTATAACGTTAATTATTACATTAAGTAATTAAGTAATAATTTAGAGTAAAAATGAGCTTAACTACAAGACCTGCCAACTTTCGGGAAAAATTATTCTTTCGCAAACTTCGGAGTCAAGTCGATGGAAACGCGAAAGTAGAACAAGGATTAACTCAAATAATGGGAATTGGAAGACGATTCGCTCAAGCAATAATTGTGGTTGCAAGTATAAACCCTGCCTTAAGAATTGGCGCCCTCCCTGAAAAGGATTTAAACAGAATTGAAGAAATTATTATAGCTCCGATTGCAAATGGTATTCCCGCGTGGATGTTTAATCGTAAAAAAGACTTAGTTACCGGAGAAAATTTACACATCTTTGGAAATAGACTAGAATTGTCAGTAAGACGCGATATAGATAGAATGAAGCGGATTAGAAGCTACAAAGGAGTACGACACCACCAAGGACTGAAAGTAAGAGGCCAAAAAACTAAAAGCACGGGACGACACGGACTAGTAGTCGGCGTATTGAGAAGAAGATTAAAAAGGCAAGTGCAAAATTAAGGTGACTAAAAATCGGAGATCCACGACGTTTAAAAAAAAAATTTAAAAAACCAAAACATCCATTTCAAAAAGAAAGGTTGGCTGAAGAACTTGAATTTCTAGGAAAATATGGACTTAGAAACAAACGAGAGTTCTGGAAAATGCGTACCATGCTGGGTAATTGGAGACGTATAGCACGACAATCAAGAACATTATCAACAGATAGAGCCGCAGAGGTTCAAGAAACGCTCAGTAAGAAGTTAATCAGGCTCGGCGTAGTAGGTCCAGAAGCAAGATTCGAAGATGTGCTATCGCTTACCGTAGAGGCCTTATTAAAAAGACGACTACAAACTATGGTCTTTGAGAAAGGGTTCGCGAAAACAATCTATCAAGCAAGACAATTTATTGTTCACGGCCACATTCAAGTACTAGGCAAGAAAATTGACGCCCCTTCTTACATAGTAAAAAAAGAAGAAGAAGATTTCATTGGGTACGCTCCCAGTAGCCCTCTAACAACAGTTAAAGAAAAGAGTTAACGAGATAATTAATATGAGTAAAAAAGAACAATTAAAATGGGCAATCGTTCATATCTTTAGCAGCTACAACAATACTATTGTCACAGCTACCGATCTTAGCGGGAGTGAAACGTTCGCAAAATGTAGCGGCGGTATGGTGGTTAAAGCTGACCGAGACGAATCGAATCCATACGCAGCGATGCAGTGCGGGTTCCGCGTGGCAAACGATCTTAGAGATAAAGGCGTTTTGGGCGTTCACATTAAAGTAAGAGCACCTGGGGGAAATAAAAGCCAAACTCCCGGACCAGGGGCTCAAGCATGCATACGCGCACTCGCTCGTTCGGGTCTACGCGTAGGTCGAATAGAAGAAGTCACCCCGAAATCTCACGACCACTGTAGGCGCAAGGGCGGCCACCGTGGCAGGAGGGTTTAATTTGCATAAAGTAGAGCCCTCTTTTGACTAATCGGGAGGACTTATTTATCAGGTTTTCCTTTATTTCTGTTTAGATATTTCTTTTCAAATTTTTCTTTTTGTTCATAGTACATATTGATATAATCATTTTGCCATCTATTTTCTGCACTTCCATGTGCCGGGTACCAGATGCGATCGTTTTCATGACATTCAGTACAATACCACTCGTCGTGAGTTTCGATATATATCATATCATTCTCTTGATTTGAACAACGAGCGCACTTACAAATAGATCTACTCATAAGACTAAAGAGCTTATGTTTCGTTCCTTCTAAGTAGTATAGTTCTACTTCCTCTTCGGGTGGGAGGTCAAGGGGAGGCGGGTATAAACTAGCATAATAGCTTAAAATTTCGATCTCGTCCCAAACAGCTCGAATTAAAATTTGTCTTAGGTTATTTCTAATTTTTTTGAGCCGTTCATTTTTGATAACTATTCTTCGTTCGTCTTTCATGGGTATGGTAAAGGTATGGAAAAAAAAATATTTAAATAATGGTAAAAAAAAAAAATTAGGATTTATATTGAATAAATCCACTTGTTATTAAATGTGGTGTGCCGCAGAAAAGTCTGTTTATGATGTGAGAGTTTATGATGGGCGCTGGTCGATTTTTCACAATCCACTTTTGCATCATGATTCTAATTTCTTGTTCAATATTGTCTTTGGGAACATTATTGAAGAATCTTTCAAATATATAGTTATTTCCGTCATCGTCAGTAAAATATTCTCTGATAAAGTTTACAATTCCGTTTTGAACTAAAAAGCATCGTCTCCTAAGATAAATTTGCCATTTATCTCTCCAATCTTTTAAGTTAGTCCTATAGTATTGAGGACAATCAAAAGTTAGAACTATTCTTCTTTGGATTAAATCAAGAACTAAGTCAGTTTTTCCTTCAAGGTCACTATGATTTTTATGCATGACGAGAGCTAATCTGTTTACATCGATGGACATTTTATCGTTTATAAAGATGTGATGTCTTTCGTAAGTAAATGAATCCATTTGATGAATTTTTTCAAAAGACTCAGTTTTGATAGGTTCTAAGTTTAATATATCGAGTCCTAAATCCCGGATGATGAGCATGATCACATGGAATTTTACCGTGCTTATAGTATACCAACTTGGATGGTAAACTCTGGGTAAAACAGGATATAAACCGCGTTGTTCTATGTATCCCCAAACATGTTCAAAGGTAGTTGCGTAAGAGTCGCCTGCTAAAAGTCTAGTTAATTCTTTTAACATGTTAATAAGACCTATCCACGAATATACCTTCCCTCTTGTAGGTTCTCCGAATCTGTTTATTCTTCCAAAACTTTCATACCTCATAATTTTTCTTGCATGCTTCAAGAGGATCGGTTCTTTTTTTGCTTTGGATAATTCAATCCAAATTTTTAATGTTAAATCGTATTCAGGCTTAAGGTGTCTTGTTCCTGTGTAATGAAAATCTCCAATATATTTGATATCGTATGGGTTAGCAAATATGAATTCTTCAATGAAAGTTTCAACTTCAAATGTGATTTTCTTTAATGTCTTTTTATCAATGCTCTCGATATCTGTGATTTTTTCCGCAAATTCTTCCGTAGATAAGAATCTCATTTTATATATAAACCTGAAAAGAGTAGAGAGATCAAGCCTTCTATGTTTATAGTCACCTTTTAGATGAGAATCTTTCAATGTTCTAGCCCTTCTAAAGAATAGCCTTGATAAGTCCGTGTCGAAAACTCTAATGTTCGGTAAATGAATCTTGATGATTTCTTTAATGTTGTCAAAGAATCCTCTTTTGATTGATTTCTGCATGGGTGGTTCTTCGTTGATTTCGCCATTATTATTCATTTTTTTTTTCCAACCTTTTGGTTTTTATCAGCAGCATTATCGCGCATACTGATTTTTAAGATTGCAATTACGCGCAGTCTTATGATTTTAGTATTACAGTCAAATATATAAATCTATTCTTCCAAAGAGATGAGAAATCAAGTTTAAAATAGGATAAACTAGTTTAGATTTCTCTAAACTTAGTTTTCGAGTGTAATGCAAAACATACTCTTACTATTTCAGTGTAGTTTAAAAACTTTTAAACTAATAAATGGTGTGTTATCTAAAGAGGAAAAGAAAAAATTTTTGTGAATAAAATTTATCCGGCATTAATTCAAAAATTCTCTCTCTATTTGATTTTCTTTTAGAAGAGTAAATCTATCTTGAATAAAAAAAAAAGGAATTTAATAGTTTTTTAAAACTATTTTAGAGATAATAATCCTTATGTCGATATTGCCACAAGTGCAGGAAAGAAACTTTAATCCATCATTATCAAAATCATCATGGAATGGGTCATCTTCCTTAAGCTTTTCTAAACTTTGAAGCTTTTTGCACCTATTGCAATCGACGTAGTAAAAACCACTCTTCATTTTTTTCACCAAGATAGAAATACATTACTTGGTTTAACTTCATCAATTTAAAGAGCCCATAAAACAGAAAAAGGAATTTAATTCTTTCAGATGGTTTATGATTTATCATTTTGCTCTTTCCAGAGGTTATTAATGAAATCATTAAATTTCTGTAAATCTTTACCATCAATTTTCAGTTTTCTATTGAAGACATAGAAGAAATAATTTTAGACTGTACAAAATTTATGTATTTAGTAGAATGTGAAAGGCAAAAAAAGTATCCATACGGACCAGATATAGCTTTTTTTTTATGATAAAATATTTTAAAATTAACCTAATTTATTAAATCTATTATATATCTTTTCTGTTTAACTATTCATTGAAAAAAAATGGAGTTTAAAAACTTTTAAACCGATAAATAATGTGCTAACAAACGAGGAGATGAAGAAGTTCTACCCCCAACTGAGCTCAAGGATATTGTTGTTCTTAAGACAACAGCGCTATCGTCAGGGAGAGATACTTACAGAAGACATTATTAAGAAGTTTAATAAATCCAAGAGTGAAATTTCTCAAGTGCTTTCCTTCTTGACGAAGAAGCATTATATTAATAGAGAATATGTAAGCAATCTTAACAATCAAGGCTCACGGCATAAAGTTGTTCTTATTGAGAAAGGATTAGAGGTTGCAGAAGCCATTCTTTCGGAAGGGTTAAATCCCTTAGAGATAAAAGCGATTGAAGCTTCAATTAAGAAAAAAAGGAGATTGAAATTCTAATTTAAAAATTTAGATATGTTCTTTTTTGGATGCATTTGGTCGATTAATATCAATATAATCCTTAATACCTAATTGATTGAGTTTTTCGAATAATGCCTGAGTATCATTTTCGATTACAAACATAATTTCTTCAATATTAAACAAATTAATTCAAAAGAGAATTTATTAAAAATAATTGAAAAAGCAAAAGTATATGATCAGTCTTTTCTAAGGATTAAAGATAGTATATTTAATTACCTCGATGGTTATTTAAATAAATAAAAGTGTTCATGTCCGCTAAACCCTCTCTCATTTGCCCTTCTATTTTTTCAATTTGATAACCCGCTAAAGAAAGTGCACTCGGATTGTTTATGCATAAATATTAAAAAGTATTTTTTGCGCTCAGATCGTTTTGGCTTTAATTTCCTGTTTCTAGGAACACTTAGAATAACGGTTATTTCACGATTAAATAGTATAAATGACATAATTTATATAGAAATAATTAGATTAAACTATTTTTACAAAGAACTTGTAAATTATCTGTAACAAAAAATTTTCGCCACTCGTTCCTATAAACATATAGTTTGTCAATCCACCATCTATCGTGTTCCAGATGGCATCCACATTAGCTCCTGATATAGCAATATCAAATGTAGGAGCATTAGTACCAAAAAGTTGGTTATCAATTGGAGAATTTATTATAATAACAGGCCTATCTATTTCGTACTTCACCAAGAACGCGTCGCCATTAACGACTCAGAAACCATATATATATCCAGATACATACGGTTTTTTTGGAATCTGGCTTCGCTTAAGATTTGAGTTAAAGTATTAAAAAAACTCTCTTCTTCGTTTTTGTTTTTAATTAAGTTTTTATTAATAGTTAAATTATAGGATAATGAAAATAGAACGGTGAACTTTATGGAAGTAAGCGAAATAAGGGAAATTGCTAAAACTAACATTAAATATCTTTTTAACACAACGATAGATAGTATTATAGAAAAAGCCTTCGAATTTGAGGATAATTATCCAGACGAATATTTAATATCCACCCATTTTGCCTTTAGAGAAACGCTCAATGAAACGAAAGGAACCGGAGGAGGAATAACTGGCCTTTCAGAACTATGGTATTTCTTGTATATTAAAAAATTCTTAGAAAGATTCTTGAAATTGAAAATTGGATTTGAAACTATTAAAACAGTTAACCCTAAAGGAGTCCATCATCATTTCGAAGCGAATTATAAGGGAAATAAATTGATTTTAAGTTCAGATATTTCGATTGAATCTAATTTTAAATTAAAAATTAGCAATAAATCAAAAATTAAACCTGATATTTTTATTGGAATAAAAAAAAATAATATGGAAATTATCCCTGTCGCTATTTTCGAAATTAAGCTGTTTCAGAGATACGCACATAACATAGAAGACATAGTAAATCGATTCGTAGAAATGAAGGATGTTTTAAATACGGATAATACGGATCTACCTTTTTTTATATTTCTATACTTACAGCACTCCCAATATGAATTTAAATTTAACAAGCAAGATAGATTTAATATTCAATTAGAAAGATTCAAGAACTTATTCGGAAAAGACATGTTAATGATTAATAGAATATCAAAATGGGACAGAGAATACGAAAATAAAATCGAGGGTTCTATTTATCAGATTATGGATAAAATTGTATCTTTTATTAATGGAATTAAATAAAGAATTTGGAGAATAACTTAATAAGTCTCGGGAGTCTTGGTTGTGAGTAGCTTCTTTTGAACGATAGGGAGAGCTTATATTCTTGTTTGACAGCTAAAAAATGAAAATATTCCACTTTTAATACACATCTTTATAATTCTGTTTAGGAATTAATATTTTAATGCTCTCATATAAAATAAACGAGTTTATCGAGTTTAAACTGCGCCATGGCAAAACACACATTTATATTAATGGAAAAGATTTCTTAACGTGAATACGGTTAGCTTTTCAGATTCCTGAACAAGATGCACAAGAATTTGAAGGAATTAATTCAATTGACGAAACGGTAGAAAAGTACGATGATTACATTTCGGATAATCGGGTAAAAAGGAATTTTAACCGTCGAAAACCTATTTCGAAACCACTCAATTTATCGAAAATATGATTGATTATGCTATAATCCCCTATAATCTTGAGGTTTATGACTACTTTTTCTTAAAACTAGGACTCTACGATTATTTAGTAGACTTATGTATTAGAATTCTGACGGATAGGAATTTAAATCATATAAGACAAAAATTTATAGACAACGACTTAATACCGATGATTGTTTACTCTATTAAAATTGTTTTAGAAAATTTCCAAGTTTTTCGGGTTTGTAAGATTGTGTTAGAAAACAATCCTGCCTCCTCAGAATTGTGGAATAATCTTGGTTTATATCTCTCGCAAATGGGACTACATAAGTATGCTCTAAAAACCTTTGATTTTTCAACAAGGTTAGAAAAGAAAGTAAGCCCCGATCTGGATAAAATTATGTCGTTTAAAAATCAAAATAACAAGGTGAATCAGTGATCATTAGTGATATATCCATGATAACCGTTTCACGAAATAGTTGTTGTTACTAAATATAGTTCTCTAATCCTTCGGAAATGAAGTTTAAGAATTTGCTCACATCCTCTTCAGAAGTTAATTCTGTGATTATTATAGGTAAGTCATGCCCATAGAGATCTTCTCTGATATTTAAATTTGGAAATCTTTCTTTTAATTCTTTTAATTCTTCCAAAGAGAGATTTGGGATCAAAGTGATCTTTAACTTCCGAGTCTTTCTAATATATAACCTTAATATTGTGTTATTTTCGGAACGATCTTTGAAAGCCAGATAATAAAGGGTGCCCGTTAGTTTAAAATTATTTTTCCATTTGTCAATAAACTCTTTTACTGCTTGAAACTTAGATCTATTATATAATTCCTCAACAACTTTTTCATTATCTTTGTCTTCTTTCTTTTCTTTGGGATAATTTTGTTTTACTCTTTTTTCGTGTTTTATTCTATCTTGTAAATCTCTAGCAAGGATTAAATCGAATGTCTTGTCTTCATAATAGCGATATGTATATAATTCAATATAGATATTAAGATATTCTAGTAGAACTTTATCCCAATCACTAAATTCTTTAGCGATTACTATGCATCGTATGTCATCATCCCAATTTATACTAAAATTATCTTCATCTTCACTTACAACTTCAAATTTTAATTTTTTTTGTTTAATCTCTTCTAAGATTAAATCATTGACTTTAGATTTATGATCATTTATCCAATCATAATAATAAACAATTTGATTAACAGCGGTTTTATTTCTTTCTAACTTACCCATTTTATATTCAACAATAACAGGGCGAAGAGTTTCTTTATCGATCATGAGTGAGTCTAATGCGCCCCCTATCTTACCATAGCGTCCCTCAAAACGATACTCTGATTTTATCAGATAACAGTTTAATAGTAATTCTGAATTATCTTCTACAATTGCACGCAAATTTTCCTCGAAAATTTCCAATTCCTTAATTTCTTTTCCATCTAATTGAATTCTAACCATCTAGTATACCCTCCATATCTTAATTTATTTATATTGATTTAAAAACCTTTCACAATCAGACCACCAATCATAAAGATTTTAGAGCTAATATAATATGCACATCTTTAAGTCCTTAACTCTCGTTCTTAACGTTACTTCTGAGATATTCGCTAGTTTTGAAACCTCGTTTCTTAGCTCGTTTAATAATACTTAAAGAATGGTCTTTACATTCGTTTGGTAAGCCTAAAAATCTTCTCTGTTTTTTAAATTTGTAATTATTCGGTTATTTCATGAATTTTATAATAATTGACTTCTACAATTTAAAATTAAAAATCTGCGGAACTAGTTGGATTTAAATTATATATTAGATAATAATAATCAAATTAAAAAAGACAAATTAATGCGAAATGCCATTACCTACTTTTCTAGAATTAATGCTTCCTTTATTGAAAGCAATATCAGATCGAAATGACTATAGACTTAAAGTTATAAAGGATGAATTAGCTAATATATATAATTTAAATAGTGAAGAAAGAAATATATTATTACCAAGTGGAAGAGGAAAATTATTCAATAATAGAGTAGATTGGGCAAAGTTTTACCTACTCAAAGCAGGACTTATTTTTTCACCAAGAAGAGGCTATATTAAAATTACTAATAATGGATTAAATGCATTGAATCAAAATCCACTAATAATTGATAGAGACTTTCTTTCTCAATTTGAGGAATTTAGAGAATTTCAGGAACAAAAAGGTGAATCTAGAAATGGTATCCAAGGAATAGAGGAAAGAGAATTACCATCGATTACTCCAGAAGAAGCGATTGAAGAAGCATATAAGAATATTAGACAAGAATTGGCTCAAAATTTATTAGATTTAGTTAAAAGTAATTCACCTGAGTTTTTTGAAAAATTAGTTATAGATTTACTAATTGGAATGGGTTATGGTGGATCAAGAGAAGATGCGGGGAGAAGACTAGGAAGAAGTCATGATGGGGGAATTGATGGTGTCATTAAAGAAGATATATTAGGTTTAGATGTAATTTATATACAAGCAAAAAGGTGGGAGAACACAGTAGGGCGCCCAATAGTTCAAGGATTTGTCGGTGCATTATCAGGACAACATGCTAATAAAGGTATTCTCATAACAACTTCCAAATTTTCGAGAGAAGCCAAAGAATATGTTAAAAATTTAGAACAAAAAGTTGCTTTAATAGATGGTATTAAATTAGCTGAATATATGATCGATAACAATATAGGAGTTTCTCCGGTAGATAAATACGAAATCAAAGATATAGATTCTGACTATTTTGACGAAGAGTGATTAAGATTAATTAATTAACATTTTAAAAACCCTATTTTTGGTTTTCTCTTTATTTTTTGTATCTAATTATTTAGTATTAAATAGATGAGCGTTTTTTTCATTATTATTGATATAGAGATTATTTTGGATGCAGATCATCTGAAAAATAGCACCAATCCGAGATAAACGTATAATTTTTATCGAGTAACCGTTTCACGAAAAAAAAATCTTGTAAATTTTGAAAAAGAAAAAAAGAGAAATAACTATTGAAGAATATGATCGATTAGTTGTTCTAGCACATCAATTAGACCTTAATGATAAAAAATTTCACCAAAGATTCTTGAGAATTAAAAGGATTTTAGATAAAAAAAGAACTGATTTCCTTTTTTTGAAAATAATATGTAGTCTGAAAAAACCTAAATTTACAGTAAATATATGATTTGAGGAGTTAAGTAGAGAAATTATTTATGGAATAAGTAAAAGCATATATTTCAGTTGTATTTATATAGTATAAGTTTAAATACAAAATTAGTAAATTATGGTGTTTTTATTGAGCGAGAATCCTGGACCAATTACAGTTGAAAAATTAATAAATAATATTGAAGATGGTGTTTATGTAATACCACACTTTCAAAGAGACTTTGAATGGCGACCTCGGATGGTCTGTGATCTTATTGAATCGATTCTTCAGAATTATTTTTCAGGACTTTTATTATTTTGGCAACTTAATCCCGAAAAAATCGAAGAAGAAGAATGGGAACCTATTTTGGGCACTGATAAAAAATCTAATCCAAGAGAGGTCGTATTAGACGGACAACAGAGGATATCCTCTCTTTATTATACTTTTTATAATCCAAACAAAAAATTTCCAGAAACAAAATCATATTATTTATTTCACGTAAACATAGTTAATATTTTAAATAATAATTTTGATGATTCTGTAACTTCTAGATATCATAAAACTCATAAAATATGGGCTGATATCGAAAAAGATAAAAAGAATTGGATCATAAAAGGTGAAATACCATTGGCTATACTATCTGCAAGAGATCCTAAAAACGCTTCGATAAAATATATTGATTCTAACGAGTTTTATGATTGGTCCGTGGAATTTATCAATGAAAAAAAATCGAAAAAGGAAATACCAAATGAAGTAAACCCCAATACTATAGCAAATATTTTTAAAAAATTTTTAGCCTATAATTTTGTGTATTTCACATTAAGTAAAGCCAGGGATACAGTAGATGTCTGTAATATTTTTACTAGAATAAACCAGAAGGGAATGCGCTTAACAACTTTTGATTTAATGAATGCATTTTTATATCCTAAAAAGGTTTCACTTAGAAAGGATTTATGGGAGAATCTAAATAATGACGCTTTAAAGGAAGTAGACGGCAAGATGCATGAATATTTATTAAAAACTATCTCTTTATTTAAACAGAATTATTGTTCATCTAAGTATATTTATAACCTGATCCCAGAAAAAAAAATTAAAAAACGGACTTCTTCTGGAATGACTGAAAAGCCTTTAGTCCAAGATGGAGATGAATTTAAAAAATTATGGGATAACGCATGTAAATTTTGCGAAAAAGCAAGGGAAAAACTAATGAACACTGGATTACGAGATTTTGGAGCAATTAAAAAAGATTTTATTCCAAATACTACAATGGTTCCTGAACTTGGAGCAATTCTTTGGTTATTAAGCGAGGCAAAGAAAGATCCAAATGAAAAGAATTTTAACAAAAAATTGCATCAATGGTATTGGCCAACCGTGTTATCTGAAGAATATAGTGGCTCATCTGATAGTGTTATGGCAAAAGATTTTCGTGATTGGTCAGGTTTTTTAAAAAATGGTGTTGATTTTGATATAAATAGGAGAGTTATTGAAGCAAGAGATAATTTAGATTTGAGAAATACTAAGAAAGGTTCTGCGAGATATAACGCTATATTATGCCTTTTAGCTCTATTGGGTGCTAAAGACTTTTTGCGTGGACAGACGGTAGGATCTGTTGATTTTTCTAATAAGAAAATTAATGATCATCATATTTTTCCAAGCGGAGTTAAAGGATTGGATCCTGAAAAAAATAAGTTATTTAATGCTCATAAAAATTCAATTTTAAATCGCACTTTAATTTTAGATGAAACTAATCACAGGATTCAGAATAAAAAGCCTTCAATTTATATTGCTGAATTAATAGAACTTTTAGGGAATGAAAATACTTTAAGAGAATTTTTGGAAAGCCATTTAATAAGTAATGATGCTTTTGAATGTATGAAAACAGATGATTTTGATAATTTCATTAAAGAAAGAGAAAAGACAATAACAGAATATGTTAATAAAGTACTTTCCTAATAGGAACCATTGATATAGTATCTAAATATAATATTATGGATTTATATTCATACCAATATTTTCGCAACATTCGCAGAATGGAATTGGAAAAATTCTTTCCTCAGCAATACTATAACTTATTTCTTTATCTCCTTCACTAAATGGAGAATCTCCGTTCGTTATATCTCGTTTACGCTGCTGAATAAAATCAATACAATGCTTTAGCACATTAAAATCTTTTTTACTATGCATCCTTATCCAATAAACCTAACTTTCATTTACTTTAAGATCTACATCGCAATTTTTACATCGAATTATTTGTAATCATTACAAAATAGACTTGTCTTTAATACTTTAATATAATTTTTAACATTATAAAAAAATTTCATATGGAATTCATTAGTAATTCTATTATTAATACCACCAAGGAATATTTCCACTTTTATTTGGAGGTTTTATACCTCTTCGAACAAATCCAGAAATTCGATCGCTAAAGCTGATTGTCAAAGGTAGTTTAGGAGCCTTGGTTGTACTAAAATGTATCATTCTTAAAGCCATGACCACGATTCAACAGGCTGACATTATCTAATTTAGTTTCATCATCACACACTCGAATTCTTAATGGATTAGCAGTTTTGGAACCTTTAACTTCATTATTTATAATAATTGCTTTTTTGTGAACTTAAATAAACGCCTTTATCTAATTGATATTGAAAAAAATTTGTAACGAAATATCGGTTATTTCACGAATCTAATGTACCTTTTTGGATTGGAATGATCCTTGGAACGCTTGCAACATTGACATTTCTTTTTTTCTAATCTAAACTAAAGTTGGACGGTAAATAAGGTCGTAGTTTTAAGGGTAAAATATCGTCAAGAGTTTCTATGTCTTTATCGGTTAGATCTATTAGATTCTTATCATGTTTTTTATAGAGTTCTTTCTTCAATTCTTTTCTTTTTAAATATTTTTGATCCTCAAGACCCCAGTATTCTATCCATACATTCCCTATAGGTATAAAAAAATCGCAGTAGAGCTCTTCTTCGATTGGAACTCGTCTTTCATAAGCGTGAACGATTTTTTTATGATATAACCAATTATCGATGATCTGCTCTGCTTTTGACCTGACCTCATGACCATCTTCTGTTCTATATTTAGCACGAAATTTGGATCGGAAATTCTTCTCTTCGACTTCGATATCTGAAATTTTGTAATCATCCGATGCTTTTTGTTTTGCCTTATTACTTTTAAGCCAGCATTCATAACATAGAGGTTTTGCCCCTTTTTTCCAAATACCGCAATCTTCACATTTAGTTATTTTACCTTCTTCTTTTAAGTTGTTACAATTCTTACATAATGGATAAAATCCAGATTTTGCTCCACAAATTTGACATACCATTATTATATTGACCTTTTTTATATATTACGAATGAAATAATGAATAGTTGCTTTATTTTGGTTTTTATCGATGTATATTTATGGTGTTTATTATATATTATATTTTATTAAAATAAGCCTTGCGCCAAAATTTGTTTCTTAAGATTAAATTGGAAAAAATTTAATTGAGGAGTATATTAAAGGTAAAAGCAAATCTGATTTTTTAAAATCTAAACAATTACAGGATTCTGTAGGAGAAGCGATTAAAAATATCCCAAATGATTGTAAAGAAAATTATACCCAAATCCCTTGGAAAGAAATCACTGGAATGCGAGATATTCTCATTCATCAATATTTTGGAGTAGATTTGAACCTCACTTGGAAAGTGATTGATAAGGATTAACCAAGGTTAAAAAGCCAAATTTTAGACATTAGAAAAAAAATATTTGATTCGGATTGTTGTGAATATCAATTATTATTGAGGTTTAAAAATGAAATTTATGAAATGCGTAAAGACACGATTACTAAGAAATTTTTAGACAATTGAATTTTTAAAATAGAGAATATTAATAAATATGCAGAATAAAAATAAAGTATTAAGTTGAGTTACTAAAACTTTTTAATATTATTTTTTAAAATCAAATAAACTCCTCTGATTTTTATGTTTATTCCCCTTTTTAACGATATAAAGAGTCTCGGGTAGAACTAAAATCCCTTGCAATTTTTTATTAGTAATTATGGGTTTAAAAACTTCTTTTAAATTCAAGTTAATTAAACCAATACTCCAAGAAATTTGATTATTGACTTCAACATTCGATAAGTCTATAAGCATTACATAATCAATATTACTATGGTTTATTGTCTCTCTATATTTTCCACCAATACCTAAATAAACTTCAAAAATATCGTTGTCTAATGGGTATAATTTACTTATTAAAAGATGAAGTTTCATAATATGATTTTCTTTAATCTCAACCATTTTTTTAATATCCTTTTTAACTGAAGCTTTATTGAGATTATCTTTATTTTCTTGAAGTAATACATTAAAATTAGAATTCTTTTCTTTGATTGCAATAATATCTATATATTTTCGTTTGGTTTTTCTTCCTTCTCCGATTAGAACACCCCGTTCACCTTGAGCATTTGGATAGCTAACAGCAAGAATACTGAATTCTGATTTTTTTATGATTTGAACACATGTATAGGTAATTATATCCTCTTTAAGATCATTATTTTTACATTTTATTAGAGGTAAAGGTGTGAGGAATTTATAGGCATTTATTTTAAGATTTTTAAAATATGACTTTATAATATCTTTATTCCAACTAATTGATAGAATTTCATTACGACTTTTATCTGTGAGTATAATTTTGTCTGAGTAAAAGAGAAGGTTTTTAATAGTAGAATTTTTTGAAATCTGTAAAAAATTACTTAATGATCTATTTGAAATATTAATTGTTGTTTTATTAATTTCTTTATTTACAAATAAATCTTGAGTAGTTGTAGCTAATATAAATATTTTTAATGCTGTGTTAAAATCAATAGTATTATTTTTATTTTTAAAAATTTCACACACTAATTTCATTAAAACCTTTTCTCGACTTAAACCATCAAAAAGAGATTTATATGATATTTTACCTGTAATTCTACTTCGTTCTAAATTGAATTCTGCAATAATTTCACAGTTATTATTAATTGCTTGTGTAAGCATATTAAAAAATGCTACACCTCCCCTTTCAGGATCCATAGCATGTCCAAATCTATTGATTTTGATTATAAATTGGTTTGCTTCTTCATTCCAATTAAGACGAGTTGATTGAGTTGGTGGAAATATATTTTCAATATCCTTAGGAGTATCTACATTTCCAAAATATTTACGTATTTCTCCAAGGAAATCAATAGGATTTGATAATTTTTTTATTAGATTAATCATCTCTTTTAATATTCCCTCCAATTCTTCTCTATATGGAGGACATGAATGAAACTCTTGGTGCGTTGCTAAATAATTACTATCCTCTGATTTATCCCAATTTATATGGAACATAAAACCCCCATTCTGAAATAAAACATATTTCTCATCAAATAGTGAAAGTTTAGTTCCTCCTCCAAAATTATCCTTTGCTGTAGGAGATTCCTTTTCATTACTTGAAATTTTCAGAAAAGGTATTTGATAAAATTCTGCCCAAAACATTCCATCAAACCTTTGCCATTCATGATCATCTGTTTTAACAGCAGTTGAGAATTCAACAAGAAGAATTGGCAATTCATAATCCTTATTTTCAGATGAGATTATTACTGAAACTAAAAGATCAAATTTTTTTTGACTTCTTACAAGCGAAATTATAGAAGAATTAGTATAATGTGTAATATTACCTTGTGCTTTTATAATTCTTATAGTAACTTTATTTTCCGTTGCATTTACAATGTGGTCTTTGAAAAAGAGTCCTTGCTCAAAGACTTCAGCATAAACTCTAAATTCTTTAACTGTAAAAGATTTGGTGGACATTTTTTTTAAAAACATATTTTGTATAATAATATTATCTTTTCTTTTAAATACAAGAGACTTAACAAATTTAATAATTACTAACTCCTAAATATTTAAAAAAAAATTCATAATTCATAGTATTTTTTCCTTAATAATAAATGATTTTCTTATTTTTTAATGATTTTTTATATATAACTAGGATATAATTATAAGTTAGTACCCACTCTTTTCCTCTTAACTTTTCTCTCCTATCTTATTCCGGAGTAAATTTAACTTTTTAAAGAGATTGGGGGCATATTCAGCTTTAAAACGGGATTTCATTTACCTTTTGAGGTGTTTCTTATTTACTACGACTTAAATATACTTCTTTGAGCCAAATATTTTTAATTTAATAGGATATACTATCGAGTATATATATGAGATAATTGGATTTGAATAAATGCTATTTTTTTAATGTATTCTTATAAAAAATTAAATTATAACTATGAGTGATATTTGCAAGGTATAAAAAAGGATAACCGAATGGAAAAAGAAATTTATTTGGATATGCCCATATCTGCTCACAACAGGGAATCCATTTTGTCATTGAAATGCTTTTTGCTAAATCCCATGCAAAAAATTGTATTTCTTGATTTTTATTTCCATCTTTATATAAAACTTTTTTATAATAATTTTTCACATTGATTAATAAATAACTCCTGTTTTTCATTAAGTTATAGATTTCTTTGAATATTTCTGTTAATGCTTCTAAAAATTGATTGTAATCTAATTTATTTTCTAAATTTTTGGGGTCATCTCCGTAATTAGTATATAAGGGAGAATTAGAGTCTTTCATATTAGAATAACTTTTTAAGATATTATAATAAGGTGGAGATGTAATTGTAAAAGCAATTTTTTCACCTATGTTTTCCATAAGTGAAGAAATTTCCCCTTTTTTAAGAAGGCTATAACAATCCCCTTCTAATATTAAATGATGTTTTAGATTTAGGCCATTGATTCTAAATCTTCTTCTTGCTAAATCGATAAAATTCTTATTAATTTCAATTCCGATACTTCGCCTTTTCAGCAAATTTGAAGCTATAGAAGTTGTTCCTGTCCCTATAAAAGGATCAAAAATTATGTCATTTTTCTTAGAGAGAAAATTAATGTAATAAAAGGGTAGTTCCTCTTCGAAAGTAGCCGGATGCTGTATTTTCAATGAATCAATTGGAACTTTTTTGTTAAAAATATGAAAACTATTAGTTTTTTTTATCCATTCTTTAAGAGTTAATTCATTTAATCGATTTCTAGTATCAGTTTTATCTAAATCATATTGATTTTCCCTGAAATTTTGTAAGCTTCCAATTTTAATATTTTCATATGTGTTTTTTTCAAGATCTGATATTTCTATTTTCATTTAATGAATATTTTACAAGTAGATTAATAAGGTCATAGAATTTTGAATATTTATAGTCAATTTCCAATGATAAAAATTTCAATTTTTTTAAGAAAGAAAATAATTTCCATTCTCATCTATTTACGATAAATAAATCAGTCGGCATTTCAAAAAAACCTTCAATTCTATTATCATTTATTAGATCTTGAAAAATATTTGACAGTTCTAAATTAATAATACCAATACTCCAGGGGATTATATTTTCATTAGAGATATGGGAGAAATCAATAAGCATGATATAATCAATAGTAGTGTGTCTTACATGATTTATTATTTTCCCACCTAATCCAATATAGACGGCAGCTACTTCACCTTCTAATGTGGTTAAATTATTAATTAAAACTATAAGATTTGCTAGATAATTTTCACTAATATTTTCCATTTTCTGAATATCTGCTCTTACAGAAGTTTTATTTAGATCATCTTTATTTTCTTGTAGTATAATATCAACATTATGATCTCTTTCATTAATTGCAATTAAATCGATAAATTTTCTTCTCACATTTCTCCCCCCCCCAATAAGAACACATCTTTCCCCTTGAGCACTGGGATAGCTCACAGCAAGAATTCTAAGACCGGCATGCCTTAAGATTTGCATACAAACATAGGTAACTAGATCCTCTTTAATGTCACGATTATGACATCTTTTTATAGGAAGCGGAGTAATTATTTCCCAAATCGTCTCTCTTAAGTTTATAAAATATGCTTCTATTAAATGGTTGTTCCACTCGATTGATAGAATTTCTTCCCTATTTATGTTGGTAAGTATAATTTTATCTGAGTATACAAGAAGATTTTTAATCGTAGAATTTCTCGATTCTTCTATGAAGGTTCTTAACGAATCATCTGAAATAATTACTGAACTTCCCCTGATTGTATGATTAGAGAAAAGAGCTTGAGTATTTGTAGCGGTCTGAAAAATGGTTAATGCCAAATTAAAGTTAATCGAGTTACCATGATTTTCGAAAACATCTCGGGCAATCTCCATTAAATCATTAAATCTACTTAAAGCATCGAAAAGTGAATTATAAGATTCGCGTCCTGTAATTCTATTTCGTTCTATATTAAATTCAACTATAAGTGGGCATTCGTAATTCAGTGAATTCATAAGCATATTAAAAAAAGCAGCACCACCTTTTTCAGGATCCATCCCATGCCCAAATCGATTAATTTTGATAATGAATTCCCGTTCTCTATCATTCCATCTTAATCTTGTGGAATTTCGTGGTGGAAATAGATTTTGAAAATTAACAGGCATTCCTATATCTCCAAATATTCCGTAAAGTCTTGGAAAAAAAGTATTCGGACTGGATAAACTAATTATGAGATTATGCATTTCAAAAAATATCCTTTCTAATTCATTACTATAAGGTGGGCAAGAATGATATTCAGGATGAGTTTCCAAATATTCACTTGATTCAAGTTTATTCCAATTTAAATGATACATGACACCTCTATTTTGATGTAAAACATAAGTTTCATCTTCAATAGAAAGACTAGAACCACCTCCAAAATTATCTTGAGCAGTAGGTGATTCACGTTCTAAACTTGATATTTTTAAATAA
>Ga0209977_10000264_pt1 | contig 20540 bp, 19 predicted proteins | sample SumtaG_2_FD_183113 | JGI IMG/M metagenome (GOLD analysis project Ga0209977, IMG submission 183113) | Deep subsurface microbial communities from Indian Ocean to uncover new lineages of life (NeLLi) - Sumatra_00607 metaG (SPAdes) (version 2) | ecosystem: Environmental > Aquatic > Marine > Oceanic...
TAATGTTTTTTAACAAATTCATCCTTCGCTCTAGATTGAAATTCTTAGAATTTCTATTTCTAGGATTAGTTTTTTGGCTCGTTTTTGGATTTAAAGCTTCTTTAAAGTTGCTTATATGATAAATAAATATTTACTTCTTCTTTTGTTGTTCAACATACAATTTATTAATAAATTCTTCGAATTTGTCGAAACTAATATTTTTTTGTTCAATATTTAGACTTTGTTTATTAATATTATTATGATTTAAGTTGTTTTCAGTTTCATATTGTAGAAATTCAAAATCTTCTATTTCTTCTGAGATATTACTATCTTTACTTTTTTGTTTTTGTTCAAACTTTTCTTTCGTTTTCAATAAAATTCCACTACTTTTTTTTAAAATATTTTTTATTGTTTTAATAAAATCTTTAAGAAAAACACGATTGCTTTTATCGTTGATTTTTTTATTCTCACTAGTTAATTTATCAAGCTTTTCTATTATCAAATCGTTACTTCTATTGATTTCTGAGTTTTCTAACCACTTTCTTTGTATCAGTGGAACACTTAGCAAAAAGGGTCTTTTAATAGAATTTACTCGAACAAGACATTGCCCTTCTTCTAAAATTGATAAATAATCTTCATTTTCCTCGTCAAGATTTAATAATTTACATAGGAATTCTTTTTCCACGTAAGTCTTAAAGCATACTAAAACACCGCAATTTGCTAAAATATCTTCGCTAATATTCGAATGCGTGGCCAATGAGATCAAACATTCACCAGTACCTCTCTGTAGTAGAGCAATATCCTCTAAATAGGAAGTTAATTTATTTTGTCTTGTTAAGTCTTTTGGCGCAAAGTATTGAATATCTTCGACTATTGTAACATGTTTTATACCTTTAAAATTTTGAGCTCCACGTGTGAGATTTTGATCCCATAGATATTTCAAAACCATATTGAGAAAGAATAGGGCATCTTCTTTTTGTCCTCCTAAGCGTATAATTGAACTTAAATCAATTAAAATGTTTCTATTAAAAAGATCTTTTGTTTTTATTTTGTGTTCTGTTCCAAATACCGCTTTCAACGACCCTAATGAAAACCTCCTTATCCTATTTGTAATACTGATCAGCGTTTGATTTAACATAGGAATTTCATTTCGTTTATTTTTCGCATAACCTTTACAATATTCAAAAAACCCATCCCAATTCTGAAATCTCTTGTTTGCACAAACTTTAGTCAAAATCTCGACTAAAACCTTTTCCATCTGTGGGGAAAAATCAGCATTATCATCTAAAAAATTACCACTCTTTAGGATATCAAAGATTCTTTCGGCGTGAACTTCTGGAAGAGAGCCTTCAGGATTAAAGATGTTAATTGAAAAATTCTCTCCAGGTCTTATTATCAACAAATTATCGATTTTTTTCTGTAAAAAATGATATTCACCCTTAAACTCAACCAATAGGAAAGGAACTTTATAGCGTTTTGAGAAGTTTATTAAAAAATTTTGAACAAAATTACTCTTACCTGTACCTGTAGCACCACAAATAAACATGTGTTTCTCAAGATCTTTGAGAGAGAGAATGAATTTATGTTTTTTATGTGTCTTTTCCATAACTCTTCCTATTTTAATCCTTCCTTTTCTTGATTTAAAAAATGAGGGCTTTCTCAGTTTGATTACATCTTCCTTTGTATTATTTAATGAATATAAGAAAAGTATTGTAGAAAAGCATATTAAAAATAAAAAAATATTGTCAAAACGTATATTCTCTGAGGATTTTATTGATTCACTAGTAAAAGTAAGATAAGTTAACGAAGTTGAAATAAAAATAATTATTGTAATTACCAATAGAATAATGATGAGAAATTTTAGTTTAATAGCTGAATTTTCTCTTTTCTGAGATATGAAAAAAACTATATTAAGTCCAGCTAAAATAAGGATTAGAATTAAATAAAATAGATTGAAGACAGAAGTATCCAATAAGTTTAACATTTAAATCTTTATAAGGATAGAAATTTAAAAACTACAATAAAATGTATAAATTATAATCTATAATATTAAGCCTTTCTTATGTCTCACTCTCCCGAATTTAAGAAAAGTTTTAAATCAAATTGTTGATATTAGATTATGAATTCTCATAACCATTAGTCAAAAGACTGATATAAAATCAATATACAAAATAAAATAAGTAGGAAAGTTGTTGAAAAATATGGTTGATATAAATGATATTGATATAAATAATTTCGATATAAATAGGATTGGAGCATTAATAGGTTCGGTGGTGGTTTTGGTTGTAAGAATGTATAATGATGATTTTGTCAAAAGACTGCGTTTTTAGTGAAAAATTAATTAAAAGAGTTAATGAAATTATTATATATATGAAAAAATTTGGAATTGCACAAAAAAAACAAGAAGAACAAAAAGAAAAATTAATTGATAAACTAAAAGAACTCTTGAAGAATCATCTCCTTGAAGCCGTCGATTACATTAATACTCATAAGGATAGTTTAATTCAAGCGATTAAAAATAAAGACCGAGGTTTAAAAAAATCATGGAGTTCTACATCAATATATAATCAAAATGAAATTCCAATAAATCTCTATTTGGATTTACCCAATCAGGAAGTATCTAATTTAGAAATGATGATTTATTGGATTAATAATATTTTATCATCAGATAAAAGAGATAGTATAATTCAGATTCTAATAAGATTGGGGAATGATGAGTACTCAGTATATATTATTCCTTATATGTTTTTTTTTGATATTGGAAAGAAAATTATTGATTATAATGATAAAGATACAATACTAAATACTTTTGATTATGAATGGAATAACTTTTCTAAATATCTGGGAACACAAAAAGTAGATTATTATCTTTTATATCCAATTCTTTCATTAACATTACATGATTCATGGGAATTATCATCTTCAGTATCTATTCGTCAAATAACAGAAGCAGAAAAAACTAAATCGTTTTTTATATTAAATTCTTATTCTACTTGTATTGAAGTTAAAAAAAAAGCTTCTTTTTCTTTCAATAGGAAGAAAATAGAAGAAGAAAAGAGTTTATTATTTAAACGGGCACGGGATATTATTAATCTATTAAATTTATATTTTTTAGCTTGGATATATATTTCAGATAAATCATACTATGATTCTCCTCCCCTTGAATATAGTAGATTTATATCAATTTCTGAGTTTAAAAAACCACCTACAATTTTTGAATTCTTAGAATCTGAATTAAAAATTCCACAAGAAAAAAAGGAGGAATTTCAAGTACTATATACAAAATTTGAAGATATCTATTTCCAAGAAAAAAAACTATTACTGATAATGGATCGTCTAAGTACTTTATTTTCTCGGACTTATGAACCTGATGTTGTTTTGGATTTAGTGACGATTTTCGAAATCCTTTTGAGTGTTGGAACAGAATTAAGTTTTCGGGTTGCGATTTATACTGCTTCGCTTTTAGGACAGAATTCAGAAAAAAAGAAAGAGATTTTTCAAAAAATGCGAAATTTGTATAAGTTAAGGAATGACATCACTCATGGTAGGGACTTTCAGCAGAATTTTGAAAAATATGGTGATATAGAATTAATAAAAGATGTATTTAGAATATTAAGACAAATTCTAATAAAATTTCTCGATTCATATGCAGAAATACAGAAAAAAAAAATCTCCTTCAAAAAGTATATTGAACTAAATCTTTTTAATTGATTTTTCTCAAATGATTTGAGTATATATAAATGAAAGAACTAGTAATAGATGTTGGGATTGATTCAATGGATCCCTATACAGAAGAAATCGGGGAATTTTTGGCGAAGGTTCAATTTAAGAGTGGTAAAAAACTTACAATTGCTGAGATTGGAGAACAGGACCTTCGATCTTATCACAATCAAAAAATAGAGTGTTTAATTGGAGTAGGGGGTGTAGATGTTATTGACACTACATTAAATCCTAATGCAGCAAAATATTTATTATGATAGTAAAAATATTAGATGTTAAGATAGGAACTGTATGTTTAAGGCCAAATGCAAAAGATTATTGGGTTCTCTCAGAATTGGATAATGGCGAGATAATTGAGATTTTCGATTTAATTCCCATCGATCTTAGAGGGTATGAGGGTAAATATCTTGATTGTTTAATAGAAGCATGTGTTGGAGAAATTGAAGAAGATACTCGATTTATTATAAGAGGAAAATTCATTCAGGAATATTTCCTTCCTTCAAAATGGAAAGTAATTTATGATCCAGAGGTTAATCACTCCGCAGTTGAAACTGATAACTGAATTTTTCTCATAGATCATAGTGAATCCCAATTTAAAGATAAAGATGGACAAATTATAGAATTTGATGGCTTTAGACTCGATTTACTAGCATATATACCTTTAGACTAAAATAAAATTAGTGTATTGCAGTATATCGCTCCTTAACAATTTCTCCTTTGTTTTTCCTTCATTTATTTTCCTCCCCCATGGTGCCCTTTCGTAATTGCTTAAAGAAAAAATGATTTTTATTCCTTTATAGTGAGGAAATATGGAACTCTTGATTATTGAGGATTAATCAGTGGAGAAGAATAAACAACTCAAATTTATTTATCATATTCTTCTAAAGTTTCAATTAAAAAGTTTTTTATCCTTTTGCGATATTTTTCATTGAGTGAATAACTTTGATTTTTAGTGTCTATATGGATAAGATGTTCCTTTTTCATATTATTAACTCGTATTCGAATACCACTTATTTGTGGTCCCAATTGTCGAGCTGAAAAATTTTCATAATGTTGCTTCTCTACTTGTCTAATAACTTGCAATATTCCCTCTCTAGTAAGTGACTCATTCATACGGAGCATATTAAGTATCTTTACTTGTAAATAATTGGATTCTCGTATGAAGTTATTTAATTCTTCAATAGTCCATTCAGTTCTAATTTCACCTGAGACTTTAGATAAATCTAATAATTGAAGCGAAATCTGTAGAGGTCCATAATAAGTATTTACAAATTCTTGGAACAATAGTTGGTTCCTAAAAGGAATTTCAATACCCCCCATTTTAATACCAATTACTTTCTGATTGCTATCATCAAAGGTTGGAATTATATCAACATTCATTTTTTTTATTCTGAATTATTTAATATTATATTTTGATTATGAAGTGATGTATTTAAACTTATTGATTGATCACTTTCTTTTTTATGATTAATTGCTCTTTTTGTAAGTGATAGCTATTAAATTCTTAATTAATCAATAAAGATTCAATACCTATTTTTAGGTGTTTTCATCTTATCTAAAACTCATTTAATCTCCCTCTTCCATGGTGCCCCCTCCAAAAAAGGTAGGTAAATAAGGATCTAAACTCAGAAATTAATGGAAATATTAAATGGGTATATAGAAATAAATTTTAAGATCGAATTTTTCCCTAAATCAAGGAATTCACGCAGTCAAGGGATCTAATATGCTATAAAATCAGCTATAGTAATGATAGTATAGTTCATAGAAAAGGAATATTACCACGATTAACACCACAATTACATTTGAAATTACATGATACTTCACGATTGCTTAGTAAATAAATTACGCCACCACATCTTTCACATTTTTGGAAGTTGAGAGGAAGGTGATTTCCTAAAGAATTAAATCCTAAATGTAGAATACCTGTAATATCTACATTTTTAAAATCCAAAAAATAATCATCTGTAATAATAGAAAGTATATACCTACAAATTGCGTTCCAATATTCGATAAAAAGAGTCAATCTTCTTATTTCTATTGATTCGTCTAAAATATCACTATGATTACTATACCTTTTTCCAAGATCACTTGAAACATCATATTCTACTAGTTGGTATCCTAAAATACTATCCAAATTATCTAATAGATTTTTAAATTCTGTTATTATTATTTCTCTATTCCTATTTATATAAAATCTTAGTCTTACATACCGCATGTTATTTCCTAGTTGAGAAACAATGTTTGCGGGTAATTTATGTAATTCATTAAACCAATCTTCGGTATTAAACTTATCAATTATTATTTTATCTATTGGTTTCTGAGTTATATAATGACTAAAAAACAGATATTTGATTTCCTCCATCTTTGATTCAATAAATGGTTTTAAATTATCTTTCAAAAACTCAAAATAACATTTATTATTTTTAGGTATCTCTCCTAATAATGTCTTTGGAGGAAAAAAAATGTTAAAACTTAACCAATTGGACTGTTCTGTTATGATCATGTAAATTTTAATTTTAATTATTTTTTTTATCTTAACCGATAATAAACACAATAAACATATATCTTTTTCCCAGATAATTTTCTCCCTCCCCCTCCCCCTCCCCCATGGTGCCCCCTCCTAAAAGTAGGTTCTCAAATTAGAAAATTTTGATATCATTTATTATATGATTCTCTCAATGACTTGTAAGATATGTGGTGTAGCACTCTTAATCAGTAATACCTAATCATTAATCTTGATTCCCCCAATATACCATTCAAAATAATCATTTTCATTAACTAAATTGATTTTTAAGAATAGACCAAATTTATAATTATAATGATCTTTTGTAAATGCTATAAGTTTATTTCTATCAACCTTTCCAGATATAGAACTTGAAGATTTCTTAACTTCAATGACAAGTAGGTTTTTTTCTTGTGTTCCTCGGTTATGAATGATAATATCAGGAAAAACAGTTTTAGCTTCAGTGTCATCCCAACTAACATTGTTTGTTGGAAGTTCAAGTTTTTTCACCAAATCATCAAATTCATTACATTCATCTCGATTATATTCACAATCAACATTGAATTCTGGAAAACTCTGCTGTAAATATACGGCTAATTTATGTGTTATGGTTCTTTCGTTTACTTTAATTTCAAGGAGTTTCTTATCCAAGCTTCTTAATTTCTTTAAACTAATTTTTACAATTCTTTCAAGTTCATCTTTTGTATACGACATATCATATTTAATGTTTTTTTAGAGTATATAAACTTTACTTTGGGTATAAGAACTATGAGAGTTATCGGAAGTATCTAATTTATAGTGCTTAATTTTTTACGCTAAACTAATAGTTCCTAACATTAGCACTGTAGTTGAATTATGATAAAACATACTCTAGTTTTTGATTAGAAATTTCGAACAGTTATCACATTGATAATAAATGTGAACTTATTTGTAACAATCGAATTTTGATTTTATAAAAATCATAACAAGAGATTTAAAAAAGCAAAATTAAGCATGTAGGAATACGAATATAATGAGAAAATTAAAAGATAATAAAGTTGCTGTTATAGATATCGAAACCACGGGGTTAGATCCAAAAAGAGATTTAATTCTGGAAATTGGAATTGTCGAATTAGATTTGTTAACTGGTGAAACTCAAGTTCTTTTTGACTCATTAGTAAAGGAGTCTAAATTTGGGGAAGAACACAGGGACGCATGGATTTTTAGCAATTCAAATCTCAAATTTGAAGATTTTGAAAATGCTCCAAGATTTGATAATTTAAAACAGAAAATTAGCGAACTCTTCAATCAATACCCAATAACTGCTTTTAAAAAAGCTTTCGATCTTGATTTTTTAAAAGCTAGAGAGATTAATATTCCCAAAGAATTACCATGTATAATGCTGATAGTACAAAAAATTTTGAAAATACCATACCAATATGACAGTTCAAGATATAAAAGGCCTAATGTCCAAGAAGCTTGGGACTTTTTCTTCCCGAATAAAGAATATATTGAAAAACATAGAGCTGTTGATGATGCTATCCATGAAGCTAAAATTCTTTTTGAATTATACAAACGTGGACAATTTCATATTTAAGAAATTTGAATTCTCATAACCATTAATCAAAAGAATGGTATTAAATCAATATACTAAATAATTTAGGTAGGAAGGTTGTTGAATATTATGGTTGAAATAAATGACGTTGATATAAATAATTTTGATATAAATAGGATTGGGGCTTTAATAATAATCTTAGAAAAACTAGTTGAATTAGACAAAATTAAGAAATATGTTGAGAGTAAAAATAATTTCAATGAATTCTCGAAATATATCAAGAGTTATGAATTTTGTATTTGCTTCTGTTTAAATCAATTAATTGAAATTTTACGAAATAATCAAAAATTCCTTGATTTTAAGGAAGATCTTTTATTTATTAGAGCTTATGATAGTAGATTTCCTAGATCTAAATTTCCTGATGATACTGAAATGTGTATTTTTGCAAATAATATATTTGGATTAGTAGATTTGATCTTTAAAAAAAAAACTTATAAAAAATTAAGGAGAGCTGTTCCGAAAGTTGATAAATACATACTTACTCCTTTTAAAGAGATACTCTACAATAATTTTAAACCAGTAGATCAATATAAGGATTTAAATAAAGATGATATTCTTTCAAGACTCGCAAAATCTTATTTCCATATGGTTTTTCACGATGTCTCAAAAATTAGGCATGCTTACAGTGATATAGTTAATAAGGGAAGAGAATTTAGAGCTTTATTGAATGATAACTTCTTCAAGGAATTAAAAAAAAAAAAAAAACCTTTGGTTATAAATTTGGGTTCAGTTGAAGAACTTCGTGAATTATTCAAAGATGCGAATATTGACAGAGCGGGGAATATGCAGGAAACTTTAGGTGATCAATTATTTTTTGAGGGTTATAAACTAATAATTGACTACTTGTGGAATGAGCTATTTAAAAATCCATTTTCAAAACATGAGTTTCTATCCAAAATTATTTTAAGTAAAGATTGGAAGGAGTTTGATGATTATTATGATAAGATTAGGGATGAAATTATTAATCCTTTAGAAAATACAAATAAAGCAATTGATATTACTTTTAAAAGAATCTTTTTGAAACAAAATATAGTATTCAATAAAACATTGAAATTGTTAAAGGAAAACATACTTTTTTCAGTAACAAGAGAAGATTTAAATGATAATGAAAAATTAGACAAATATTTTTTATGGTATAGCGTGAAATTGGTAAATTCTTATAATTCTATCCCTTGTACAAATGAATTTATATTAATTTTTAAGGGATTAATGAGTATCAATGAAGAATTGATTAAGGTTATACGATTTATTCATCCAGGAAATAACTATAGCTACGCAATTTTAGTAGAAGGTCCAATAAAAAGTTTTCTTCATGATTATGCAATTTGGTATGTGTTTCTAGATTTTGCTACAGATCATTCTAGAACAGGAAGATTAGCTAAGGAAAGTGTAGATCAAGTAATACACCTATTTGAATCTAAAATTCATTTTTCTGAACACAAAATTGATTCAAACGCTCTTAAAGAATATATAAAAGATAAGGAGATAAAAGAATTATCTGAACAAATTATTGGGCTTGAAAAGTATAAAGCAGAGGCTAAAGGTATGATCCTTGAGTTGGTCAACGCTTATATTTTTTCAAGGTTAGGTTACCAAGTCCATTGGTCACTTAAAGAGAAATTTACTAATTACACAGAAATAGATTTACTTGCTTTTAGAAAATTTAGAAAAATGATAACCATTTATGTTGTAGAAACAACGACAACAGAAAAAAATTTATTAGATGAGGTAAAAAAGAAAATTGAAATTCTTAAAAATCATTTATCACAATTATTACAATTTTTAAAAATAGAGGAAAATTTCAATATTAAATTTAGGGGAATAGTCATTTCTGATATTGAGACAAATCTCCAAGCAGATGAAACAGTGAAAATAATTAACCCTAAAGATATAATAAATAATATAAAAATTATTAAAATTGATAAAAAAAGACTGTTTAAAATTTTAGAAATATAAATATCTATTTCCACTAACTTTTTTACCTCCTCTCCCTGTGATTGGTATTTCCCTTGTGTTCCATCCTAAAAAAGAGGAATCTTATAATTTTCTATCTAATCATTAAGTCACTATATGATATAAATTCCCTGTAAAAATCTAATACCACAATAGTTACCACTATTAGTAGTCCTCCCTCTCGTGGAACTTCATTGTGTGACTTTAATTTTTAGGGGGTACTATTTTAAATTAGTATTATTTAAAGAATTAAAGGTATTATTTATTAAGAAGAAGAATAAAATTTTAGGATAATTACTTAATCCAAGGTGATTGTATTATGCTTGACATAAATGAAATAATAGATATTTATAATCAAATAGATCTTTCTGTATTGGATGGGAGTGCTCTTAGAGAAGATTTATTTCTAAAGGATTTAATTTTTGATTTTATTAGAGATCTTTATTTAAAAATAAATCCTGATGATTTTTTCCCTAGTTCAAGAGCTTCTATTCCTAATATGTATAATTCTTTTACAAAGGATAAAATAAAAAATTGGCAACTAACAAAGAATAAATTAGATACTTTTCTTAAATCCAATAAAAAACACTCTATCATTGGTAAAGATAATCCAAATTTAGTTTCAATAATAGCTTATAGTCATTTAATTGAATCATTGTATTGTTTGGAAAGATCTATATTTTGGTTTTTTAATTATAAATATAATATTACCGAGACCTTTGAAGCAGCGGGTATGCAAGCTTTATATTATTCTAATTTTTTCATAAAAGTTGCAGTTCAAAGATTCCTTGGAATATCCACAATCCATACAAAATACATTGGAAAAGTAATTACTAATATGGATTGGGGCAATGCAAATGTTGAAATATCAACTAAGGGCGGTTGGTCTGCCGATCATAAAAAAGTAGCAAATAGCCTTTTTGAGTTAATGAAGAGCGTAGATTTGACAGATTTCCCAGAAGTCTATGGTTTATTTCAAACAGACAATGACGCTTTTAGTAAAGTTATAGGGATTCCAACTGAGCAAATTAACCGTAAACATTCTGATTACTTAAGGAAGGCTAGAATGGATTATGTTTATGATTTAACTACAAGGAAGAGTGACCCTTTTAACAGTTTCTATGGTTCAGTAGGTGGTTATTTCACAAATGTGCAAAACTTTTGCTTTTTAGATGGACCAGAAAGTTATAATGATGGAAGAGAACACTTTACAACTAGCTTCGTACCTGATATATATGGTGGTTGGGGTATCAATGAGCATTTTATAGGTTGTTTAATGAAATTTTTAATTAAGAATTTAAAAGAAATAGGGCGTTTAAAGAATTATTTATTGATCCTTAATCAAAAAATAGAAGTTCCAGAAGAATTTCATGAGAAAGCAAAAGAAATTATTCAAAATTGGTTATCTTTTTAAATTTTTAGCGGTCCAATTGTGGAGGGGCAATATATAGCATGGTAAAAATTGAATAATTTTAGAAATTTAAAACAGTCTATGAGCTAAAAAACTAAAACTTATTGATTTTAGTTATGGGTTTAATAATTGTATGTAAAAAATGTGGATATTTTGGGGAATCTAGAAAGAGCTTAGGGATGCCCTCACAATGCCCAAGGTGTAAATCACAAGATATTACAAGACAAAATGTAATTAAATACTATAAAAATCCCTATACATAATAAAACTCTTTAATCATATAGTAAAAAAATAATATACTACATTATATGGTGGTTTTATACTTATTTCATTCATACTTAGTTTAACCTTTTTTCATAATCATTTTTTAATTATTATTCTAACAGAAATTTTAGCCTCCAAAAATATTCTAATCTGGAAAATCTTCCATTAATTGCTTATCAATACTATAAATAAATTCTGCAATATCTCTATAACAAGACTCCACAGTTGATAAATCAATTTCTGGACCAAATAGTGAACCTCTTGCACCAATATGAATTATAGTATTTCTCAATTTAATATAACTTGATGGTTCATTTGAAAAAATTCTTTGCCATAAAATAGGAAAAAGATTAGATAAATCTATATTTAATAATTGAAACGCACATCTTACAATATCTTTTTCTTGAAAAGATAATTGAAGATGAGAAGGTAATAGGGCATACAATTTTACATTTCTCAGAAGATCAATATTATCATAGCTTAATCTTATGTTGACTCGTAGTTTCCGTATCTGTTTATTAAATTTATAAACTGCCTTTGGCTCTTTAAAACCATTTTCTCCATAGCGAAAAAATAAATCTTCTATAGTATTTTTATAGGCAATTATCATAAATGCACTTCTTAGATATTCCTCGATAGCTGTTATTAAATTCACAATCACATTTTCACATAAAAATGTGAATTTTATTGGATTACTTTCAGAATTTTTAATAATATCTGAATAGAGAGAAAATGCTCTATTAAAGTTTAGGAGAAAATTAGGAAAAGCTGAGGTGTGTCTATCTTCAATTTTTTCATAAGTATAGAATAAAGATCCTTTTTTATGTTTTAATTCTGTTATTTTCACTATATTATAGTTTCTAAGAATATCTCGGAATCTAATTTCATCATTAATCATGGGGATCACTTCAATTTACAATATTTTTGTTTGAATTACTTAATTGATTTTTTTTTAATTTAATTTATTTTTAATTTTTGTTTTATCCTATAATACACACAATTGAAATTCTTTTTTTCTAATCAAAACTAAAGTTGGACGGTAAATAAGGTCGCAATTTTAAGGGTAAAATATCATCAAGATTTTCTATGTCTTTATCGGTTAGATCTATTAGATTCTTATTATATTTTTTATAGAGTTCTTTCTTCAATTCTTTTCTTTTTAAATATTTTTTCTCATCAAGACCCCAGTATTCTATCCATACTTTCTTCCCTATTGGTATAAAAAAATCGCAGTAGAGCTCTTCTTCGATTGGAACTCGTCTTTCATAAGCGTGAACGATTTTTTTATTATATAACCAATTATCAATGATCTGCTCTGCTTTTGACCTGACCTCATGACCATCATCTGTTCTATATTTTGCACGAAATTTGGATCGGAAATTCTTCTCTTCTGCTTCGATATCTGAGATTTTGTAATCATCTGATGCTTTTTGTTTTTCCTTATTACTTTTAAGCCAGCATTCATAACATAGAGGTTTTGCATCTTTTTTCCAAATACCGCAATCTTCACATTTAGTTATTTTACCTTCGTCTTTTAAGTTAAAGCAATTCTTACATAATGGATAAAATCCAGATTTTGCTCCACAAATTTGGCATACCATCTTTTTATAGACCTCTTTTATATATTACAAGTGAAATAATCAATTTATTTCTTTATTTTGGTTTTTATCGATAAATATTTATGGTGTTTAATTTCTTTAATATTTTATTAAAATAAGTCTTACGCCAAAATTTGTTTCTTGAGATCAGAAAAACTGAAAGAATTACTTGATAAGGATGTAATTACCAAAGAAAAATTTGAGGTAAAGAAAAAACAAGTATTAGGTTTATGAAAAGGAGCCAATTTTAATGGAGACTCGATTCAAACTATAAATCCCTCCTTCTTGAATTTATCTAGGCTATGTTCTAATGTTCTGATTAAGTACTTCTCACCTGTAGCACCATTGATCACTAATGCGAGTCTATTTGCTAACTGTGTTAAAATTTGGCGTTCAATAGGATCTTCTGAAAAAAGTAGGTTAACCAAGTTAAAAAATCTTGAAAAATTTATTGATTAGAAATGAAATATTATAAAATTTAAAATAAAAAAAGGGAGTAATTAAATTTTGGCTAAAAGTAGAGAATTTCACCTCATAATACAAATGGTTTTGACCTCTTTATATGAAATATCATCACCGCGTTTTTTTAATACAGAAAGAGGTTTCCAAGGAAGATTTTTAATCTCTTTCAATAAACAATTAGAAGAACGAAAAATATTTCCAGAAGGAACGATAATTGAAGAAGAATATCAAAAAAGTAATAAGCTTCATGGGATAAAACAGCGTCCAGACTTATTAGTCCACATTCCAATTGAATCTAGTACCTCAAGTAATCGAAAGGAAAATAATTTTATTGCTTTTGAATTTAAATTGAATGGAAATAAAGTAAAAGTATTGAAAGATTTCGATAAACTTGATGAGATGATCATTAAATTACATTATAATTACGGCATTTTTATCAATATTAATAGTTTGAATAGTTTTTTAGCAGATTATGAAGGTACTAATAAAGATAAATTACAGGAGTTCTGCATTAAGCAACTTGATGGTAAATTAAAGCTTCGTTATGCATATTTCATAGAAGGAAAAATTATCATATCTGATATTTAAGGGTTAATAGTTTCACATTTTAGATTGATTCCAATTGCATTTTTCACAAAAATGTCCATTACGGTTCAACTGAAAACCACATATGGGACAATTAGGATATTGAAATTTAAAAATATCTAAGTTTTCATAATCTTTTGGGAGATCTCCAATATGATGTTCGGTTGGATGCTTATAAGGGCCTGCTACTAAAAATTGTGTTCCAGTAACTGTATCTCTAAGTACAATATAATCATCAAATTTCCACTCAACACCAGAGGGTATACCTTTTGATTTACGAGCGACCCGAATTCCTGCAGCAACGGGATATCCTAATTCTGAATCTTGATGCTTATAATCTGGTCCCTCATAACCACTAGCATATACTCGACATTTAGTATTATCAGTTAAACCTGTTAAAAAATTAGGAATTTGATTACCAGTTAATTCTACTCTTTCCCAATTTGTATGAAGGATATGAAGAATTTGATCAAAATTCAGATTTTTTAATTTTTTTCCATCTTTTTTCCCATACACAATTTTTCAACCAATTATTTAATTTAAAACATATAAATAAGACAATGGTATATTTTTTAACCTAATACAAAAAACTAATTTTTTTTTTTGCTAGATAATTCAAAATTTCAATAAATAACTTAAATATGATATCAGTATGATTCTTGTTTATCTCAATATTCTTAATGTGTTGAGTTCCGTGTTGTATCTCATTTCTGAGATAATATATGGGGTATAACATTGAACCTAAATAATCATAATTATACTTATATTTTACCTTCCCTGTGTTTTTGCTCCCAACATTGCATAATTTATTGACTATATTATGAAATTTCATTCCCGTAACTTTTTTCTTCTCGATTTTTTCTAATAACTTTTGAGCTATAAATTCGGAATATACACAAATATCTCTTGCAGCATCCATTTCATTTCCATTGTAATATTTCAATAATATTAATAATTTGTTCCATCTTCTCAGTATTTAATTTTAAGCTTTCCAGATGCTCTGAATTTATTTCAATTAATTTGATATTAAGTACATCAGCATATTCAATATCCTCATCTAACCATATAAATAATTCTGCAAGGCAATAATACCCTTCAAAAGGGCGTACACCTCGTACCCTAAATCGTTTAGACACAGATTCGATAAACTTATATTGAAAAATATTTTCTTGAATATTCGAATCTGTTTCAGGAAACGGTAGATTATATATTTCTATAATAAATGAATGTTGAGTTCCTGAGAGATTATTACATTTAATCATGTATTCTGCATTCAATTTAAGGTCAATAGGAAATGGTGAAGCCCTTTTCGGTTCGAATAAGAAAGTTGCATTTAACAATTCTTTGATCATAATTTAATTCTAAATCTCATTGAATTCCATTTAATATTATATTAACATTATTTTTTATATATAAATTAAGGGAAATTTATGTTTTTAGTTGGTGATTTGAGTTTTTTGAATAATAGATGGTCTTACGAAAGGTAGTTGGTAAGTGAAATTTCTTTAAAAATAATATAATAAAAATCCTATTGTGATAATTCATAATCCAATGTTTTAATCAGATATTTTTCCCCAGTCGCACCATTTAACACTAAAGCAAGGCGATTTGCTAACTGCGTTAAAAGTTGTCGTTCAATAGGATCTTCTGAAAAAAGTAGGTTATTCGGATAATCCTCCCTAAAAATAACTTTTATGCTTGGTTGAGATACCACGTCATCAAACAAACGAGCGGGAGATTGATCCGCGATTATAATTCCCACTCCTCTGCTTCGATATTCCTTTAACAGTTCAGAAAATATTTTTGCCATTTGTTCTTTCATGATAAAATCAGCGTCGTCGCTATTAGTTGTAATAGGTTTTTCTAAAATTGCATGAGCTTCGTCAATAACTATGAGATGCTTTAACTCTTCTGCTTCGCTATCTTTTGTAATTGTTCTTATTAGCTGAAATATCGCATTCACAATCAACATTTTTACAAATTTACTACTCATGGACAAATCAAGGAAGATGTTTTTACCGTTCAACCAATCCTCAACCCATTTCGGTAAAGCATCTGTGATTTTTAATACATTTTGAACTTTATCTTCGTTAAAAACATTCATTCGATTTCTGAAGACTTGTAATAAATTAGCTTGTTCTTCAGGACCATATGGATTGTTTTTGATGTAAGTCTCAACACCTCTTAGCAAGTTTATAAAGAATTCTGGTAATCTACCTTTTAACTCTAAAAAACCTACTTCGGTGCGGTATATAATTTTTTCAAAAACATTTTTTAATCCTAACGATGCGCATATGTAAGTAGCAGTTTCCTGCAAATGTTTTTTTAGGGCTTCTTTTTCAACATTAATAAAATAAGGTATATTAAATCCCATATCAGAATATTTGATTTTAATAAAATTATTATAGAAAATTTCTTGAGATTCTTTTGCTACATTTAGAACTAAAATCCCGACATTTTTTGATTTATTGGTAAGTTCTTCTATAAATCGTGCTAGAAAATACGTCTTTCCACTACCAGATTTCCCAAATATTGCTAAATCTTGAGGAAGTTTATTAATTGGGATGTAAGTTTTATGATTAGTAATAACACCATCTTTTATGTGATTTCCTACCCTTATCGCTTTTTTCTTAAAATCGTTGTTTATATCTATATACCTAACATTTTCGGTCTTTAAATGTGGTAACCTAGGTAGCGGTAGATTCTCTGGAAAATCGAAATTAACATCTTCCTGAACAACATTTATTAATTGCTCTTGATCATCCTTGAACACATCCCCTTTTAACATATCTAAATTTGAAATGTGAGAGGGGTTAAGAATTCGTGCTCGTTTTGCCTTCCGATTTTCAATATCCATTGATAAGAATTGTATAATTCCTTTAAGTTCTAACTCAGCGTTTATATCGAAATTCTTTAAATCATATTTGATAAAAACCCTTAAATTGAATAAATTAGATTGCTCTTCAAGATTTTCAGAGCGTGGTTCTCTCCGCCACATGAGAAATAACTGTACCCTATGATCGTTCTTGTAATAAAAGGCATTAATAAATCTTTCAACGATATTAATTTTGTCCTTAATAAATCCTATAGGGAGAACTATTTCTAATAATTGACTCCGTTTCAATAATTCTTGGCTACTTTTTATTATAGGTTTTGCCTTAACATTTCCATCAAGACCTATAAATTTATATTTCAAATTTGAGAGCCACGCGTGACCTAATTGTATCGCCTCAGATTTAGATTCTGCTTTAGTGTAAAAAATTACCTCTATTTTATCATTTGCGGTTAACTCTAGACCATAAGTACGCGATGGATCTTTCCCAAATGGATCGTATAGAAACGTCCTAATATCTCCCGGTGTCTGATAAAAAGGAACCGCGCTTTCTGGTATCTCTTTAGGTACGAATATTTCAGGAGCTTGCGTTATTTTTATTCGGGTTTGCCAAAATAATGCCTCTTGTTTATGTTTGTATATATTCACTCCCTCTTTTAGTTCTTTTATCATCTTCACTTACTTCACTTTTCCTAGTTTTATCCAAATAATTATCAATATGCGCATAATCAGGGCGTTCCTTTTTACCTCCTTTATCAATGTCCGCATAATCTTTATTCTCGTCTGTCTTTATATCTTTAACAATTTCAATAGATACTATATCTGCATTACCAAGATCTATATATTTTATTGAATCCGAATTTTTGCTGTCTTGGTTCTCATCTAAACACGTTATATCTAGCTCTCTCTCAGAAGAATTCTTGCTGTCTTGGTCCCCATCTAAACACGTTATATCTTGCTCTCTCTCAGAAGAATTCTTATCGATTCCAGCGTAATCTTTCACTGTCAGATTCAAATTCTCCATATCTTCAACATTTTTACCACTCTTTGCTTCCTCTTCACTACTTGATGAATCTTTACTTATGTTCTCCTCTGAATCACTAACATTGTTTTCCTTTTCTTCTTTAGATGTATCCTCGTCCATAGTCTCTTTATTTTTAGATTCAATATTTTCTTCTATTTCTGCCGATTTTTCCCCCTTTTCTCTTAAATTTTCATCAGAATTCTCATGATTTTGATTTCTTTCTGAATTTTCTTTATTTTTATCTGATTTATTATCTTCGTTCTCTTCCTTAGATGGTTCTTTTAAATCTTCTTTTTCATCGCTTTTAGCATCCTTATCTGTTTTCTCCTTTAAATCATCCTGCGATTTCGATTCCCCTTTATCTTTTGAGTCGTCTCCTTGAGATTCCGGTTTAACATCTTTTTCTTTGTTTCTCTCTTCAATCTCTTTTAGTACATCACCAATATTTTTATCTCGCATGTAATTCTTTAATTCCGTATAATTTTTGGGTCCATCGGGTCCAAACATATCTTGAATTCTGTGTTTTAATGCAGTAGTGCCCATATTATGTTTATTAGCTAAATCTTTATATTGAACTCCATTCTTAACTTCTCTCAGAAATTCCTCTTTATCTCCTATTTTTTTTTTTCGATTCTCCCTCGCTTTAAGTTGTCTTTCACGATAATCAGGATCTTGCCACTTGGTCTTATGAGTTTCACTAAGTTTTTCTTTATATCCAGATTCTTTCCATTTTTCTTTCATAGAATTACTAACATTCTCCCGATACTTTTGGTCTTGCCAACGCTCTTTAACAATATCTCTAATCTTTTCCTTGAATTCTGGTCTACTTCCGATTTCTTTTCTTATCACAGTTGATTTTTCTCGAAAATCTGGGTTTTTCCATCTTTCCTTATTAATGTGACTTTGCTTCTCCCTAAATTTCGGATCCTTCCACCTTTCTCTGCTAATCTCACTCATTTTTTCTCTATAATCAGCGTTCTTCCAATGTTCTTTCATAGTATTACTCACTCGTTCCCGATATTTCGGATCTTTTTGCCTTTCTATCCTCTCTTGGGTTTGTTTTTCTCGAAATTCAGGATCTTGCCATCTTTGTTTATTTATTTCACGCTGTAAATTTTGATACTTAGGATCCTGCCAGCGTTCTTTCATAATCTGTTCTTGTTTCTCGCGATATTTCGGATCTTGCCACATTTCTTTACTTATTTGGACTTGTTTCTCTCGATATTGAGGATCTTTCCATAATTTTTTAGAAATTTCGCTTCTTTTCTCTTTATATTTAGGATCATTTGTTGCCTTCTTAATTCCCTGAGTCATTTTCTCTCGAAGTTCTGGATTCTTCCAACGCTCCTTATTTATCTGCACTTGCTTTTCACGATATTCTGGATTCTTCCATCTCTCTGATGATATTCTCCTTAACTTATCTTTCGCTTCTTCACTTAATCTGCCTCCTAATCCTCCTTCTTTTAAGTTATAACCTTTATCTGGATTCATACTATCATAATCTTTAATATATTTCGTTTCTTTTTCGTCTAGTTCTACTTGACTATACGCTATATCTTGTTGTGTTAGTTCAAAATTCTCGGGACCATGCTTAATAATTGCGTTTTCTACATACCGAGGATTTTCCCCTCGCGCTTCCTTTCTATAAGCTTCTCCAACTTCCTCTTTCCATCGCTCACTTATTGGATTCTTACCTTCCTTCCACCTACTAGCAACAGTTTGACCTATATAAACTTTACCATTAACTACATTCGTAGCTCGATAAATATACCCATATGGTGTCTTTTCTCTCTCTACCATTTTTAAACTTTTGTCTCGTTTAGAATATGTCTCAAGAGAACTATTTAAACATCAATCGTTTCAAAAATTATTTAAAAAACAAGAACAACAATAATTTTTGTTTAAATAGATACATCCATAACAATGGTAAAAACACAAAAATTTGGAGTTGAGAAAAAATAACCGAAAATCATATAAAAAATAATAAAGAAGAAGTCCCAAAATATGAAACTCTCGATGAACTTATAGCATTATTACTTGAAGTAAGAACAGATTTAGCAATTTTAAGGGAGTCTGTTAATTCGGAAGATATTAAAGAACAACTTAAATGGGCAATTAACGGAATTGATATAGTCGGGTGTGGACTCTCTCAAGATATAAGTAAAAAATTAAAAGAAAAATAGAAAGAATAAAAAAATTTAAGTTAAGTAGATTTACTGAAACTACATCATCCCTGGGGGAAGGCCACCCATCCCTCCCATACCGCCAGGAGGCATTCCCATTCCGGGGGGCATCCCACCAGGAGGCATCCCACCAGGAGGCATAGAACTTTTTGTGCCTGCTATAACATCGTCGATGCGCAAAATCATAGAGGCAGCTTCGGTAGCGCTTTTTATTGCTTGTATTTTTACTATTGTAGGCTCTACAACGCGTATAGCCATCATATCATCGATTATTTCACCGGTTTCTAAATCGTGAGCGGCAAATTTTTTACCTGCTTGATGAGCAGCTCTCAATTTCATTAACACGTCAATTTGGTCTAATCCCGCGTTTTCTGCTAGCGTTTTCGGGACAATATCTAATGAATCGGCAAAAACTTCGACTGCTAATTGTT
>Ga0209977_10000265_pt1 | contig 20539 bp, 21 predicted proteins | sample SumtaG_2_FD_183113 | JGI IMG/M metagenome (GOLD analysis project Ga0209977, IMG submission 183113) | Deep subsurface microbial communities from Indian Ocean to uncover new lineages of life (NeLLi) - Sumatra_00607 metaG (SPAdes) (version 2) | ecosystem: Environmental > Aquatic > Marine > Oceanic...
TATTGAAGTAACTATGGTTACCTTACTTCCAACTTTATAGGCCGGATTTTTAACCTCGGAGCCAATCTCTTCTGCAGTTCCCACAATTTCATGGCCTATGATAAATCTACCTTCACCGTACCCCTTAATTTGAGGAACAAATCCCTTGGTAACGTCTTTTGTTCCTTCATACATCCTTCCATCTGTCCCACAGAGAGCGCAAGTGTTAACTTTCACCAGGACATCATTTGGTCCACAGACTGGTTTAGCCACGCTTTCAATTCCCATATGTTTTGCTTTATCTATGTATAAAAAAGCTGCCTTCATCCTTTTATCCCTGTTTTTTTCCTTCTCGCTCTTATTTCTTGTTTTACCCAGAAAAATAATCCCGCCCCCCTTTTGTTTTAGCCATCAATGTGTTTTCTCCAGTATTCTACCGATTCTTTAAGGTCATCTATCACCTGATATTCAGCGGGATAGCGCTCACGGTGAGAGAACTCAAATAAAAGGACTACCTCTTTTGCACCTGATGCCTGGATGGCTTCCATTGCTTTAGGGGGAGTAATGATACCGTCTTTATTGTATTGTGAGATAAAGGGCCAGTGGCCACCCTTGTCCTTGGTGCTCTGCTTTATATGAATCACCGGAGAAAGGTGACCCAGTTCCCTTAGCCAGGCGTAAGGGTCTCTATTTCGAGGGTCAGAAGAAGCCAAGTCCCCATGATCAACATCCAGGTTTAACCTTATGGGAATAGGTAAATCACCGTGATTAACTCTGTCTAGTAAATCCCTGGTTGAGTCAATAGTGCAGGCCATCTCCCGGGGTATGGACATAGGCTCGAAGATGAGGAATTTAAATCCCAGCTTTGCTCCAAAACGAGCCAGTTTACGCCAGGAATTGATAGCCTCCTTGATCAAGAATTTTCTCCGCTTCTGGTTGTTAAAATCCTCCACCGACATTATCCCAAAATGGCCACCGGAGCCCCTTGCTCCTAAATCTGCCGAGATCTTGAACCATCGCTTAAACCAGCCAAGCCAGACTTTTCTTTGAAGATTATCTGGATGCATCAGGTGATTAATACGGGTAAAGGCACTGGTGAAAGTAGTATCTATCTTAATACCATACTTTACTGCATTTTTCTTTATCTTCTCAACCTCCCGATCTATGACGATTTTAGGAAGAAAAGGATTGAGAAGATCGATTACAAATTGGACATATTTTAAACCCAGCTCCTTCCCCACAATCCTCAGCCATACCTCCGGCTCCGGAAACCGATTGATGGCAAACCCCGCATTAATCCCTAATTTAAATTGAGTAGACAATAGCTAATACTCCTCCATTATGCTTCTTTATTAAGAACTCGGCTTACTGCTTTTTTCCAACTTGTATAGAGAATTTCTCTTTTCTCATTATCCATCTGTGGCGTAAATGAAGCTCCTCGCTTCCAGAGGTGGGTAAGCTCTTCTTTATTCTTCCAGAAACCGGTGGTTAAACCAGCTAAAAGGGCTGCTCCCAGAGCTGTAGTCTCTAAAACCACCGGCCTTTCCACTGGGATACCCAGGATATCAGATTGAAACTGCATTAAAAAGTCATTCTTTGCCGCTCCCCCATCAACCCGTAGCTTCTTAAGCTTTTGGCTGGCATTAGCTTCTATAACTTCAAGTACATCGCGTGTCTGATAGGCGATTGATTCTAAGGTAGCCCTAATGATATGTTCCTTTTTTGTACCCCGGTTTATTCCTAAAATTGCTCCTCTGGCTGAGGAATCCCAGTAAGGAGCCCCCAACCCCGTAAAGGCAGGGACCATGTATACACCGCCGGTATCCTTGACTCTGGCAGCCGCTTCTTCCGAATCTTTTGGGGTTTTTATCAATCCTAATCCATCACGCAGCCACTGAACAGCAGCTCCAGCCATAAATACACTTCCTTCCAGGGCATAAATGGGCCTTCCTTGACCATCACAGGCAAGGGTAGCTACCAATCCCTTAGAGGGAGTGACTGACTTTTTACCTAAATTGAGCAATAGAAAGCAGCCAGTTCCATAGGTATTTTTGGCCGTGCCAGGATTAAAGCCCATTTGGCCAAAAAGAGCTGCCTGCTGATCGCCTAAAACGGCGGCAATCGGAATTCCTTGACTTAGGGGGCCATTTTCAGTAGTGTAACCAAAGATACTGCCAGAGGGTCTGACTGAAGGAAGGATCTTGCCAGGAATCTGGAAAAGGTCCAAAAGTTCAGTATCCCACTCTAGCTTGTGGATGTTAAAAAGCATGGTGCGGGAGGCGTTAGTATACTCAGTAAGGTGAGCAGCTCCCCCGGTAAGTTTCCACAACAACCAGCTATCTACAGTCCCAAAGACAATTTCCCCTTTATCTGCCTTCTTCCTTGCTCCCGGTACCTTATCGAGAATCCACCCAATCTTGGTAGCCGAAAAGTAGGGGTCGATTACCAGACCGGTCCTTTTTTTGATAAGACCATCTAATCCTTTTAAGGTTAATTCATCACAATGAGGAGCTGTCCGCCTACATTGCCAAACAATGGCTTTATACTGAGGCTTACCCGTATTCCTGTCCCAGACCAGGGTAGTTTCTCTTTGATTGGTAATACCAATAGCCTCGATTTTCACGGGTTTGAGACCACTTTTGGTGAGAATTTCCTCGATCACCCCGAGACAGCTCTGCCAGATTTCCTCTGGGTCATGTTCTACCCATCCGGGCCGAGGATAATACTGGGTGAGCTGGCGATAGGAATGCGAAACAACGTGGCCATCCCGATCATACGCAACTGCCCTCGTGCCAGTTGTTCCCTGGTCAATGGCTAGAATAAATTTTTTTCCCATCAGGGCATGATTTTTAAGACAGAGGTGAGATTTCCCTTCTTCTCTCTAAAATCTTCCAGGCTCTTTCTAACTCCTCAGCAGTATTCACCCCTAAAGCTACATAAGGGTCCTTTGCCTCCAATGCCTCTACTCTGAATCCCTGCTGGTTGAACAGTTCGATAACGTCTGTTAGATAATATTCCTTCTCAGCATTGTCACAGTCCAGGCAAGAAAGAAGGGGAAGCAAACTTTGGGTATTAAAGCAGTAGATTCCGCTATTTACTTCCTTAATCTTTAGTTCCTCGGGACTGGCGTCTTTACTCTCCACGATTCTTTTGATCTGTCGGTAGCCGTTTCTAATTACTCTTCCGTAGTGACTTGGATCAGGAAGACAAGCTGTGAGCACCGTGGCGGTTGGCCTGGCCTTCCGCTGATGCTCGACCAACTGGATCAGTATAGGTGCAGTGATAAAGGGATCGTCACCTGGAAGCACCACCAACTCTCCTTTAAAATTTTCTAAGAGGGGAATAGCTCTTTTCAAAGCATCTCCAGTACCCAATCTTTTCTCCTGATAGACATAGTCGAATCCTTCACCTAGAATGGATCTTATTCTCTCGGCCTGATGACCCACCACTACGATGGTTCTACCTATCCCGCTTCTGACGCAGGCATCAACGGCAAACTTCACCAAAGCCTGATAGGTCAAGGTGTGGGCCAATTTGATTAACTCTGAGTTCATTCGAGTCCCTTCCCCTGCCGCCAATACTACTGCTCTTACGTCCTTCATCTTCCTCTCCTTTTTCTCTTTATTCCCCTCCTTTATGAGTTGCCCTAACATATCAACTAGTTCTGAATTTGTCAATTCAACCACTGAAAGCCTCTCAAAACCTGCTCCTCCTGTGGTTAACCTACCCAAAGCCTCTCAGGTATTCAGCCTTATCATATTTCACCGCAGAGCACGCCAAGAACGCAGAGAAGAAAGATAAAAGATAAAAGAACAAAAAAGAGAATGTTTCATGTTGCGCGTTACGAGTTTCAAGTTTTAAAATAATTTCTGCTTATCCAGTTATCATGTATAAAAAAACTCTGCGCACTCTGCGATCTTTGCGGTGAACAGTTACTTTTTTTCAACTTTTCTTTCTCCTGAATGCCTGGTAGATCACTCTAAGTTCATCCAATTTCAAACAGTAAGCTAGGCTACAAAAAATGAGCATCCCTACGCCGATACCACTGCAAACCTGGGCAATCTGAGCCTTGAGCAAAGATATTCTTATCATAATAGGAATGGCTTCAATTACAAGAAAAACTCCTGCACCCATCGCTCCTGTGACCAGGCTAATCTTTAAGAAAGAGTTAAGGATCTTCCTTCCCTCTATTCTTTTTAACTTTCTTCTCAAAAGAACCAGAAGTATCGCTCCATTGGTAATCATCGAAAGGGATGTGGCTAAGGCCAGTCCACTATGTTTTAGGGGTGAGATCAAAAGAAAATTTAACAAGACATTGAGGATCAATATAAGAATAGATATCTTAACCGGGGTAAAGACATCTTGAAGAGAATAAAAAGCCCTGGTAAGGACCATAACCTCACCCATGGCAAATAAGCCCAATGAGTAATAGACTAGAGCCTCCGCCGTCATGACGGTATCTTCAGCTAAGAAAGCTCCGTGCTGAAAAAGTAGAGAAATGAGAGGACCCCTAATTATGATTAGTCCTACACTGGAAGGAACGAGAACAAATAGAACCATTCTCACTCCCAGGGATACCATCTCCCTTAACTCCCCTACTCTTTTCTTAGCAGCAAGAGAGGAAAGGGCGGGAAAAATAGCTGTAGACAAGGCTATAGCAAAAAGGCCCAGAGGAAATTGAATCAATCTCATGGCATATAAAAGAGCCGAGATACTGCCGGGAACAAGAGTAGAAGCAAAGACACGGTTGATCAATACATTAAACTGGAGAGTAATTCCCCCCACGGTGGCTGGTACAATCAATTTACCGATCTTGCGTATTCCTGGATCTTTAAAAGACAAAACTGGACAATATCCAAATCCTCTTTGAGTGAGTGAAGGAATCTGGAAAAGGAGCTGGAGCCCTCCTCCGACTACCACTCCTATAGCTAGACTATAGATTCCAAATTGGGGAGTTAAAAAAAGAGCGGATAAAATGACGGCTACGCTGAAGAGAACGGGAGCAAAGGCGGGGGTAGCAAAATGTCCTTTACAATTGAGAAAAGCCATGGCCAGAGCAGCCAGGCTGATAAAAAAAAGAAAGGGAAACATTACCTGGGTCAGCTTTATAGCCAGACCCAGCTGGGAGGGAATTTTTCTAAAGCCGAAGGCCAGATAAGGCACATACCATGGCGCAAAAAAGATGCCCAATCCCACTACCACTACCAAAAGTAGCATGAGGATATTGAGGACATTGTTGGCCAGTCTTTTTGCTTCTTTTTCCCCTTTTTTAGCCAACCACTCACTAAAGACCGGGATAAAAGCGGTGCTTAATGCTCCTTCTGCCAGAAGAGATCTAAGAAGATTGGGTAGGGTAAAGCCGATCCAGAAAGCATCAGTAATTGCAGAATAGCCAAATATATAAGCAATAACCTGGAGTCTTAGTAGGCCGAGGATACGAGAAAGAAAAGTGCCCAATCCCACCACCCCGGCCGCTTTTATTACCTTATCCTGTCCAGTTATTTTGATTCTCCAAGAAATTATTAGTATTTAGATGATTTATACGCGTATCGAGGGACTTTCCCCGGACCGAAGGTGGCGCAAGCCGAAGCCTTATATCAGCCACCTTAACGAGTCTTCGAGTTGAGGAAGAAGAAAGACGCGTTGTCTGAGGAGCGGAGCGACGAGTTTCACGTCTTTCCCGAGACGAGAAGACGAGCAGAAGCAATCCAAAGTCGATATACAGCGACGGAGGGGAAGAGTCCCGAGATATTTCTTGGCGCCTCACTTGCAGTTTTTTGGCGGATATGATATACTCCTTGACAACAAAACCACGCAAAGGAGAATACAATGCCCATTCTCAGATCAGCAAAAAAAAGAATGAGACAGGATCAAAAGAAAAGACTCCGTAATCAGAGTGTAAAAAAACAAACTAAAACAAGTATCAAAAAACTGAAGGAACTTATAGATGAAGGTAAAAAAAATGAAGCAAAGAAGTCCCTTCCTCACGTCTTAAGCCTAATCGACAAAACGGTAGTTAAAGGAGTGTGGCACAAAAATAAAGCAGCCCGCATAAAATCCAGACTTACGAAAAAATTGGGCTAGACCCTTCTCTTTTGGCTGAGGCAATTTTTTCTCCTTAGCCTAAGTATCTTTGAAGCTCTTTATAAAAGTTCTCTCTGGATCCCACAAAAAGAACAACAACTCTTCTTTTATTTTCTCTGATAGTAAAAACTGCTCTAAATTCTCCTGCTGGTGTAGAAAAAGCTATCTTTCTTAACCCTGAGTACTTGTCTGATAAAAAAGAATGTTTATGAGGATCTGGGGCGAGAGCTTTCCTTAATCTTCTTTTGACTACCTCTTTTATATGAGGATCCAGTTTTTCAACCTGTCTTGTAGCTCTTGTCCCCAGCTTTACTTCATACATCCCTTCAAATATCCTCTAAGTTAACAGTTTTCCCTTCTTCATCTTCCCGGATAGCCTCTTTTTCCATCTTCTCAAGAGCCTTACCCCAGGCAGGGTTAAGCTCGAAGAAAAGAGCTTCTTTCTCATCCTCGGAGAGCCTGGAGATAATCTTTTTTAGCTCCTCAAAATCCAGGTCAATCTTAAGCGTTACTTTACTCATTGTTTTTTACCCCCTTTTTAACTTGACTTTGTCACATTCCAATTACCTTCGAGGTGATTATGAAAGGATGAAGGGGTTTTTTCTCCTGAATTTTTGGATTCCCCATGTCAACTACCTCCTATCTTCTTCAGTCATACTTTAGAGGAAAAATTAGTAAATGTCAACATTTTGGCGCTTTCTTTTATGCTTCAAGGAGGGCATTAAAAACTATACTGAGAGGCTAGCTTCGTCTTTTATTACTCCCAGAGGATAGGAGGGAATCATCTTTTCTTCCATCCATTGGAGAGAATCAAGCTCACTATCTGCACCATAAAAAACCCTTATGCGCGGTTTATCGTTACATTTTGTAATTCTTTCTCATAATCACTTTACACTTCTTCTTTGACAAACTCTCCTTTGTAGACTATTATGGTAAATTGAGTAGGAGAGAATGAAAAATTTTGGGTCTATATCTATCAAAGAAAAGATACTCATAGTCTGCCAGGTAATAGCTGGAGAAAAGATTCAGCGCGTAGCTAGAAGGCACAAAGTAAGTAGGCCCTCTGTTTATACGCAAGAGAAAAAGAGAAAAATGATTCTTTTTTAATGCCCACCGTGTTCCAGGATTTGCCTCCCAAAGGAATTTTCAAACCAAAACAAACTCATTATAGTGTAAAATAATTACGAGTTTTCAGAATCACGTTCAGGGTAAAGTGGATAAAATCTCTTTTTTTGTCCTGAAAGACCGTTGAAATATAGATTCACTCTCAATTTTTGGGATTTCGTTCGGGATCTTGACTTCTCCATAGAATAAGGTAAAATATTGTTAGTATATTCTTATGTAAGTAGTTAATTATAATGAAAATCGAAAAAAGTGTTCCTATTCCTCTATATTATCGGTTAGCAGAGATCCTTAAAGCAAAAATTCTGGATTCAGAATTTGAGATTGGTGAAACTCTCCCAACTGAGGCTGAATTACAAGAGGAGTATCAAGTTAGCAGACCGACAGCGAGACAAGCACTGGAGCTTTTGATAAAACAGAGATTCTTAAAAAGAGAACGTGGAAAAACTCCTTATGTTGCTCAAAGAAAATTAGAACATCGTGTAGGAATTATCTCCAGTTTTACGGAAGACATGATAGCTAAAGGCTTAAAATCGAGCACCAAAATTCTCTCCCTCTGTTATAAAAATCCTTCCAAGATTGTGGCAAAATATTTAAAAACTGCTCCCAATGAAGGGGTAGTTTTTTTAAAAAGACTGCGGTTTGTAAATGATGAACCTATCTCTATTAGCAGTAGTTATATTCTTAAACATCTTGTTCCCGGTCTTGTGGAAAAAGGACTATCCAGCGAATCGTTATATCAAACTTTTGAAAAGGATTATGGAATAACTCTTTCCGAAACAGATGAGACAATACAAGCTGTAGCTACAGGGAAGGAGGGGGCGGAATTATTAAATATTCCTGTTGATTCTCCGGTCCTTTTAGTGCATCGAATTGTTAAAGATGATAAAGGACTGACAGTTGAGTATAACATTGCTATTTCCAGAGGAGATAAATTTAAATACCGCACCATACTAAGAGGCAGAGGGTAACTTTTGTCTGGAAGTAAAATTAGGAAATAGGCATAAAAAGATGAAAGAAAGGAGGTGGTGATAATCATCATCATAAAAGAGGATCGTTTAGTGGGTTAGAAATTAAGGAGGGAAAAATGAAGAGTAAAGTTGTCAAATTGTGTCTGCGTAGTGTTATGTTCTTGGTAGCGATTTCTCTATTAAGTGGAACTTTTGCTTGCCTACAAGCGGAAGAGATAAATTGGGCAAAAGAACTGAAAAATTGGGAAGGAAGAGAATTAAGAGTAATAATGATCGCGGATCCCTGGGTTGATGCTTTTTCGGTGATTAATCCTGAGTTTGAGAAATTAACTGGAGCTAGGGTTATGGTTGACGCCTACCCATATGATGGGACCCATGAAAAACAAATTATGATAGGTGCAGGACGTTCTGCTGACTATGATGTGATCGTTCTAGACTGTCCTTGGGTGGGCGAATTCGCTGAAGTAGGATATGTGGAAGATCTCACACCCTATATTAAAGCTTCTAATCCCGAAGTGGTAGCTTGGGATGATTATCTGGAAGCTTATAAAACAGTTGCTACTTGGAAAGGAGAAATTACAGGTATGCCATTTGGAGCATATCACGTTCTGTTTCACTACAGGAAAGATTTATTTAGTGAAGCAGGTTTTACTCCTCCCAAGACCTTGGAAGAATGGAAAAAAATTGGAGCTTACTTCACCAACAATCCAGAATATCCAGGCCTTTATGGAACTGCACTGAATTATTTCCGTGGTGCACCTATTGGTCAGGGCTGGTTTGAGTATATCTGGAACGTTGGTGGAAAACCTTTCGAAAGTAACTATCCAGGCTCCCCCGATCCCTATGCTGATATGACTCCTAGGATTAATTCCCCTGAAGGAAGAGAAGTGGTACAATTGTTTATTGATATGGTCAAATATGGACCTCCAGGGGTAACCTCATATGCTTGGGATGAAAGAGCAACAGCTTTTGCTATGAGGAAAATAGCTATGGTAAGTGTCTGGTCAGCCAGAACTCCCTTATTCGTAGACCCAGCTCGATCAGAAATTACTGATAAGTTCGCCACTGCCGTAGTTCCTGCCAAAAAAGGAGTTAAAACTGTTCCTCCGCTTGGTGGATGGGTGATGGGTATAAATAAATTCAGTGTTCAAAAAGATCTTGCTTGGGATTATATTAAGTGGTTCACTAGCATTCCGATACACAAAAAATTCATGAGAGCAAAACCCGTAGGAGGACCACCCAGTAGATACTCAGCAATGTTGGACCCTGAACTAAACAAAATGTTCCCTTGGTATAAGAGCATATACGAATCAGCTAAACTTACCTATGAGGACTGCCGACCAAGAATCCCAGAAAGTTTTGAGATTATTGATACCATAGGGCTGTATACCTCTAAAGCGGTAGGTGGTGAGTTAACTGCAGAAAAAGCTATGGAGGAAGCGGAGAAGAAGATTAAGAGTGTTTTGGCAACGGGCGGATACTATATTCGGGAATAACGAATAAAAGCTGGTAGATAATGAATAAAAGCTGGCTGAACGCTCCATAATCGGTCGTTCAGTCAGCTTTTTGGAATATTTAGTTTGACGAGAGTGGTAGTTATTATTAAAAATGAGTAAAAACGCGAGAGTTATAAAATACGTTTTTGTTTTACCGGCAATTATTTATCTAATTTTACTCACAATTTATCCTCTAATATACTCTCTTAAGATAAGTGTTACTACTTTAAACATAGCACGGCCCTACCCACCCCAATATATAGGTCTTAGTAATTTTGTAGAATTACTAAAGGATTCTATATTTCTTACTGCAATGAAAAATACCTTTTTTCTTACAGTCCTTAGCATTTGTGCAGAATTTATCTTGGGGTTTATTATAGCAAGATTTTTTTTTATGGGAGCAAATCTTAAACTTAAAGGCGTAGGTTTATTGAGAACTATTTATATGTTGCCGATGATGGTTACACCCCTAGTTTTTGGATTGATATGGCTTTACATATTTAATCCTACCTTGGGAATAGCTAACTATCTTTTGAGTCTTTTGGGTTTTCCACCTATATCATGGTTTGGAAGCACTAATATAGCTTTATATTCTATTATTCTGATTAACGTATGGGAATGGACACCGTTTATGATGTTACTATGTCTTGCTGGTCTTTCAACTATTCCCCCTGAGTTATTTGAGGTAGCAAGAATTGATGGAGCTGGCTGGCATCAAAGTATAGTTTTTATAGAATTACCCTTGGTAAGGCGAGTTATACTTATTGGATTAATGATAAGGATCATGGATAATTTCAGACTGTTTGACTTAGTTTATGTAACAACTGGTGGTGGACCGGGAAGTTCCACAGAGACTCTTAGTATGTTTACCTACAGACAATCTTTTATGTTTTTTAATGTAGGCTATGGAGCCGCTGCCTCGATCATAATTCTCATTTTAGGAATTATCCTTGCCCAGATACTTATGAAGTCTGTGTGGGGTAAAGAAGAATATGCGTAAAAGAGAAATTAAGACAACTCTATTGTATGTTGTTCTAATATTGATAACGTTTCTCAGTATCTCTCCATTAATATGGATATTTTTGACTGCTTTTAAGATTCGTAGAGAGATATTCGCTATCCCACCGGTATGGATACCAAAACTTCCAACTTTAAATAACTTTATCAGCATCTTTACCGGAGGATTTTCTCGTACTCCTTTTATTTACAACTCTATAATTATTAGCTCATCCACTACTCTGTTAGCTATGATAATTGCCACCATGGCAGCATATGGCTTTGCCAAATTTAGAGTTCCTCGTAGTAAAGATATCGAATTCTGGATCCTTAGTACCCGAATGATGCCCCCTATTGCTGTAGTTATCCCTCTTTTTCTGCTCTTCAGAAATGTTGGTCTTCTTGATACCAAAAGAGGCTTAATAATGGTGTATATAGCTTTGAACCTACCTTTTGCCATATGGATGATGAGCATTTTTTTCAGACAACTTCCAAGAGAGATTGAGGAAGCTGCGGTAATTGATGGATGCTCAACATTTAGTCTTTTACGTTATATTAGTTTGCCACTTGTTGCACCTGGTTTAGCCGTTGTTGCCATATTTACCTTTTATTTTACTTGGAATGAGCTTTTGTTGGCATTGATTCTTACCGGTAGAGTAGCAAAGACCTTCCCGGTTTCCATCTCTGAATTTAGGGGGGTGGTAAATATTAGATGGGGACCCATGGCTGCCTCCTCAATTGTTCATATTGCTCCAGTTATAGTTATAACCTTCCTTCTTCAAAAATACATAATAGCTGGATTAACTTTAGGGGCCATTAAGAAATGATCTTCCCCAAGACAAAATTCAATCATATTCTTCTGCTAGCTTTCTTCCAGGAGGGGCATTAAAAACTACACCGGGAGGCTAGCTTCGTCTTTTATCACTCCCAGAGGATAGGAAGGAATCATCTTTTCTTCCATCCATTGGAGAGAATCAAGGGGTGAGAGTCTCCAGCAGGTAGGGCAGGGGGAAAGAATTTCTACCAGAGCGAATTTTTCTCGCTCAATTTGGACAGCAAATCCTTTCTTAACCGCTTTCTTTGCTCTTCTTATATTAGCCGGATGGTTCACCGCTACTCTTTCAAGATACACCACTCCCGGTAAGGATGAGAGCAGCTCACACACCTTCAAAGGATAGCCGGCCTCCTTAACATCCCTGCCAAAAGGAGTGGTAGTGGTCTTCTGGCCAATGAGAGTAGTAGGGGCCATCTGTCCACCGGTCATCCCATAGGTGGCATTATTGATAAAGATCGTCGTAAAAGCCTCGCCTCGGGAGGCAGCATGCACAATCTCGGCTGTTCCTATGGAAGCTAGATCCCCATCTCCCTGGTAAGTAAAGACAATCTTGTCGGGACGAACTCTTTTTATCCCGGTGGCTACGGCGGGAGCTCTTCCATGAGCTACTTCTATCATATCAAAATCAAAATAATTGTAGGCCACTACTGAGCAGCCCACCGGACAGACACCGATTGTTTTTTCTTGGATCCCCAGCTCATCTATTACCTCACAAATCAACCGATGTACTATCCCGTGACCACATCCCGGGCAGTAATGCAGAGGGTTATCCCTCATAGATTTTGGTTTTCTAAATTTTTTCTCGCTTATCTTTCCCATCCTTCCATAACTAGATTAACCAGATCTTTCGCAATTTTTCTACCGGTTTCCCTGACAGCATCACTTTCAGTTTGCACCTCTCCTCCTTCTGTGGGAGTATAGGTTGTCGCTTCTTCTACTTTCTTCTCCCACAAAGCCTTTCCATCCTTGGTAGAAATCAGAGCCACGGAGATCTCTAGTCTTACCCTGTATTCTGTCAAATCCATGGATACCTCGGACAAGGTTTCTTTTAAATATTGAGTGATCTTTCCTCTTAATATGAAATCAGCCTCTTTTTCTCCTACCACCCTCAGCCTACCGTCAAGAAGAAATTTCTCAACTACTGAGTTAGTAAGGGTCTCTGCCAGTCCATACTGGAAGGTCTGATTATCGAAGGTAGGTATAGCAATTTTCGAGACTGCGGCGGGAAGCTGAGACTGTAATTGGTAACCACAACCGGCTAAAATAAGAATAAATAAAACAGAAATTGTTATCACCTGGAACTTGCAGGTAAATTTTTTTCGCATAATCCTTTTAGAGATAGGTTTTGCTTAAAGTTCCTAGACTTACAAGAAAAATGTTCTAAGTCCGATGTCTAAAACAAAGTCAAAGTGTAACTATTCAGCCTTATCATATTCCACCACAGAGCACGCTGAGAACGCTAAGAGCAAGAGAATCTTGGTCAAGTTTGTGGCAAAATATAGCTCTGCGATCTTTGCGGTGAACGGTTAAGACTTTTTTTCACTGGACTTTGTTTTAGCAGAGAATCGCTCGTTTAAGGCCTCTAAAAGATTAATAGGTAAAGGGAAAACAATAGTTGAATTCTGTTCGGTAGCTATGTCAGATAGGGTCTGCAGGTAGCGAAGCTGGATGGCCTGAGGATACCTACCGATAACTTCTGCCGCCTGAGATAGCTTCTCCGCAGCTTGATATTCTCCCTGAGCATTAATGATCTTGGCTCTTCTTTCCCGCTCTACCTCAGCCTGCCTGGCCATAGCTCGCTTCATAGTATCGGGTATCTCAATCTCCTTTACTTCCACGACACTTACTTTAATTCCCCAAGGGTCGGTCTGTTCATCAACGATGGTCTGGAGTCTTTCATTTAGCTTTTCTCTTTGGGAAAGAAGTTCATCCAGTTCAGCCTCTCCTACCACTCCCCTTAAAGTCGTCTGGGCAATCTGGAGAGTAGCAAAACGATGGTCTTCTACCTCGACCACTGACTTGCAAGGATCTATGACCCGGAAATAGACCACTGCGTTTACCTTCACGGGAACATTATCTTTGGTAATGACTTCCTGAGGCTGGACATCGAAGTTTATTGTTCTAAGACTTACCTTAACCATTCTATCTACAATAGGGATGAGGAAAAAAAGTCCCGGTCCCTTGGCTCCTACTAATCTACCTAATCTGAAGATAACTCCTCTTTCATATTCTGTGACCACCCTTATAGAGGCCATCAGGATAATGATCCCTATGATCACTAAAAAAATTACCGATCCCATTTTAAACCTCCTTTTTTTTCACCACTAATCTCATTCCTTCAATTTTGACTACCTCTACCTCTTCTCCTTTTTTAATCACCTCCTCCTTTAATTGAACCACGCCATTCCAGATCTCTCCATGGATCTGGATCTTACCACGGGGGTTAAGATTACTCCTGGCTACCCCGGTTGTTCCAATCATACCTTCCAGTCCCGTGGCCGGCTTTTTAAACTGGGCTCTTATGGCATAAAAGACGACGAATATAAAAAGAAAACTCGTGGCTATCACCATGGTAATAATGTAATTTAAAGAGATGGAGATATAGACAGCAGAAGGACTTATGAGCATGAGAGAGCCCAAAGTTAAAGCGATAATCCCTCCAATAGTTAAAGCTCCATAAGAAGGCACATTAATCTCCAGAACAAAAAGAATGATGGCCAGGATGATTAACAAAAGCCCTGCTAGATTAAAGGGAAGAATTTGAAGGGAGAAAAAAGCTAAGATTAAGGAAATTGAGCCGGCAATGCCCGGTAAGAATATCCCCGGGTGAAGGAATTCCAGAATAATCCCCCATATTCCTATCATAAGTAAAATATAGGCAATATTTGGATCGGCTAAGGTCTGGAGAACTTTTTCTCGAAAGGTCATTTCCAAAAGATGAAGATGAGCTCCAACAGTCTTTAAGACTGCCACAGTGTGGTCAAGATTTATCCTTCTTTCATCCAATTTTCCCAATAGATCCTGCATATCCTCGGCAATGAAGTCTATAACTCCCAGTTTCAAAGCCTCTTCATCGGTAATGGAGACGCTTTCTCTTACCGCTTTCTCTGCCCACTCAACATTTCTTTTTCTTTTTTGGGCAATAGATTTAATATAGGCGGAAGCATCGTTAACTATTTTTTCCTCCATTGTTTTATTCACGCCCCCCACTCCCATGGCCACAGGATGAGCTGCTCCGATGTTGGTACCCGGGGCCATGGCAGCAATATGGGAGGCTAAAGTAATGAAGACTCCTGCCGAGGCTGCTCTGGCGCCCTTAGGGGAAACATATACCACTACGGGAACCTCACTATTCATCATAGCCTTGACCATCTGACGCATTGATTTGTCGAGTCCCCCGGGGGTGTCCAGTTTTATCACCAGACACTGAGCTTTTTCCTGGGAGGCAACCTTCAAGGCTTTATCAAGACGATCTGCAGCAACCGGACTTATTGGCCCTTCCAGCCGCAAAACTTGCACTACTCTTTTCTCCTCACCCATAGCAGAGCAAACAAAGAGAAAAAACAGGGAAAATAGTGTAATTGCCATAAATCCAAGGTTTCTGGTCATCAAGTTATCTCTCGGGTTATCTTTCTGGCTTCCATTAGCCATTTTATTTTATCCCATACTTTCTGGGCTACTTCTCTTTTGCTTCTTTTGGACAGAGCCTCTTTTTTACCTTCGCCGTCGATTAAGGTAACCACGTTCGTATCTACCTCAAAACCAGCCCCTTCCAAAGTTATATCGTTAGCTACCACCAGATCAAGATCCTTGGTGATTAATTTCTTCCTGGCCTCTTTTTCCAAATCTTTAGTCTCGGCACAAAATCCAACCAGGATCTTATTAGCCTTTTTTTCTCCCAGCTCTTTTAAGATGTCGGGGTTTTGCACCAGCTCTACCACCAACTTTTCCCGGGATTCCTTTTTTATCTTATTCTGCCAATGCCTCGCCGGTCGATAATCGGACACCGCCGCTGCCATCAGTACTCCATCTACCTGGGGAAATTTATCCATCACCGTATCATACATCTCTTGAGCTGATTCCACCTGGTAAAACTCAACTCCAGCAGGAGGAGTAAGCGAGCTAGGGCCACTGACCAGGATTATTTTTGCTCCCCGCCATCCGCCCTCCTCGGCCAAAGCATAGCCCATTTTGCCGCTGGAATAATTACTGAAGAAGCGAACAGTATCCAATTTTTCTCTGGTGGGACCAGCGGTAACCAAAAAGGTCTTTCCCCGAAAATCATCTCTAGATTGGAACAGCTTTTCCAGATATTCGACAATTTTAGAAGGCTCTGTCATTCGGCCCATTCCCACTTCTCCGGAGGCAAGATCTCCTTTTTCTGGCCCAATGAACCTATAACCCGCAGTCTTGAGTTTACTTATGTTTCTTTGTAGGATAGGACTCTTGTACATCCCGTGGTCCATAGCTGGAGCTATAACTACCGGAGCTTCAGTAGCCAGGACGATAGTGGTGAGAATCTCGTCCGCAATTCCACTGGCAATCTTTCCTATCACATTTGCACTAGCTGGAGCAATCAAAAGCAGATCGGCCAACCTGGGCAAAGAAAGATGTCCCATCTGCTTATTATTTTTATCAAATAGCTTCAGGGTAACCTTTTGAGAGGCCAGGGTTTGGAAAGTAATAGGATGAACGAAATGGGTAGCCGATGAGGTCATAATAGGAAAAACTGCCACCCCCCTTTTTCGAAGTAGCCTTATAATTTCAGCCGCTTTATAAGCGGCAATACTGCCGGTAATTCCCAGTAAAACATTCTTTCCCTTTAAAGCCGAATCCATTTTAATTTCCTAGAAAGGGATTATCCCTTCTTTCCTTTCCTATGGTGGTATTGGGCCCATGACCTGGATAAACTACTACCCCATCGGAAAGCTTCAATATCTTGTGTTCGAGAGAATCCTTTAATTGTCTGAAATTGCCTCCTGGAAGATCCGTCCTTCCTACACCACCGGCAAAAAGGGTATCCCCGCTGAAGAGCCTCTTATCCCCATAAAGACAGATACTGCCCGGCGTATGTCCCGGGGTATGCAAAACCTCGAGCTCAAACCCATTTAGTTTTAGTTTATCTTTATCCTCTAGCGCCTTTGTGGGAGGTAGAAAGTTCTTTCCCCTCCCCAACGCCTGTGACAAATTGAGCTCTAAATCTTGCAGTAAAGAAACATCGGCTGAATGGATGAACAGAGAAGCCTCTGTCTTTTGTCTAATTAAATCATTGGCCTCTACATGATCGACGTGACCATGAGTATTAATGACGTGGATGACCTTGAGTGAGTTCCGAGATATGGCATCAATTATAGTGTTTGGATCCCCTCCGGGATCTATTACCACAGCTTCCTTGCTTTGCTCATCCCACACAAGATAACAGTTTGCCTGCATTTCTCCCACGACAAGTTTTTCTACCTTCATTTTTGAAATCTCAATTCCTCTTTACCCTCTAATATTTAATCAAGGAAAAAATGTCGTGCCCTTTAAGCTTCTCCCGTCCTTTGAGAGAGGTCAGCTCAATCAAAAAACAAACTCCCACTATCTCTCCTTCTAACTCCTGCACCAACTGACACATGGCTCTGGCTGTTCCTCCCGTGGCCAGAAGATCATCAAAAACCAGAACCCTATCACCCTTATTGACCCCATCCTTATGGATCTCCAGAGAATCCTCACCGTATTCAAGTTCATAAGTCACCCTCTTTACCTCATAAGGGAGTTTACCGGGCTTGCGCACCGGTACAAAACCTACTCCCAGCCGGTAAGCAATCCCTGCACCAAGGATAAAACCGCGAGCCTCTGCACTAACTACCAGATCAACCTTCCTATCCTGGTAATGACCCACCAGTAGGTCCATAGCCTCCTTGAAGGAGGTGGCATCCTGCAAAAGAGGAGTGATATCCCGGAAAAGAATTCCCTTTTTAGGAAAGTCCGCTATGTTTCTGATCTTTTTGGATATTGTTATCATTGGTTTCTCCTCGGAAGTCCTTTATCTCCAGTTGATGAGTTATCTCACCTCTGAACTCATTTACTCTGGGAGTAAAGATCACATCTATGGGTCTTAATCCATCAATTTTTTTTAACTCTTTGCCAAAATTAAACCCAATTACTTCAAATTTCTCGCCTTTTTTTGCGTTTAAGGATGCCTTAAGGATGCCTCTCTCTGCCATGGTCGGGGAAGGACTAATAGACAGAGCTTTGGTTAAAAAAAGAGGAGCAGGATTATCACGGCCATAAGGAGGAAACAGTTTTAGTTCCTCAAAGACCCTATTTTGTAGTTCCTCCAGATTCACCTCGGCATCTATAAAATAAGAAGGGATAAGATTCTCAGGAGAGAGTATCTCATCGGCTAGCTCATTGAGCCTCTTTCTAAGCTCGGGTATATTCTTTTTTAACATTCTCGTCCCTGCTGCCATGCGGTGTCCCCCAAAGCTGAGAAGGAGATCTTCACACTCCTTTAAGGCATTAAATATGGAAAATTCGGGGATGCTCCTTGCCGAACCCTTGGCTTGGTCCGCATCCAGGGAAAAAATAACTGTAGGACGAAAATACTTTTCCCTGATGTAGGAAGCTACCAAACCAATTACCCCTGCGTGCCATCCATTTTTAGAAAGAACAATTACCGGTCCCTTTTCTTCGGGCAGAAGCTCCTCAGCTTCTTTACACATCCTCTCTTGTGTCCTCCGACGGTCGACATTCTCCCTATCTAAATTTTTGGCTAATTGAAAACTCTCTCTAGCATCGGTGGACAGCAGCAGCTTTACCGCTTTTCTGGCTAAGGAAAGGCGGCCACAGGCATTAAGTCTAGGAGCAAGGATGAATCCGACCTGTCCTTCTGTGATCTCTTTTCCGGATAGACCGACGAGACTCAAAAGTGTCCTCAGGCCGAGGTTAGAGCTTTGTTGCAGACGTTCTAGACCTAGCTTTACCAGAACTCTATTCTCATCCTTCAAAGAAACAACGTCAGCGATGGTTCCCAGGGCCACCAAATCCAGATACTCTGATGGGTCTACCGCAGTTGAGGAAAGCTTCTGGGCTAAGGCCTGTACTAGTTTAAAGGCGACTCCTACTCCGGCCAGTTCCTTAAAGGGATAAGAACAATCTGGTTGATGGGGATTAACAACTGTACAGGAGGGTATAAGAGATTCTTTGATTCGATGATGATCGGTAACAATCACTTCTAATCCCAAACTTTGGGCATACTCCACTTCCTGGAAGGAAGAAATTCCACAGTCACAGGTAATGACCAAATCTATTCCTTCCTTGGCAGCTTTTTCTACGGAAATTCTGTTCAGTCCGTACCCTTCGGTTTTTCTTTGTGGAATATAGTAATAGGCACTGGTTCTCATACTCTGAAAGAAAAGGAGTAAAAGAGAAGTAGCTGTAACTCCATCTACATCATAATCACCATAAATTAAAATTTTCTCATCGTTAGATATAGCTTTAAGGATTCTGTGAGTAGCATTCTCCATTCCTTTCATAAGAAAAGGATCGTGTAGATGTTCCCAAGAAGGATGAAGAAACCTCTCTACCGCCTTCCCATCTATTCCCCGATTGTTTAGGAGTTGAGCAACCAGAGGAGATACATTCCACTTCTTAGAAAGGAAATCACACTTTTCCCGGTCTAGTTGATCACGTAAGATCCATACTCGTCTCATTTAAAGTTATCCCTTGGGGTTAATTGTACCCCATTTAAGGTTAAAGTCAATCTTGAAAATGTGCCCATCCTTTAGAGGTGATCCTCTTCATTCCTTCACTGATTATCATTCCCTCAACCTGAGGAAGACTTTCTATCAACTCCATTCCTTTTTGTGGTCCCAGGACAAAAACTCCGGTAGCCAGAGCGTCGGTAGTAGTAGCATCGGGGGCAATGACAGTCACACTCATAGGTACATCCTGTACAGTTTGACCGGTTTTAGGATTTACAATATGAGAAAGTCTCTTTCCCTCTATGGTAAAGGTAAAGTACCTTTGATAATCTCCTGAAGTTGCCACTCCAACATCCTTTACCTTGATGATGCCCAGGAGTTTATCCTCCTCACGGGGGTCCTGGATTCCTACCTTCCATTTTTCTCCGCCAGGACCGTTTCCTAAAGCGTATAAATCTCCCCCCGCATTGACCAGAGCCCGTCTTATGCCATTTTTTCTCAATGCCTCTATGGCTCTATCCACCGCATAACCTTTGGCAATACCCCCAAGATCAATCTGCATCCCCTTTTGTTTGAATCTAATCATATCTCCTTCAAGCAATATTTTCTCATAACCGACTAGAGAAAGAGCCTCCTTGATCTCTTGCGGGGAGGGAATCACTTTCTCCTTCTTGGCTTTTTTCCACAAATTGATGAGCGGCCTGCAGGTGATATCAAAAGCTCCTCCCGTTATTTCAGAAAAATTAATGGCCTCACGAATTACCTGGAGAGTCTCGGCGGAAAGGTGATTTTCTCCCTCACGATTGAGAATAGATACCTCGCTATTTTCCTTATAAATACTCATCAGGCTATCCACCTTCTTCATCTCCTCAAAGGCAGCCTTAATTGCTTGCTCGTCGGGAGGCATCACGGTTATCTCCACCATGGTGCCCATTATCATTTGACTTCGCTTAAGAGGCTGGACTTTTTGTCTTTGTATAGCTAATCCAGTGAATAAGACCACCAGAGCAATGACGACTCCCAACCCCAACTTTCCTGGTTTACTTCTTAAAAACTTCATTCTTTTCTCCTTGGCCGAAAAATGTGGGTTTTCTTAAGACAGGTCTTTAGTCAAGCGACAAGTATCTATCTGTTAAATCGTCACTTTCATAAAGTCTTCGGCAACTGTCAAGGTAGGATAATCTCTTACTTTTCTTCTTAACTTCTCTAAATCCCGGTATCTTCTGCTAATATGGGTTAAAATAACCCTCTTAACTCCTGCTTTCTCTACCATTTTTACCACATCTTCAAGTGAAGCATGTCCATATTTTTCTTTTCTTTCCGAGTCAAAATAGGTGCAGTCCTGAATTAATAAATCCGCATCGCCAG
>Ga0209977_10000266_pt1 | contig 20525 bp, 17 predicted proteins | sample SumtaG_2_FD_183113 | JGI IMG/M metagenome (GOLD analysis project Ga0209977, IMG submission 183113) | Deep subsurface microbial communities from Indian Ocean to uncover new lineages of life (NeLLi) - Sumatra_00607 metaG (SPAdes) (version 2) | ecosystem: Environmental > Aquatic > Marine > Oceanic...
CTGAACTGATTTGTTCAAGGTTCTCTGTCATCTGTGCTAATTTGCCTACTCTCGAGGATACTGATTTTGCAGGTCCTAAGCATCCAACGCATGGATTTCCATCGTAAGTACATTTTAATGTACACCCTGTACTCGTAATGGGGCCAAAACATAATGTACCTTTCTCTAAAAGACAATTCTCGTTGTTTAAAGAGCAATCGCTGCAGAATGCAGTTTCACTCATAGGTTGTGGTTTTTGTCCAAGTAAAAATTCAACTGCTGAAAATATGGCTTCAGGTTTAGGAGGACAACCCGCCATGAAAACATCCACCGCTATTATTTCGTCAAGAGGAACTATTTTACTGGCAAAACCAGGCATATGTTCTTTTGGTTCCGTAGGATTCTCGTTAGTAATGGATTCTGCTTCTGTAAACTTCCTAGTGATTGCTTCTTGAATGTCCCATTGATTGGCTAATCCATGAACATTTCCATAACACGCACATGAGCCGAAGGCAATAATCAGTTGACATTTAGCTCTCATTAACTTAGCGTTTTCTATGTCTGCATTGGTTCTCATACTGCCTTCAACAAAACCTACTAGAATATCTCCGTCTGGTCGTGCTGTTAGCGAATCGTGCTTGAAATCAACGACAGCTGGCCAATAAACGATATCTAAACTGGGCAAAATGTTTAGGAGACCGAGATGGGCGTTCAATAAACTTTGAAAGCAACCCCAGCAGTCACTGGATTGTAGAAAGGCGACTTTTACTTTATTTGCCATTTTTAATCATCTAATTAGTTTTTATTTAGTTTTTATTTAGTTTTTATTTAAAAAAACTTTTAAAATATTAGTGTGATTACTTAATCGTAAATTCATAAAAAAAGTTCTGTTTTTTTGCTTTTTGTTTGGTTTTTTGCTTTTGCTTTAGAATGATTATTCATTATCGAACGCTTTTAGTTTAGGTTAATTAGCGCAAAGATTTTTTTTGAATAATCATTCTTATTGAATATTATTTGATCGTTTTTTTACAAATTTGCATTTTAACATTCTTGTAAATGAAGAGTAGAATTTAACAAAGTTTGGATTAATTAGTATAGAGATTTATTTTGAATATCGAATGTTTTAAAAAATAATTAAGTTTAAAAAAAGGATATCTTGAATTAGACTCACATGAAGGTTTGGTAGAAATCTTTGTCGTCGTAAGCCTTCCCGTAAAGGTCGCCGTAGAAGTCTTTTTCCTTACGGTAGTAATCTCGATATTCTTGAGCGCATTGAGTGCAGTACCATTCTTTTAATGGAGCATTGTACTCCATGTCCTTGTCGGAATGTCTGCAGCTGGCGCACTTGCAGATGGACGTCTGAAGCGCCCCATATAAGTCGCTTCGCTCGTTCTCAATCCTAATCCGCTCTGCTTGAGGTTTATTCTTTTTTTCGTCACTTAAACGGCTCCATTTATCCATAACTGCCCTTACGATGAGCTTCCTTAAGTTATACGCGATTTTCTTGGTCCGCTCGTTTTTGTAGGCGATAATTTTTTTATCTTTCACGTTAATTACATGTCCGTTTTTGTATTTAAATGTAATATCTTACAAAATTTATAGAAATAAAATAAAAATAAAAAAATAAAACTAAAAGCGTTAGTATTCTGGGTACAAGAATCTGGCGTCGAAGTTCATCCCCATGGCAAATTCTATGTTATTAAAAACATAGAATATTTATTTTTATAAGCTCCTGAATCGAATTTATATCGAAAAAAGAAGCATGTTCCGACAGATTTTCCTCCATTTGTCTTTTTAACAATGATTTTAACGGTTGTAAAAAATAGTCTTTCAAGGTCAGTTTTTGGTTTAAAAGTATTAATTTTTATACACCATCCATAATTTAGTCTTAAAATCACAATAATCTATTTTCAATGTCTTTTATAATAAATATTTTAAATAAATTTAAATAAATCTAAATAAATCTATAATTATAATATTTTTAAATGCAAAAATCGATGACAAGTGAACTAATTAAGGAAGAAAAAACCAAAGAACTTTTAGAAAAACTTGTGTTGGACCCAGATTTGGCTACTTTAGAAGCTAATCTCAATGTATTTAACATAATGAATGTATTAAAAGTTGAGACTTCTGAAACAGTCTTTTCGTCTTTTCTAGCATGGTTACTGAATCCGAGAGAAAATCATGGTCTAGGATCTTATTTTCTAAAGTATTTCTTAATGAGATGTGCAAAAATTTCAAATGTTTTTTCCGTTATATATATCGATAAGTTAAATCTAAGTAATGCAATTGTTAGAACAGAAGAGAATTTTCTTGGTAAACGAGCAGATATTACGATAAGAATTGATGATGAAGATTTAATGATATTAATTGAAAATAAGGTAAAATCTACAGAAAGTGAAGGGCAAACCAAAAATTATGTGGAATATTCAAAGATTAAGTATCCAAAGTATCGCTTTATGTATGTTTTTCTTACTCCTTTTGGTGAAGATGCCGATTCTAAAGAGTTTATATCGTTAGATTATGGGTCCGTTAAAGAATTATTAGTTCAAACAATTAAAGCAAAAAAAGATAATTTGAATAAAGAAATTTTAAATTTAATACTTCAATTTTTATATAATTTGGAGGAAAATATTTTGAATGAAGGAAAAATAGCAGAATTATGTAAAACAATTTATGAAAGACATAAAGAAGCAATCGAAACAATAATTGCCAATAAACCCCGGCACATAGAGATAATTGAAAAAGAAATTATAAAATTATTAAAAGATTATCCTGAAGAATGGAAAACACATCCAACAAAAACGGATTGCTATGTATTTAAAAAACAATGGTTGGAAGATTTTAAAGATTTTTCCGTAGGGAATAAAGTTCCATTTTTCTTTTATAATGTTCATTCATGGAATATTGAATCAATATACATTGCTGTACAACTTTATATAGACAGAACAAAAGAAGGGAAGTACGACGTAAGGGAAATATTTACCGGTAATCTTGAAAACTTAATTGATAAATCGGACATAAAACCATTTTACTACAATAAAACAAATATTGCGAAAAAAATCAAAGAAGTTGTTATAAAAGAGGGTTACGAAAATGAACAAGATTTGAAATATGTGGCTCAAATGATGAAAAATTTAATTGATACAACTATAAGACATGTTGATAAAGCTGTAGATGTCCTAAAAAGCTCTGGATTTGATGATTTCTAACCAAAAACAAAAAGCAATATCTACGTTAAACACAGCACATGATTTAGAATCAATAATTCCAACCCAATTTAGGAATAAGAAACGGTTAAAGTATGTACATTCCAAAATGAACCAGTTAAGAAAAGAGAGATTTTAAGTAATTCTTCTTGTTTATTGATTTTAACTAATATTCAATAATTCTTTTTCTTATCCTTTCTCTCTCTGGTGTCCCACCATGGTGCCCCCTAATTAATCGGGGAAAAAGTAATACACACCTGGTATAGCCACATGCAGTGCGTGACAACTTGGTGGTTTCAATCATTAAGGATTGCAAAGCCAAGAAGATTCATTAATTATTAGATATTTTTTACCATCTGAAATTTAAAAAATAGTTCGGATTATTATTAATTTAATACACTATTTTAATAACCAAAACGATTTTTTTATTTATATAATTTAGACAATAATTTAGTTTCGTGCAGTTTAAGATGTGGAAAACACCTATTTATGAATTTAAACCAAAGCATGGATTTAAGACTTTAAGTTATTCAAGTATAAAAATTGATGTAACTCATTCTGCTCCAAAAATGGTTAATCCAGGTGGTCAGTTAGTAAGTATCTTTAAGAAAATTATTGAACGGAAGAACCCCGCCACAACTACAATTTTAGATTTAGGAGCGGCAAGGTTAAGAAATTCAAAATTCTTTGTAGAAAAGAAATTTCAGGTTTATGCTGCAGAATTCGAAGAATTGTTTAAAAAAGGTTCAAAAACCGAAGAAAGACTTTTAGAATTAAAAGGTTATAAGAATTTCCATCCCCTAATTTTTCCAGAGGATATTTATGCATTCAATCAAAATTTCTTTGATTTTATCTTATTATTAAATGTCCCTACCGTAATGCCCATTCCTGTTGAACGCATTTGTTTATTATTAATAATTAGAAGACTGTTAAAAAGTAATGGTTCATTTATTTGGTATTCTGATCCGATGATACGAGTTGGAAAAAATAATTATGCAAATCGCTATGTCCGTAAATTTTTTGATGGATATCTACCTGGATCAAAGAAGAAGGCTACTGAAACCTTCTATGTGGAACTTCATGAAAATGAAATTGAAACTATGATTGAATCTTGTGGATTTAAAATTGATTTTGAATATTCTAATGAGCTAAAAAAATTATCTTATACAAATATCGTATATCGTTCAAAACCTAAAGATAGGATTGTTTTCTCGAGAGCTTTAAATCTTGATGACATGATTAAACAAGGAACTGTACCAAAAAACGGTCATTATTTTTCAACCGAGTTCAAATCCACTCTAGAATTATTAGCTGAGGAGCTAAAATCAACTAAAGAAGGAAGACCAGATGCCTATAGATTCCAAGATATAATTGGAAATACTCTTAGATACATTTTTAAAAGGCAATTAACTGATATGAAAATAGAAACACACGCAGAAGGTATAAGGGTAGATGTAACATTTCGGAGAAAGAATAAAAAGGGTTTTTTTAAAGATTTAGAAGATATATATAAAATACCTTGCCCTTATATCTTTATTGAATGTAAAAATTATTCAGAAGATCCAGGAAATGAAGAATTTGATCAATTAGATAGTCGGTTAAAGAACCGTACTGGACTGTTTGGACTTTTGGTGGTTCGAAAAATTCAAGATAAAGCTAAATGCTTAGGTCATTGTATAAGGAGGAATAGAGACAGTGATAATCAAAAAAAGGTTATTATGGTCTTAGAAGACACAGATATTTTTGAACTAATCGAAGCAAAAATAAAATATCCAAATGAAATTACAGAATTTCTTCATAAAAAATTAAAAAAGATTCTATTGTAATCATTTAATAAGCAAAATAGGTAGATATCTTTTTAATGTAGAGAAATATAATAATCAAGGATATATAGGAATAGAATTATGGAAAAAAATAAGTGAGAGTGCTACTATGATAACAAATATTCTTTATAGTAATTATTTAGATATTTAATAATCTTAAAATAATAATGAAAGTTAGAATTATAAAAAAAGAAATAAATGGAGAATTTTGTTTAGAATTTGAATATTTAACAAAAAGAGAATCTTTATTCATTAATTAATAAGAAAAATAAGAGTTTTAAAAACAATTATCCAAAAAAGAAATAATATAATTTTTATACATTAAATAAAAATTGAGATTAAAAAAAGGGATTATTAATTTTTGACAGAACAACAAAGAAAAACTTTCAGAGAAATATACAATAAGTATCGGGATAAGTTTAAGACTGAAATTAAAGAAGAATTCATAGACATCTTATTTGACGAAGAGAAAAGTAATAGAAAGGAATTGATTACAAAACACACGGTCGCCAATATTGAACCAGAACCGCTAACTGAAGACATCATCATTGCTATGTTTAGAGAGTGTGGTATTGATTCACTTGATATTAAAAGACAAAAGGTTCTTGATGGTGTCAACGATATATTTGAGAGAGTTAGAAAAAAACCAGATTTTTATATATTAAATGCTGATCCCAACAAAAAGGGGATTCTATTTGAGATCGAGCACTTAAATAAGGGTCTCGAAAAGGAGGGTGATGGTGAAGGGATCGAGCAAGCTTTAGAATGGTACAAACTCGATCCCAGTTTTGCATTTGAGTATGATTCCATAATTACTAACTTTCACGAATGGTTTTTTCTTACATATAACCGTGAAAAACGGAAATATGAAGTAATTCCAAAAAAACCTTGGGAAGCATTAGAAGATATAACAAATATAAAACTCGGAAGGGGTAGAGAGTATTTATTAGAACTTGAAGAACAAAAAAGAGACATAACTAATCAATTTTACTTAGAATTCCAAGAAAGATTAAAAAAACTGTTAGGTAAAACTTCAACAGTTCGTGTCGATATTAGAGTTCTTAATTTTAAAAAATCTGAAGATCAAACAACGGAAGAATATGAGAACGATCTAATAAGTTTCTATAGAATAATCTTCAGTAGGCTACTTTTCATCAAGATATTAATATCTTGGAAAATGCTTGAAATAGACCCACTTTCATTAATCTTAAAAAAGGAAATGATCTATTGGAATACTGAACTTCGAGCTCTATTTTTTGACATTTTTAATAAAAAACCAGAAAATCGACCAAAGTATGTTCCTGGAGAATTTAAAATTTTACCATACCTAAATGGAGGATTATTTCGTCCCAGTGGTATCGAAGTAGATAATGATGATAATCTAAGAGATGTTCATCTTAATCCAGAAGCTAATAAAGATATATGGGACTTTTTGAAAAAATTTAAGTTTATAAGGGAAGAAAATGGCACAGATATTGAAGATCATAATACCATTAATCCCGAAATTCTAGGATATATTTTTGAACGCTCTATAGGGGATGAGAGAAAAAAAACTGGCTCATTTTATACGCCAGAAGAATTAACTGATTATATGGCGGAAAACACAATATTTCCATATATCATCGAAAACATTAATAAAAAGTTATCCGACATCCTCCCCCTCAAAAGAATTTCAGATATAGACTTCCTACTGAATAAGGCTGAAATTTATAACTATCTCTTAAATGAATTAATCCAAGACATTAAGATATGCGATCCAGCCTGTGGCTCTGGAGCTTTTTTAAAGAAAGCCGCAGACAAATTATTATTTTTGTATAAAAAGTGTTATAGAGGGTGTGGGAGAGAATTACCCTTTAAAGTTAAAGATGACATTCAAAAGGATAGTCAAATGCCATTTGCTGATATTTATTCAATTAAAAAGCATATTATTCAGAATAATATCGATGGTGTTGACATAAACAAATCCGCAATAGAGATCTGCGAGCTTAGGTTGTGGCTTTGGATTGTTAAGCCGCCAGAAGAATTAATCGGTTCAAAAGAGTATTTGGAAATCCCGTCTTTGCCAAATATAGAATACAACATTAGATGTGGAAACAGCTTAATTGGATATTGCGAAATGGAAAGACTAAGCGAAATCGGATCTGATAAATTCCATAGAATTGACGATAAATTCCTAAGTAAGAAAGGTTCGGCAATAATAGACATTCTACACCAAAAACAAGACCTTATCTCGTGCTATTACCAAAAGGATGAAAAAATTGAAGAATCTAAAAAGAATGAAATTCGGAATGCTATCAATACAATTATTGATGATTTTAAGGAACAGCTAAATTCTCTGTTAAAAGACGATTTTCAGAGCCAAAATTTAACCGTCCCATTAGGACCTATATATATTTCTAAATACATCAATGATAAATACTTTAGAAAGATATTCCAAGATGTTCTTAGAGAATTAAATATAAATAATGAATTGACATATTTTAAGGTCAATTTTAAAAAGCCCGTTGATATTGATTATGAAGCAATAAGAAGCGTAAAAGGTTTTACTTGTTCAGTGAATAAGAATACCAAAAAAGTTTCTTCTATTTATCCTACATCAAGTTTTAATATTAAATATTATTCGGAATATGGTGAGAGTCCCTTTTCTAAGTTCCTCCTAAAACAAGTTTCAGATTGGAGTCAAGTGGATAACATTGAATTAAAGAAGCAAGTAGGTATAAAAGATATTTTGTTGATCGATCCATTTTATTGGGTGATGGAGTTTCCAACTATCTTCAATAATACATCTACGAATAACAAAGGCTTCGATATTATCATTGGTAATCCTCCATTTATCAGAGCAGACACTATAGATGAATTTTTTCTACTTCAGAGGAACATACTAATTAAGTTGCCAGAATACGAGACTTTATGGGAGAAATGGGACATTTTTGTTGCGTTTATTGAAAGATGTATAAGAAATCTTTTGAAAAAAGATGGTAAATTTGCTTTCGTTGTATCAGATGCTATCTGCACTGTTAAATATGCCTTAAAAATAAGAGAATGGTTGCAAGATAATGTTAATATTCCACTTTTAGATTTTTTCGAAGGATACGATGTTTTTAAGGGCGTAGGAATCAATCCAATTTTGCTTTTTATCAATAATAAAGAATCTAATATTACGATAAAAAAAATTCATAATGAAAGTTTTAGACACATCTCAAAAGAATATGTTATGAAACAAGATTCTGAATATCTCTGGAAAAAAAATATACCTGAGATTTTAAGTTTTAAGATAGGAAAATACAAAAAACTTGGCAAAATATGTTATATTAGTAAAGGGATGGTGCCGAATGCTGATGAAAAAACTGCTAAAGGTGAATTTACCAAAGATGATTTAATATCTGATACATATTCAGAGATTAATAATAAGAAGTATATTGAAGGAAAATATACAAGTCGGTTTAAGATTGAGTTTATTAAATATTTTGAATGGGATACCGAGAGATCTCCACATAAATTGAGTAGACCAACTTTCCCCGAATTATATTTGGGAAAAAAAATATTTAGAGGATCTCAAACTGAAGGAATAATTGATTTAAATAATATCATAAGTAATCATAGCCTTTACATATTTAGGTTTTTTATTGATTTAAAAGATGTAAACAATAACAGTATAAGGAATAGTTTATCAAAAAATAATTCTAATGATAATCGAAAAGACTTAGAGGTTTCTTCAAAAAAGTATACTTATGAATATATATTAGCAATAATCAACTCAAAATTAATGAATGCCTATTTAAATGCTATACGGCGTCATAAATTACCTAACACTTTCTATCCCGATGAGTTTCGTAAATTACCTATAAAACCTATAGAAGATCAAACATTCTTTGTTAATCTCGTCAACATTTTACAGTTTTTATACAAATATGGAGGAAAGAAGGAACTAATTAACTTCTTTGACGATAAAATCTTAAACTATGTTATTTATGAACTTTATTTCGAGGATAAAATGAAAGAAGAAGGTTGTTATTATGGTTTACTCGAGGAAATCAAGGAAAAAATTGAGGAAATTGAATTTGAGAAATGGATTAAACTATACTTTAAATCGTCCCTAGATGACAAAGAATTGAATGAAAAGACTGGAATAGAAACAAGAAATATTAAAACTATTAATTCTATATTCGATAAAGTAAATGTAGAGTCAATCAATCAAAAAATTAAGCAAATGCAAGGTTTCGATTATATTACTACAATTGAAAAATTGTAGTAGAGGTTTGAAAAATTATATAAGGCGAATCTATGACACCCGTAAATAAAAAAAAGAAAAAAAAATTTATTGAGTTTACAAACAACGCCATTAATTAATTTAAATCGCTTAAATTAAATTAATAGCAATCTTCATATCTCCCTGTGTGACCTTTTTGCGTTTTGAGTGTTTAGCGATGCTTAAAGCACAACCAGTTAATTCTTTGGCATATTCTTCCAAATAGTCCATTAATTTATCAACTGCGGCTCTACTTACTATTTCAGCACCCGCTTTTTTCATCAAAGCGCGTAAGGGCGACCAGGCAAAAGCAGCCATCCTTTCATTCCTCCACTAATTTTTTATTTGAGTTAATTTCCCGCATTTTTTAAAAGTTTGGGTTAAATTCTTTAATTTTTAATTTTTTTTAAAAAATTTAAAGTATTTAGTTTTAAATTGGTATTACTCCTATATAAATGTGTTGGTTGGTCGTGTAAATTCGAGTGATAAAATCAACCCATTTCAATCGACAAAAAAGATTTAAGTTGACAAAAAAACTTTTTTTTAGTAGTGAATTCCGATCGATCGAAACGATCAAATATTGAGTTCGGTTGGGGCGGTTTAATTAGAACAAATTATCATTCTATAGTATTTGGGTGAATTCATTTAGCCATATTCTGGGAAAAGTCCTCCATATTAAAAGATTGAACGGCTTTCAATATCAAACCTCAGAGATTTGGTGTTTATAAGTCCCTTCAATCTATTTTTTCTATATAAGTTTTATATTTTCTTAGAAATTTACAGCTAAATCAATTTTAATTCCCAATAATGGTAAGATAAAAATCCTTATCCACCTACTTTATTAGGAGGGGGTAATACGGGGGAGGGAGATACCAATTATCGGGGAAAATGTATGTTTGATTAAATTTAAACAATTCCTACCACTAATTTTAAAATAATTAAGGGAAAAGGTTATCAATATAAGAATCCCAGTCTGTTCTGATTTTGAATCCTTTTCTAAGCCAAATCCTTATTAAGAAAATTAGAAAAGAGGGAAAAACTTGAGAAATTAATTTTTCCAATATAAACTCTTCAGGTTCTGTTGATAAAGGAGGAATTAAATGTCTTGGTTTTAATTGAATTAGTGCTGTTATTTCAGGATGTGCAATTTTATTTCTATAATCAAAACACGAATTTATAAAATCTTCAAGATCTTGTTTAATAACAAAATTTTTAAGAGGGGTTTCTAGTGGATAATTTCTCTGGAAAATCCATTGCCAATATTCTTTTTGGTCCTCACATATTTCTAAAAATGCTTTAGTACAAGGGACTCTATTGTTATTTTTTGAGATTCTGTTTGCTAATGAATACCTACTTAACTGACGATTCAATTTCTTGTAAATATCTTTATGGTATAATATTCCCTCGAAAGTTGAAATAAGAAGAAAATTACTTACATTTGAATATGGAATATTTCTAATTGCTACAAGAACATCCATCGCAAAATCTATTTAGAGACGAAAAAATATGAATAAAGACAAAATAAACCAAGAGTCATTTGAATCGTATGAGAATGTAAGGCGATCAGGCGTAACAAATATGTTCAACATCGAAAAAGTAATTGAATTGAGCAGTTTATCAAGCGAGGAAGTGAAATGTATTATTGAAAATTACAAATACTTGGCTGATAAGTATTTGAATTAAATCTTTTTTTTTTTTATGAATTTATTTAGCGAAACGCCGTAATTTTTTGCTTTCTATATCAACCTTTAGTAATTTAACTAGGATTTTTTTAATTTTTTTGGGAATTTTTTACGGTATATTTAATCTTAGAATGTTCTTCAGTTAATTTTTATTTCAGTATTAGACATGTTTTTCAAGGTAATTATAAATATCTATTATATACATCCATATTTTTCTTCATAATAAAGATTAAGATAAATACGCTTACAAATATACTAATTAAGATTATTATATTGTACACTAAAATTGTTTTAGAATTATTCGGTATATTATTATTGTCATCATCGCTATCATCATCGTTGTCATCGGGTTTTTCATCATTAGAAGAATTCTTTATTGTGAAATAATTGCTAATACCGTATACATTAGTATCGTTAGAATCTCTTATAACAATCCGGTATAAATTAGATTCTTTAATGTCATTTGGGATTGTCCAGAAATGCGAGTCTTCGTTCTGAATATGGTTTGCTATATTCTCCAAATACTTTGAATCTTTATAAAGTTCGATATCAACGTGAGATATTAAACCTTGAGAAATCCAACTAATTCTATAACTATTTAAGACTATCCATGATGAAGTCGGAATCGGAGTCGGATTTGTTATGCTAATTGAAGGTTGGAAAACAATGGTAAAAGAATCGCTAAAATCATTTAAAGAGGGGTTATCGCTATCAACAATTTTAATCTGGTAATAATGGGATTCTTTTGAAATGCCTGTAATATACCATTGGAAACCTCGCCGATTAACTATACCTTTTGCAATAGTTTTCACCTGTGCGTTATTTCTAAAAAGATATAAGTCCACTTGAAAAAATTCCTTATTAGTATCCCATCGAATTATGCAATATTCTCCTGTTCGGTAAATACTGTTCTCAACTGGTGTTGAAATGGAATAAAAATCATCGGCTTTTACTGTTTGTGAAATCGACATAATTCCAGTTAAAGCGATAAAAAGAATAATTACAAGTTTACTTAATTTTTTATCATGTTTTATTATTTTTCGCCTCTTCCTTTTCTTTAATTCTTTGGTATATTAAGTTAAAACTAACATTTTTAAAAAGAACAGTAATTTTCTCTATTTAAAGAAAAAAGTGCGATAAGAAAGTCTTATGTCCGAATTTAGGACTTGAGAGTGAATCCCTATAAAGATGGTTTTCTAGTTGTGATTATTTAATCATAATTTAATAAAAAAAGTTCTGTTTTTATTCGCTTAATATCGAATATTTTTTTAGTTTGTGTTAATTACCGCAAAGATTTATTTTGAATATTCATTCTAATTAAATATAATTTGATCATTTTTTTACAAATTTACTATTATTATTAAGGAATTTGATAACATTTTTTTAAAAAAAGGAGGATAAGTTAAAAAAAATTGATTTTTCCTTCAAGAAAAGCTCAAATATAAAATTTCCCTTAATTAACATTTTTATTTTTTTTTTCTATTTGATAAAATAAATTGATTCCCCATGCTATTTCTATAATTAACTTATCAATATTCAAAATTCAATCTATTATTTAATTATATAACTGAAATTTTTTAGAATTATTAGTTAAAACCTAAATTCTTATAATTTTTACTTCGTATTTTCAATTATGAGTACGAAAAAAGTGAGCTCAGATCTTATTAGGTTAGCCCATGGCGCTGGTGGAGTGTTACAAGAAGAACTTATCAATTTTATTACGAAAAATATTACTTATAAAAACATTAATAAAGGAATAGGCGTGGCAGAGTTGGACGATGGAGCCACGATCCCTTTAGAAGAGTACGAGCGTGAAATTGTGATTACTGCCGATGGACATACCGTTTATCCATTATTTTTTCCAGGGGGAAATTTGGGTAAACTAAGCGTTTGCGGTACCGTGAACGATTTAATAATGATGGGTGCTCAACCAATAGCGTTAACTTCAATTTTAATCATTGAAGAAGGTTTTAAATTTGAAAAGTTGGAAAAAATAGTTAATTCGTTTAATTTTACTTCAAAAGAAGCAAACATCGCGATTATAGCTGGGGATACTAAAATAATGCCTAAGGGAACTCTGAACGAAATGATAATGGCAACTACCGGGATTGGAATCAAAGAGAAAAATATAAAAGTTTTAGATAATAACTTAAAACCCGGTGATAAGATTATCGTAACGGGAAGTATAGGGGATCATGGTACAGCATTAATCGGTAGTCGTGAAGGTTTGAATATATCAAGCGATTTGGAATCAGATGTCGGGTTATTACTCGAAATATATAGCATTCTTAAACAAGATATTAGTAATAATTATATTCACGCCATGAAAGATCCAACGAGAGGGGGGATAGCAGGAGCATTGAACGATTGGGCAAACAAATCAGATATAAGTATAATACTCGAAGAAGACAAGATACCAATTAAAAAGCAAGTTAATGCGATTTGTGAGATGCTTGGTTTAGACCCTTATACTATAGCTTGTGAGGGTCGAGCTCTTATGTCAGTGGATCCAGTTAAAGCGGAGGAGATTTTAAGTAAAATAAAATCAACTGCAATTGGAAAAGATGCCGCTATAATTGGAGAAGTTAAAGCTGATAATCCAAAAAGAGTTTTATTAAAGACGATAGTTGGAGGCACTAGGTTTGTAGATATGCCTTTAGGGGAACCAATCCCTAGAATTTGTTAGTCTTTATTTTCATCAGGATCTTTTTTACTTAATATTTTCTCAACATCAATTTTAAGAGTAGAAATGTCCTTCTTAGCAGTATTCCATACTTCTTTTAAATCTACCGTGAAATATCCATGGCTTAATTTATCTCTCATTCCAGCTATTTTCACCCAAGGTATAGTTTTAAAGGTTTTTCTTATATTATCTGCAAGGTTCTTTGTAGCTTCTCCAATTATTTCAAGTTCTCTAATTACGGCACTTTGAATCATTCGTGTCTTTATAAAAGTCTCAAAATCGATATTCTCCGTAAATTCTATGATATGCACACATGAATCACGTATATGACTTAAGAAAAGGTAATTTTTATCATTCATTCATAAATCACAATGGCTTCTTTTAATACATGATCTTTAATGTAAGGGCTTATTCCATTTCGAGATAATAGATCAATCTTCATATTTAAAGCTTCAGATAACTCAATTTCGATACCAACATGATCTAACAAACTAGTTCCCTCAGGGAAATCTACAATTAAATCTAAATCACTTTTTGGAGTTGCTTCATTGCGAGCATAGGATCCAAAAACTAAAATCCTTTTAATACCATGCTTTACAAGAATAGAAATTATTTTTTCTTTAATCTCTTCTTTTAATTTTAACTCATTTTTCAATTTGTATCACTTCTAATTTAAATTGATTATATTTTTATTATAGAGATAAATTATCCTAAATAACTTCTACTATAAATAAAGATAAGTTATATTATTATAATTTGCTAAACTTTCAATAAATTTTATCTAGATAATATTATGAATATTCTTGGAGCTAGTATATAATACTAACATACCCCGAATTTATTAAAATATTTATAGAAATTAAAATTTCAATCTTAAATAAAATAAACCATAACAATTTAAGAAAAATATGGATATAAGAAAAGCTGAATATCTAAAAGTTCTTGATAAATTTCCAGATGTTATTTCTGTTGGCGGAGATAACTTTCATTTGCAATTTGAAATCAATAATGAAACTTTGTTAAAAGTTGATTTTAGAAAATATCCAAAAAAAATGAAAGCTTATTTAATTAAAAATAAAAAAGATAAATTCAAACTCAGTCGAATCGTCCCCTCATTACGGTATTGGAAAGAACATTCAGCAGTCTCAGTTTTAGAAATAATAGATGAAATTCTTTTATTAATTAATAATATGAAATTGTATCAAATTATGATTAAGAAAGATTTTCTTGAGGGCTTAGTTGATATGTCCAAAAAGGTCATCCCAAAAAAATGAGAAGGATATTGGGAATCCATAAAGGAATTGTATCTGAATATATTGTGTCATCAAGAGCTTGTACTGATAGTAAAAAAGATTTTGAAATAATCAGACCCACTTGTACTATTCCATTAGATTTCTCATATGAGGGAACTTTCATATCGCGCCCATCAGGCAAGCTCTCAACTAACGAGAAATTAAAACAGATTTTTAAAAGACGAAGATTTACTATGTTATTGGCACATCCTTACAATCTTTCTGATAACATAAAGTGTTTTGATACTTCTGGTCAAATTTTAGGACATATAATTATTGATTAAACTAGAATGAAAAAAATGGAAATTCCCGGAACCCATCACCTAAGAAATAGAGATTTTACTGAAAAAGTTATACGAGCAATTAATAACTTACTAATAGAGATCAATAAACTTATTAAGCTTATGCATGTATGCGATACCCATGAGCATACCATTTCCAAATATGGGTTAAGGTCATTATTACCGAAAAGCTTAGAGATCTTATCAGGTCCTGGTTGCCCAGTTTGTGTGTGTCCAGCCGCAGATATAGATAAAGCAATTGAATTAGGGAAAAGAGAGAATACTATTATAACCACTTTCGGAGATATGATACGTGTTCCCGCTTCTAATCTTTCGCTTGCAGAGTTAAAGGCGAAAGGAGCAGATGTAAGAATAGTTTACGGTCCACACGATGCAATTAAAATTGCGAAGGAAAATCCTGATAAAGAAATAATATTCTTTGCCATAGGGTTTGAAACAACAGCTCCATTAATCGGATACGAAATTCAAAATGGTCCTCCTTCGAATTTCTCTGTAATTTGCACTTATAAATTAATTCCTGCCGCGTTAGAGCTTTTAATCAGCTAATCTCAACTCAGAATTGATGGTTTGATTTCACCAGGTCACGTTTCAACAATAATTGGCTTACAACCATTTAAAATATTTTCTGATGCTTATAGAGTTCCAAACGTTATTGCTGGTTTTGAACCTAACGATGTTTTGTTGGGCATCCTAATGCTCCTTCGACAAATTAAAAATAAAACATTCGAAACTCTTAACGAATATTCGAGAGTTGTTAAACCCGAAGGAAATAAAATTGCTCAAGAAATTATAGACGACATTTTTCAATCGGTATCTAGCCCTTGGAGAGGAATTGGACGGGTTCTAGATGGAGGATTAGCTATACGAGCGAAATACGAGAAATCTGACGCTGATAAAAAATTTGATATAAAAATTGAAAAGTCGCAGGACATACCTCCAGGATGTTCTTGCCATTTAATTATGGTTGGGAAACTGAATCCAAATGATTGTCAATTATTTGGAGAAGAATTGACTCCGCTTAATCCAGTTGGTCCGTGTATGGTTTCACAAGAAGGAATGTGTAGTATTTATTATAAATACTATAAATAACCACGATCAACTGTTTTAATCGGATAATTAACTTTATATTTTTGGAATGAAAACTTGAAAATTGTTTTTTCTTAACTAATTAGGATTTAACTTTAACTGAATTATTTTCATTAAAGATTAGTATCTAATTTTCTAAATTGGTATACAAAAGTGTAGATAAGTTTTTAAGTAAAAACATAATCATAAAATTTATAGCGAATTTAATGCTATTTCTAAAATTTAGAAATCAATAAAATCTTAATTTTCAAAAGTGAAATTATAATGAATATATCAAAAAAGTCTAAACTTATTTTGTCTTTAGTGGTAATAATACTAATTCTAAATACGATTTCTATTAAAACTACATATGATTATAATGGTGTACCAATAAGTCAGATTCCTAACAGTTCTGCCTCTAATGATTTCTCAGAAGATTTCACTTCTACTACTTTTATGGATTCTTCAAATACTAATGCTTCAGGATGGGGTTCTGGAAAGATTTCACTACCCGAAAAAAATGTCACAATTTGCCATTTTGATGATGGTGATCCCTATGGTTGCGTTAAAGTTCATGTATCTGGAGATATTGCCTTTACGGCAGATAAGCGTGGTATGGAAATTTATAATATTAGTGATCCTTCTTCTCCTGAGCTAATAAATTATTATGACACTGCATTTTATGATGTATATTTTACTAATACCTACGCATATGTAGCTTCAAAATCATTTGGATTTCAAATATTAAGTATTAGCGATCCTATGAATATATATGTAGTTGGCTCAAACAATGTTTATTTTACAGATCCTAGATGGGCGGATAAAATTGTTATATCTGGTTCATATGCTTATATTTATGATTACTATCATGAATTAATAGTTTTTTCAATCGCTAATCCCGCTAATCCTGTTATGGTAGGAGAATGGCATGATGGATCTCCATATCTTGTTTATGATATGCTTATTCGTGGAAATCATCTGTATTTAGTAGCAGGACCTATAACTATATTTGATATCACTACACCTACAAATCCTATTTTTCGTTCAAAATATGCTATCGGAAGCGCTTATGAAGCTGGGGCAATCCATGGAAGTCTGCTTTATTTAGGAGATGCTTATAGTCTGGATGTAGTTGATCTAAGTAATCCGGAATCGCCTAATCTCATTAATGCAGTTTCTACAAATTTTACTTATGCTCGTGTTATATATATTCACAATAATGTTCTTTATCTTGGTGGTGGAAGATGGATTGGATCTGCGCATACAGATGGACGTGTTGAGGCTTACAATATAGAAAGTCCGGGAACTCCTATTTTTAAGTTTATGTATGTGTCACCTTGTAGTATCTACGTTGGTAATTCTTTAATCTACAGCATAATGATTTCAGGTGATTACGCTTATATGCTAGATTTTTATAATGAGTTTATCGTTGCTAACTTCAACAATTTTAATCAATTTGAAGTACTCGGGATGGTTCAATCATTGACAGTATTTTCAGGATCAGATTCGTTTCTATTGACAAAAGCGAACTTATCAGTAACATCTCTTACACCATTGGGGACAGGAATTACATATTATCTTTCAGCAGATAATGGTACTCATTGGGAGCAAGTTACATTAGGTAGTGAACATTCTTTTAATAATTTAGGCAACATAATGAAGTGGAAAGCTGAATTATCTACAAGTGATTCTCTTGTTACCCCAGAATTATCCCTGATTAGCATTTCATATAAATACATATTAAAAGCTCCAAATCTATTAACTCCTGATAACGAAACCCTTTCTACTGATAATACTCCATATTTCGAATGGGAAGATCTCTCAGATGCTACCAATTATCGAATACAATTAGATACCTCCAGTAGCTTTAACTCACCCGACCTAAGAATAATCAATATTGTTACAAATTATTGGGTACCGAGTGTACCTTTAGATGATGACACATGGTATTGGAAAGTTGCAGGTAGAGACTCAGAAGGAGATTTAGGTTTTTATTCACCTTATCGAATTCTTACTATAGATGCTCCTCCGCAATCGCCTACCTTAATAACTCCTAGTGACAATAGTCATATTAATACGCTTAATCCATCATTTTCATGGAGTAGTGTTTCTGATGCTGAAAATTATACTATTGATATAGATACATCTACGTTCTTTACATCAATGAACCTGATATCTATATCAGGCATTGAATCTGAAAATTATTATTTAGCAACTGTGCTGTTTGATGATACATGGTATTGGAGAGTCCATGCTTACGATGCGATAGGAAATCAAGGAGCTTATTCACTTACTCGTTCTTTTGTTGTTGATACAATAACTCCTATAATTGACGAACCAGAAGATATTATCTATACAGAAGGTGACACTGGAAATGAAATAATTTGGATTGTATCTGATCTAAATCCAAATTCCTGCATTATCACTAGAAATGATATAAGTATACAAGATGGTCCTTGGGATGGTAATTCGATTACTTTAGATGTTGACGGATTATCTTCTGGAACCTATACGTTTAACTGCACAATCTATGACGAAGCGGGAAATAGTGATAGTGACCAAGTAGTAGTTACTGTAAATTCTGAAAATCCAGAAATTATCTCAATTGGATATTACTATTTAATATTTATATTGATAGGGATTTCCTCAGTTTTAGTAAGGATGCGGGTCAGCAGAGTTAGACATGAGAATAATAAGAAATCAAAGGGTAAATAAAGTTTTTTTCCTTTCAATTTTATTTTTTTTTTATCATTCTAAAATTTTATAAAGATGTAAATAAACGAATTAAAAAGACCAAGGAAAAGCTTTATCGTATTTTTCCTCAGCCCAAGAATCTGTAGCAAAAAAGTTGGCTCTAAATCCATTTTCATGATTTTTTTCGTAATAAGTTTTCACTTGACGCCCCATTCTTATTTTATCGTAATCGACTCTTGTGGGACGTTGTATCTTTATATTCTCTTAATAATGTTTTGTGCTTAGTTCTATATTGCATTTCCAAAATGTAGCTTTTTCCTTCATAAACACTTTTTGTTTCCCGCGATCCTCTTCGATCCATGACACAAAGCAAATATCATCCTCACTCTTCAGAAAATTATTTAAATATTGTAAACGGGAGTCAAACCCTCCTTCATTGGACGCCCAATAACCACCCCAATAACTGGTTAATACAATGATTACACGTCCTTTTAATTCCCTAACGGTTGGCCATCGGTTATCGTTCTTCCTAAAATCACCATGCGAATATAGGTAATTAGGTGATAAAACATCAAGAATCACTTCATTTAACCTTTTAATTCCGTATAGCTCGCTTGGTTCGTTATTCGCATCGATAAAACATTCTAACGCCATTTTATCATTATAAGGAGGCCAACATAAGAATAAATTTCTTTCGAAATAATTTTTTAATACTAAAGGTGTTCCTTTTTTAATTGGAAACCATTGAATTTGATTATGATATAAGTTTTTTTTAAAAGGATATAAATCATAAGTTATTATTTTAACTCCAAGATTTTTCAACAACATTGCCCAGAAACCTGTACCAGCTCCAATTTCTATAAGTGGGGTATAATTAGTTATTGCTTGTAAAGCTTTTTCATTTGGTACTGCCCATGAATATTTCTGAGTTAATTTTCTTCTCCATCGAACCATCTCATAACCTTCTAAACGCGTATTCATTACTTTATTAAATTGGTATAGATATTCGTTCATAATTTTCTTTATTTTCGATATTAGGAATATTTTTATTGATGAGTTATCTTACTTAAGTAAATTCTATTATTTAATATATTAGACTCTTGCGATGAAATTAAAAAACTCGTAAAAAAATTGATTAGATTAAATGGATATTCCAGGAATTAAAATTTTAAGGAGCAAAGAATTCACAGAAAAAATAGTTAAATCAATAAATAAAACTGTAAAGGAAATAAAAAAACCAGTTAAGTTTATGCACGTGTGTGGCACTCATGAACACACTCTTTCGAAGTATGGGCTAAGACCGTTGTTACCTAAAGAGATTGAAATCCTCTCAGGTCCGGGGTGTCCTGTCTGCGTATGTCCCGCTGCAGATATCGACAAAGCAATTGAGCTTGGGAAACGAGACGACACCATAATAACTACTTTTGGGGATATGATACGTGTACCAGCAACCAACCTTTCCTTAGCAGAATTAAAAGCAATGGGAGCAGATGTAAGAATCGTTTATGGCCCTCACGATGCGGTCGAAATTGCGAGAGATAATCCCG
>Ga0209977_10000268_pt1 | contig 20433 bp, 22 predicted proteins | sample SumtaG_2_FD_183113 | JGI IMG/M metagenome (GOLD analysis project Ga0209977, IMG submission 183113) | Deep subsurface microbial communities from Indian Ocean to uncover new lineages of life (NeLLi) - Sumatra_00607 metaG (SPAdes) (version 2) | ecosystem: Environmental > Aquatic > Marine > Oceanic...
AGACTTCTTCTCCATTAAACATTTTTTTTAGCTTCATAAGATCAGATCTTTGCTGAGATAAAGTTCTCCAAAAAAACTTTGGGATATTTGTTTCCTTTTTATAGTTAGCTTCTATACGCTCCAGTTTCTCTAATAATCGTCCAATCCTAATGGTAAATTGCTCAATGTAATCTTTTTCATTATAATCTTTGTCTAAATATTGTTTGAATAGGGTTTTTAGATCTTTATAATACGGAATATAACCAATGGGTGTATGAATGGCATGGAATTCGTCCTTGGTCCTCCCTTCTGCCCACATAACCCAACATAATTTATCTAATATACCATTTAAATACTTACCGTCCTCATTTTTCAGAAAATAATTCACAGCAAACACTTTTGGAGAATGAGTCAAACTGTCTCCGAATTTTTTATGGTTTTCGAAATACTTAGCTAGAGGAACAACAATAAAATCTAAATTTGCCATTGGTTGAGATTTTCTAACACCTTCTGCACCAAGAGTTTGTGCGGTAGTTTCTGATTCTATAGAAGCACCTAAAAAAACTCCATGTTCCCAATCAAGACTCTCTACTACTGGTGGCATTGTGTCGCTATCCCGCCCACCGTAGAAAATAGCGCTAATTGGTACCCCATTGGGATTGTGCAAGTTGGGATCCGCGTTAGCTAATTCTTCGATCCGAATAGTATATCGCCCATTGGGGTGTGCATGAGGTATTTTCTTTCCATTTTTATCTTCTTTACCTTTGTACCATTCTCCTGAGAAATTTACTCCATGGTCTGGAATTTTATTTCCATCCCCAATCCAGTAAGGATTTTTATCCTTAATAAGGACATTCGAGAAAATTGTTTCTCTGGGTGTTGTTATAGCCTCGTATATTACGGGATCGTTCTCTGAATTTACATCTTTTATAATACCAAAGATACCCCGTTCTATATTAACAGCATGTGCGTATCCGTCTTCCCATTTCCGCATATAAGCAATGTCGTCACCTACGATAGTTTGTCCAGGCAACATAGCTGTTGAAGTTTTTCCACAACCTGAAGGATAAGCACCACAAGCAAATGTAGTCCTATTTTTTCCTTTTGGATGTATACCGAGGATAAAATAATGTTCTGCTAGCCAGTCTTCGCTATTAGATTTATCAATTGCTAATCTTAACGCAAGTTTCTTTAATCCCAATGAGTTTCCGGCATATTGATTATAGCATGATAAGACTCTTCTCTCTTGTAGATCGATATATATTCTCCGTTTGCTAAGATCTTTTGTAACTGGAGGATTTCCGGTTAGTTCTCCTCCAGAATGAATAAAATAAAAAAAGTTGTCAGAACCATCTAATTTCTTAAATTCTTCATATCCCGATCTGTAAAGAAGATCTTCTGAATGAGCTACATAAAATGAATCTGTCAGTTGAAGGGCTAGGATGGAAAATTTTGAATTCTTGGGGCCCAAACAAAAAAATCGCACTAAACATTCACGATCTTTCATACACCCATCCATAATTTCTAGAATCTCCTTAAGACCTTTTTCTCTATCAATAGTATTGATCCAAGGGCTCGCATAATCTCCTTCTGAGATGAGGACTCTAGTGTTTTCTTTATCTCTCGCTTGATCATGATTCGACATTGAAAAGAATCCATCATAATGCACAGAGTGTCCTTCAGTTTCCAGTTTTGCTTCTTCTCCAATTTCAATAGCCTTTTGTCTACAATATTCAATGTCTTCCTTTGAATCTGTAATAACAGTCACTTTCGTTGGTTTACATAAACTGATAAAGTTATTTACAACTTTTAAAATGTGCTCATTGTATAGAGCATCCAACTTTTCAATGTTAACCGGATCTGTTAATTCCATTTAGGTTCCTTCACCTGTTTTTCTGTTGTAATGATTTCAATTGGTTCATAATGTGTTTAAGAAAATCTTGTAACTATATTAATTTTATCAAGCCCAAAGGAACAAATCTCAGAAACAGGAGTTACATTTTCTTGTCATACTTTAGTAAAGTAAAGAAAAAAAATAAGAAAAAAATATTATTATTATACTAATCCTTCTTACTTAGAGCCTTTTGCACTAATAATACGATCTATTCGTAATATAAGATTTGCTAATTCGCTTCCAGATTTAATTATGTGATTTATTAATTCAGCCGGTTCAATGATTCCTTTTTTATAGTTATCCGCTATTGTGTTTGTAATCGTATCAATTCCAATCCATTTGTCATCATCTGTTTTATGAGCAGCTCTTAACTCGGTGAGCTTTTCAATTTCTTCTAAACCAGCATTTTGAATCAAAGTTCTAGGGATTTCTTCAAGTGCGATAGCGAAAGCATTAACAGCTAACTGTTCTTTTCCGCCAATTTCATTTGCAAATGCTTTAATTCTTTTTGCAAGTTCTATATAGATTGCCCCACCGCCAGCTACAACTGTTTTTGTATCCATAATTTTCGCTATTACAGACAACACATCATGTAATGAGACTTCTGCGGTACTGAGTATCTTGTCGAGACCACCTTTGAGTAATATAGATACTGATTTTGGATTTTTACATCCTGAGAATAAGGTATAATCGTCATCACCGATTTTTTCAAATTCTACCTTATTAGCAAATCCAAGATCATTTTCCGTCAAGGATTTTAAATCATCAACCAATTTCGCATCAACTGCTTTCAATATTGATTTATAATCGCTTTCACCAACATTTTTAATAGCAGCAATTCCCTCTCTAGCTAAGTAGGCACCAAATTTATCAGAAATATCACTACTATTTACTACTATATTGACACCTAGATCCTTAAAGATTTTCATATAGTTTAGCAATATCTTCTCTTCTTGATCAAGAAACCTTTGAATTTCAGTTGGACTAGTAATTCGAACTTGAGCATCAAACTCAGTTTTCTTCACATCTAATTTTCTTCTAATTACAGCAATCTTCGCATTTTTTATCACATCAGGCATCATAGTATTAACTTTTTCCTTTTGGATATATACCCCAATAATCAGCTTTGTATCTCTTAGAGACTTACCAGGCGCCTTTACAATTTTCACATTAGAAACTTTATTAAAAGTGTTTCCTTCATCATCAGATATTTGTTTAACTGCTTTTAAAGCTAAACCGGCGAAAAAATCCTTGAGTGGAGAAATACCTTTTGCATTCATTGCTGTTTTAGCTGCGTTTATTAGAACTTCATTATCATCTTTAGAAATTGTTTCAGCTATTTCTTTGATGATTTCAAGCGATTTATCTGCGGCTAATTTGTATCCATGAGTAATTGGTTTGGGATGGATATCTTGCTCAATTAAATCTAAAGCATTACTTAATAATGCGGCAGAAAAAATTACAGCAGATGTAGTTCCGTCTCCTATTTCTTCATCGATTGATTTAGCAACATTAACCATCATATTCGCAGCAATATTTTCGATATCTAAATTTTTAAGAATTTCAGCGCCATCGTTTGTAATAGTAACATCTCCTAGTGAGTCAACCAACATTTTCGACATGCCCTTCGGACCTAGAGTTGATCGTACAGTTTCAGAAATTGCAACCATTGCCGAAATATTTTGTTTCCGAGCTTCCCTTTCTTGAACTTCTTCTGTTCCCTCTTTTAGAATGATAATCGGAACGCCAGACATATTTTTTCACAATATTATGATATTTTAGAATATAAAATATAAATTCTTTATATAGATCTCTAAGTCATAAAATTAAAAAAAGTTTTCCTTTTTATAATCTCATTATCTTTATTGATTATATGGATTTTTATGGTAAACATCCTCCTATGATATTTTTTATATAAGTATGGGAGAAAGTTGCAAGAGCAAAGTCATTATGTTAAGATCTAAGAAATATTTGATAAATTTGCTACTTTAACAATTTGGGTTTTAGTGAATTGTAAATTATTCTACTCATAGCTTAGTAATAAACCATAAAATGTTTGAAAAGTTACATTTCGACGAATGAGCTGTTTTTATACTCTTTAAGAATCATATTTGAATTAGTACGCGTGATAAATTCCTTTTCATTCAATAGCCGGATGAAATTATGAACATCTTCAGAATTTTTAAATCTACAAATTAATGCTGCTGATTGTTCTCCCGTTGTGTGAAATATGGAACATACTTCAGGGATCTTCTTAATATCATTCAGAATTTCTTCGGTGTGCTTACCATCGCAATTGATTCTGATAAGAAATGTCAATTTGTATCCTAATTTAACATTATTTAGTTTTAAAGTATATCCTTCTATTATGCCATAATCTCTTAATTTAGAAATTCTATTATGAATAGTACCAATTGAGATTCCTAAGCTTTCTTGGATCTCTCGATATGAAGTTCTTGCATCTTCCTGCAATATTCTTATAATGTTTTTATCAATATCATCGAGAGCTTTTTCTTTTTTCATAGAAGATCAACCCTTGCTTAAATTGAAAATATTTATCAAAACCAATATAATTTATTTTAAAAAATATATAAAACTTTAGAAATTCTAAATAAAATTCTCTCTTAAACACATTTGATGAAAATTGTTTAAATTTATTTATCATATACCTTTTTAGGATCAAAAATTCTTGTGCTATTCTCGGTGAAATTTCCGTTCTCAAGAGTTTTAAAAAAGCAAGAATAATATCCTTTATGACAAGCACCTTCTATTTGTTTTACTTTAATTAAAATGGAATCATTATCGCAGTCAGTTATGAAAACTTTAATTTTTTGAACGTGGCCACTAATTTCTCCTTTTTTCCAGATTTTCTGCCGAGATCTTGAATAATAGTAAGCATACCCTGTTTCTAAACATTTTTGAATCGCCGCTTGATCAGCAAAAGCAAGCATTAACACTTCATTAGTTAGGTAATCTTGTGCAATTACAGGTATTAATTTTCCTTCTATTTTCGAGAAGTCTAATTGGTTTATTATTTCTTCAACTTCAGTATGTGAAAATTTTATCATAAGTATCAAAATTTATTATTTTGTATATATTTTTTTTAGTATATCTAAAATAAAAAATGAAGATAAAAATGGTTAACAATTTTAAACTTGATCCTTGGGGTCAACAGCAAATTGCTGAAGATGATTACATTAGATTAATTAAAGAGTTTGGAATTGAAGAGATTGATGATGCAACAAGGTTAAAAATGATCGGAAATCGATTTATAAGAAGAAAAATAATTTTTGGGCATCGAGATTTACAGCATGTTTTTAAAGCAATCGAATTGGATCAACCTTGGGCAGTTATGAGTGGGATTAAGCCTTCCGGGCCATTTCATTTAGGCACGTTAACAACAGCATTGGAAATTGTTGAATTTCAAAAAATGGGGGCAAAAGCATATTATTGCGTAGCTGATATCGAGTCCTGGGAGGATAATGGAATCCCTTGGGAAGAGGCAGAAGATGATGCAGTTGACAATTTAGCGGATATTTTAGCACTTGGATTGGATCCAAATAATGCGTATGTTTGGCGTCAGAGTGAAGAACCAATTGTAAAAGACGTCGCCTGTAGAGTTAGTAGGTTAGTTACCCTAAATATGTTAAATGCCATTTATGGTGAGAAGACATTCGGACTTTATTTATCAGCACTAATACAAGTCGGCGATATCGTTTTACCACAGGTTCAGAATATACCTCAGCCAACTATTGTTCCTGTTGGTATCGATCAAGATCCCCATATTCGATTGACTAGAGACCTCACACGTAGATACTATAAAAAGTTTTTTTTACCAGGGGCAACTTATCATTTTTTATTAGCTGGAATAGATGGTTCAGAAAAGATGTCAAAGAGGAATCCCAATAGTATGTTTAATTTTAATGAACCACTCGAATCTATAGAACGAAAAATCAAAGGTGCCTTGACTGGGGGAAGAAAAAATAAAGAAGAACAGCAAAAGTTAGGCGGAGACCCCAAAATATGCATGATTTACAAAATGCTTATGTATCATTTTGAAGAGGAGGATGAAAAATTAGCTTCAGACTTTGAATTGTGTGTTACTGGAAAGCTAATGTGTGGAGATCACAAAAAAGAATGTATCCAGAAAGTTTTAAAATTTATAGAAGTGCACCGAAAGAAAAAAGAAAAATTAATAGATAAAGCTCGAGAATTACTCAAAATTGATTGAAACCTTTTTACTTTTGATATGGGAATCTAAATTAATTCTTTTAAAACCCCGGTTAATTCCCCTAAAAAATCTGGAAATTTTTCAAGGAAATCCTCCTTTTGATTTTCTTTAGTAGCAACTGATACGAAAAAGGGTTCATTACCCACTTTTAATCTATGTAGGTATGAAAATAATTTATGTTCACTTGTAGAAATATCATGGTCAAGCTCATATGTTTCTTCCTCCATTCTTTTTAGTAAAAAGAGATGTTCTTTAATGGATTCTAATAATTGGACATATACTTCTGAATCTATATCACTATAATATTCAGAAATGATAATACCATTACGATCAAAAACGATTAAAGCTTGACTTTTGAATTCATCTAAATACCTCTCTAATAACTCTGACAGTTCGAAAAATTTCTCATCAAAAACAGAAAGTCCGTATGAAACTAATTGGACAATGGAAATAATATCATAAATAGATGTCTGCTGGAATAATATCTTAAAATTTGAATATTTATCTAAAATCTTCTCTCTCAATTCATCAATTTGATGTGAAATTTCTTCATTTCCTCTTAATTCAGGATCGAACTTATGAAAAGTTATTATTAAAGGAACATCCATTTCACTTTCTGTAAAAAAAGTTAAAATCGCATCTAAATACTCAAGAGAGTTTTCAAATCTTTCAGTATCTTGGATATCAATCACATAAATGAGTAAGTCAGTGGCGTCGAAGTAAACATCTTGATATTGCACGTAGACATCCCGATAAGTGCTCTGACCACCCATATCCCAAAAGATGCAGGAATTTCTTAAGAAGTTCATCTTATGGTATTCTACTCTTATAGTCGGCTTGAGATGAACTATATCCTTTGCAAAATCATATTTTTTATCCAATGCTGTTAAAATCGAAGTTTTGCCGGCGTTGTCCAATCCGCTGACAATAATTTTTAAGAAATTTTCCAATGAAAACAACTCATTTTTATGTAGGATATATATTAAATTTAATAAAATAATAAATCATATCAATTTAAACTTCTTCGATTACAAACTCGAGTTTATAACATAATACTCTGTCTCTATTTACTATATTGTTTGTTATAATATCGAGATGCTATCTAAATATTACTTGTGTATGAATAATTTCTTCTTTCTTAGAGATTCTACTAAAAGGTACGCGATTTGGAACCGTTTTAGATGACATATAAATGATATTCAATTTTTTAAAAGAGAGTACTGTGATTTTAATAAAGAGTCTAATTTATAACGAGAGTGATAATATTGGTTGAAGGTAAAAATAAATTTTTAGAAAATTTAGAATATCAAATAGGTATGAATGAAAGATCTGAAATATCTTATAAGAAAATTCCAGTTTTCACTGAACAGTTGAAACATTTTGATAAATCTGTTATGGATCTTAGAGAAAAGTTTGAAAAAATACATCTTCGAGAGAAATATCAAATAATAATTACAGAATTGGAAGATCTAATAAGTCACTCAAAAAAATAATAAATTATTTCATATTTTTTTAAGCTTAATCTCCAATAATTGTACAATATATAGTTCTTGATCTAGGCTTTTCGTCGCATTCAATAAAAGCGATCTGTTGCCAAGTACCTAATATTAATTTTTTGTTTTTAAACGGGAATGATTGAGATGTTTTAATAAGAAAACTCCTCAAATGGCCTGCGCCGTTGTGATCACCCCATGTTTTAGTGTGAGCATATTGATTACTGTATGGTATTAGTTTCTCCAAAAGTTCCTTGATATCGTGTTTTACTAACCCTGGCTCATATTCAATAGTGGAAATTGCTCCTGTAGAACCTGCTACATGCACATTTATAATTCCACTATTAATACCACTATTCTTGAGTAAATTTTGAACCTGTGTAGTGATATTAATCACATCACAATATGCATTTGATTTTAACTCGAACGTTTGAATATTTACGGTCATTTTTGTCTCTTTTTTTTTTCACATTGATTTATATTTTTAATTTGTTTTAATACAGATTTGGGAAGATTTTTTTCATTACCTTCTATCAAAGCGATGATCTTTGCTATAATGAGAAGTTCATTTTGGTTAAACCCTTTAATATTAGTCCAACCGCTTGAATCTCCTGCTTCAATACAAATAAAATAAGGTATATTTTTATATTTTGAACATTTTTTGTCTTTACATTTTTCACATGTTTCAGGATGATAATATACGTTCCCATTCTTAAGATATAATGAAAATGAACCAAAATTTTTGTTGTTTATTTTTACCCAATTAAGAGATTCATATTCAATTTCTAAATCTAAACTCTGAATAAAGTTAAATAGTAGGCTAGTGTTAACTAATTTTTGATTAGATTGTAATCTAACTGGTTCATAGTAGTCGTTACATTCATCTCTCATAATTGAGTTTCCAAATAGAGAATCCAGGTGTATAAAATCAATGATAATTTCGTTTTCCAATTCTTTCGCTTTAATTCTTTTCAAAACCATAGACGATATTTGCTGAAATATTTCAGATTGATTAGAAATCTCATATGTTTTAATATTGTGGTCGAGATTAATCGAATTGAATTCTTCAGTATTAAAGTAGGAGTTAACAATATCTGTTTCAGAGAGGTTTTCAAGAATAACACAATAAACTAGGCTTATATCTGGAATCCTTGTTTTAATCTCATCAAAATACAGTTTTATTTGGCTAACTTTTTCTTCTGATACAAAAATGATGAGTGCATCAGCTCCAGAATAGAAAGTTGAACGTAAAAAGGCTCTATTCTGACTACAATCGATATTCCATAAAAGAAATTCAAATTTTTGATCATATTTATAAAAATAATCAATTTTGCTAATATTGACACCTATATTATGCTTGTTTTCTATTGGTAAGCAATCAGAACTTACTCTTTTTTGAAACTCATCCTTATAATTTTCATACCCACCGAGAATACATACCTTTTTCTTAATATACGTTTGTATTGGATCAAGAGTTTCAATAGAGTGCAAATTGAGTTCCTCATATAGAATTTAAATGAAATCCAATAAATAATAAATTTTTTTATGAATTTTAATTTATTCTTTTTAAATACGATCAACTAAAGGAATAATCAATGAAAAAATTAGATGAATTCTTAAAAAAAATACACGACTCCAAATCCAAAATCCCAGAATATGCGAGTATTATAATTAAACCCGGAAAAAAAGTGGTAGACATTAAAATTAAGAAAGAAACTGAAAATATACTGAAAGTTATTGTTCATGAAGAAAATAAAACGGGATGGTTTTTACATTCTGTACATATTCCTTTGAAGAACTTAGGTTTATCTTATAAATCCAAAGATAAGGAAATATTAGAATATTTATCTGAACCACATAAGATTAAGAACAAGCTAACTAAAGATTATGTGGAAAAAATATTAAGAAAATACATAGCTATTTTGCCAGAAAAGAAGAAACATTTTTTTAAAACCGAAAGATTTAGGAAGAAGAAAGAATTCAAAACTGGAGCTCAATTAAAAGGATTTTAGCTTAGAACTAGTTATTGCCATTATTCGCTTAGTAATTTTCTAACTTCTTAATGGCATTCCATTAAAACTAACTATTTCTTTTGATTCTGGTTTTCTTTCACGGTAAGGATTTTTCAAATCTTGAATTTTTCTGCCAAATGTTAGATAACCTGTATGGCCTATCATTCTTACTTCTGGGCGAGTTGCATTTTTTTTAACTTGGATTTTTCTCTTAATTAATTCATAGGTAACGATTTCAATGAAACGATGCTCTCTTAATGCGAAGGTTGTTTTCTTCACTTGTTCAATTGTAGGAGAAAATGATACTATAGTTCCACTTTGTTTTAGATACGATTTTACTTTCTTAATTGCGTTCCAAGGTTCAGCAATATCTAAAACTACTGAATCCACGTTAGTACAATTTAAATCGTCGTTTATAATGTTTCCAAACTTTATTGATACAATGTCATTTAGTTTTGCTCTTTCTATATTCTTCTTTGCTCTTTTTATTGATTTTTCTCGAATATCGTATGAGTAGATATGCCCATGTGGGCGAACATAGTTGCCTAAGATACAGGTTAGAGCCCCAGAGCCGCATCCCGCTTCAATCACTTTACTTCCAGGCTCGATTCCGGAGTACAGTATGATCATTCCAGCATCTTCGGGATAAATTATTTGAGTTTTACGAATCATATGTATAACATAATCAGAAATCAATGGTTTTAATACAAAAAATTTATACCCCTGTGTTTCATAAGGTTTTGAAAACACAACTGTGCCAAATTTTTGACCGATTATATCATCAAATTCAATAATTCCTTTATGGGTATGAAAAGTGTCTCCAGATTTCACTGGAAGTATCCATCTTCTCCTGTCGTCAAGAATTAAAAAGATTAGATCATTTTCTTCTATTATCTCAGAGGTCATTTTTACATGTGGGTTTTTATATTTTTAAAGTATAAAAACCTTTAATTGTTTGTCATCAGACTTACTTTTATTACGGATTTAATTACAAAAAATATATAAAACATACATTATTGCATTACTTAAACTGTTTAAATAAATTTCTTTTTATAAATACTCCTTAAAGTATGAATTTATGAGTAGAAATAATACTAGAAACTCCCAAAATTCTCGTACCTCCTTTAGAGGACTTCAAATCTTAATTGAAGATCTAAGGCAAAAAAGAGATGATCTCAACCTTAAAACTAAAAATTATATTAACGATCTCCAAGAAATTGAAACAGAAATTAACACAAATCTAAAAGCTGCTAAGGAAAAATATAAAAAGAAAAGAGATTATTGGAATAACAAAGTTAAAGAACTTAAAGACAAGAAGTTAGAGTATAAAACACTTTTAGATAAACTTTTTGAAGAAAAAAAATCTATTCAAAAGAAGGGTAACAATTCAGAAAGACCAATTTCAATAAAACAGATCGAGCGTAAAATTAGCAATTTTGAAAGAATAATTGAGACAGAAAATCTTGAAATAGCAGAAGAAAATGCTATTGTAGACAAAATTAAAACTCTAGCTGAATCAAAGCAGCAATTTCTATCCGACCAACAAAATAGCGATTTCTTCAAAATAGAACGAAAAATTGAGATTGTAAAAATCAATCTAAACAAGATCTATGAGCAATTAAACAAATGGTCGAACAAATCTCAGGAAAACCACGCGAAAATGTTGGAAATTTTCAATAAAGTCGATGAACTGAGAGAACAGAAAAGAAAAAGAGAAGAAGAACTAATAGAAAACAAAAAAGCTGCTGATCGCTACCATGAACAATATCTACAGGTCATGAACCAAAGGAAGAAAATTTCGAAAGATAAAAGACCCTATAATCCGAGTAAAAAACCACATTTTAGAGCTAAGAACATTAGGAAAAAAAATGAAATGATTGAAAAAATCAAGCAGAACAAACTTGCTGAAGCTATCGAAAAGCAAAAAGCGGGTAAAAAGTTAAACTTATTTGAGGCTCGATTAATCTTAGAAAGAGCTGAACGATAGTTTTGAATTAATATTCTAATTTTTTGAAAATGTAGTGATTTCTGCTTTTTATCTCTTTTGATTGTTTTTATTCTTATCTGGTGATTTTCACGAGAATTATAATTTCTATCAATAATTATTGTTCAATTCTTTAATAGATCTGTCATAATATTTAAAATATTTGAAGATTTATTCTTTTATTAACGTTTAAAATTAAAGAAAGGATTTGTGATAAATTGCAAAAAAAAATAGCTGAAATCAGAGAGCTAATGATCAAGCATCATGAATGGTTTAAAGAGTCTATTCCCTTAATCGCATCGGAAAACGTAACTAGTCCTGCTGTGGATGAGGCCTGTGGATGTGATTTTTCGCATCGTTACGCAGAAGGGTGGTCTGGTCAGAGAGTTTATGCAGGTTGTTCATTCATGGATGAAATAGAAGACATATGTATGGATTTAGCTAAAGATTATTTTAAATGCATCCATGCAGATGTACGTCCTATTTCTGGAGTTGTCGCAAATTTAGTAATGTATAATGCATTTACTTCAGATAATTATGGTAAAATGTGTTGTATGTCTATAGTTAGAGGTGGACATATTTCACACGGTCCTAGATTTGCAAAAAGTGGAAGAGAGATTTTTGGAACTGCTGGAACAACAAGAGGTATTAATGTGGAATATTTGACATTTGATAACGATGAAATGAATCTAGATATTGATGCCTCTGCGAATGTTATTAGAGATTTTGAACCAGAATTAGTTCTATTTGGTGGATCATTATTTTTATTCCCACATCCAGTAAAAGAACTTGGTGATGTTGCGAAAGAAGTTGGTGCTTATATAGGTTATGATGCTGCTCATGTAGCTGGCCTAATTGGGTCCGGATATTTCCAGGATCCATTAAGAGAAGGTGCAGATGTAATGACAATGAGTACACATAAAACACTTCCTGGACCACAACATGGCACTCTAGTATCGAATAGAGAAGATTTAATTGATAGATTAAGGTCTTGTGCTTTTCCAGCATTACTTTCTAACCATCATCTTCATAATGTTGCGGGATTAGCTATAACTCTGGCAGAAATGTTAGAACATGGAAGTAGCTATCATAAAAAGGTTATTGAAAATGCACAGGCTCTGGGAAAGGCATTATATGAGCAAGGATTAAATGTATTAATGGAGCATAAAGGTTTTACTGAATCTCATCAAATTGTAGTTGATATCACTAACTTTCAAGGTACCATCGGGTTAGGTGGTGATATTGAAAAATTGTTAGAAAAAGCAAATATCATTCTTAATCGCAATCTATTACCATATGATTTAGCGGAGGGAAGACATTATCAAAATCCTGGCGGATTAAGAATCGGAACTTCTGAAATCACTCGACTTGGTATGGGAAAAAGCGATATGGTTGATATTGCTGAATTTTTTAGAAAATTGCTAATTGAAAAGAAAGATCCAAAGATTATAAAAAATGAAGTTGCTGAATTTAAAAAGGAATTTCAGGAGATTAAGTATTGCTTTCAATCTTCTAATAGAGCTTATGAATTTATGAGATTTTATTAATTTTCATAAGTTTTTCTTCAAAATTCTTTAATTTGTGGTTGAAGTAAAAAATGTATTTCTCTTCCTCTATAATACCTCAATGACTAACAATAAAACTTATCTTGTATGATGAATTTAGGTTAACAATCATATTTCTTTATCAATCCTTTTGTTCTGAAATATTATGGATATTAAAGTTCTTGAAAAAGCTGACCACAAGTTAGTGTTTGTTGTAGAGGATATCTCGATCGAAATAGCAAATGCTATTAGAAGAATTATTATATCTGAAATCCCTGTAATGGGGGTAGATGAGGTAATTGTATTAAAAAACGATAGCCCTCTTTATGATGAGATTATAGCTCATAGACTGGGTATGATTCCTCTAACTACTGATTTGGATTCATATAAGCTACCACAAGATTGTGAGTGTGGTGGCTTCGGATGTCCACTTTGCCAAGTTTCACTTACATGTGAAGTTATAAATACAACAAATACCCCATTAGAGGTCTATTCGGGTGATTTAAAATCAAATGATCCTATGATAACACCTGTTGACTCAAGAATACCTATAGTGAAGATAGACAAAAATGATCAATTGATTCTTGAAGCTTATGCAGTTTTGGGTAAAGCTAAAGAACATGTTAAATGGCAAGCTGTTTCTAATATTTTTTATAGATTCTATCCTGACATTGAATTTGATAGCAACAAATGTGCCAAGTGTTCAGATAAATGTATAGTAGCAAGAATGTGTCCCGAAAAATTATATGATTTTTCTGATGGAAAAGTTCCCAAACTGTCAGAAGATTATTGGAAATCTTGTACATTATGTAAATCATGTGAAAGGGATTGCGTGGAAGAAACGATAAAAGTAAGGTATAGAGATAACACGTATATTTTTTCCATTGAAAGTGATGGTGTTTTACCATTTAACGTAATTCTTAAAAAGACTTTTGAAATATTTTTAGAAAAAATTGATGAGTTTGTTGAAAAACTTGAAGCTCTTGAGTTAGAATCGTGATATATCCAAAATTTATTAAAACATCCAAAATTAAATTTATAAATTAAAGTAAGAGTAATATTTCCGAATGTCTCACAAAATAACCGGTCCAAGCAATTATTACGTTAGAAAATTAATTAGAGATTTATGGAAAACTAAAACAAAGATATGGCGAAAAATCTCTAAAAAATTAAGTAGTCCTAGAAAAAACAAAGTTGCTGCAAATTTGTATCGAATTAACAAAAAAACTAAGAAAAATGACGTGATTGTAATACCCGGTAAAGTATTGGGAATGGGAGAATTAAATCATACTCTTACCATTGCTTGTTTAGAATGTTCAAATTCAGCAAGAAAGAAAATTAACTCTTCGGGTAGTAAGTTGATTTCTATAGAAGAATTATTAGAACAAAACCCAAAAGGTTCCGGAGTAAAAGTATTTTATTAAACTAAATAAATAGAGTGTGTTACGTTATGGTAGTAGAGTATCAATTAATTGATGCAACCAATAAAATTTTAGGACGATTTTGCAGTCAAGTAGCAAAAAAGGCTCTTTTGGGTGAGTACATTATCATAATTAACGCCAAAGATGCAATTATAAGCGGGACTAAGAGAAATATTCATGAAAATTATTTAGCAAAATTGAATATTTCAACCGCAACAAATCCTCTGAGAGGTCCGTTTCACGAAAGAAGACCAGATACATTTATGAGAAGAGTTATAAAACAAATGCTTCCAAGAAAGAAATTCCGTGGAAAGGAAGCCCTTAAAAGAGTCCATGTGTATATTTCAGAAATTCCGGAACGGTTTAAAATTAGATATCAAAAGATCGTTTCTATGGAAATTGATTATGCAGATAAGAAACGCCTTTCCTATTACAATAAATATATAACTTTAGAAAATCTTTGTCTACGTATAGGATGGAACAAAAAAGAGATCGAGGCATAAAAAAATCATGTCAATGAAAGTAGTTCAAGCATCAGGTAAAAGAAAAAGAGCGATAGCCAGAGTAGTGCTGAAGCATCCTTCAAAAGGTCAGATTAAAATTAACAGTGTTCCCTTACATCTATATGAACCGGAAATAGCAAGAATGAGGATCCAAGAAGTCCTTGAGATAGTGAATCATCCCAAAATTGAAAAGTGTGATATTACCGTTCGAGTTAAGGGTGGTGGTATAATGGGTCAAACCGATGCGGTCAGAATTGCAATTGCTAAATCTATTCAAAAATTCCTAGGAACTAAGACAATTGAGCGAACTTTTAGAGAATATGATGATTCTTTATTAAGTGGAGATTCTCGAAGAACTGAACCAAAGAAATTTGGCGGTAGGAAAGCTCGAGCTCGCAGACAGAAAAGCTTCAGATGACTCTTCTTTAAATTATAGAGCCTTTATCTGAGCACCTAACTTTACTAGATCATCTAGAAAAGAGGGATATGAATCTTTTACAATATGAATATTTTGAATTTTCGATTTTGAAGTAGCGTACAATGCAGCAATTGTACAAGCCATTGCTACTCTATGATCATTTTCATGGTCAAAAACTGCACCTTCTAATTTATCACAATGAAATATAGTCAATTTATCATCTTCTTCCAAAACAGTAATTCCCATTTTAGTTAATTCCCTTGCCATAGAAGAAATTCGGTCGCTTTCTTTGAGTCGAAGGTTTCTAGCATTGTAAAGAACGGTTTTTCCTTTCGCAAATGCACCTACAACAGATAATATGGGAAATAAATCTGGAATATCACTACAATCAATCTCTAGACCATTTAAAGGATGTGTAGAAAGGCCTCCGTTAACGATTACTTGTTTTTTAGTTTCATCAAATTCAATGTTTGCGCCCATTCCTTTTAAAATCTCAACTATTTTCTTATCACCTTGGTGATTAAACATACTAAGGTTACTAATACTAATTTTTGATGGTTTATAAGATAAAACTGCTGCTGCGAGAATAAATGCTGATGAGGAGAAATCTCCAGGAACATCATAAGATTGGGCTCTATAATTTTGTTCGTTGGTTATGTAGAATTTTCCTTTTTCTAGATCTTCTTGTATATTAATTCCAAATGTGTTTAATACATCCAAAGTAATTTTTACATAAGGAACAGAAACCAATGGGGTAGTCAATTCAATTTCAATAAAATCTTTGTCCTTACATGTTAAAAGGGGGCATACAACCAATAAAGCAGTAATGAATTGAGAGCTAATATTTCCAGGTATTTTTACTTTATTACACAAAGTCTTTTTGCGTTCAATCTTTACTTTATCATCAGATAAAACATATTTCGCTCCTAAAATTTTTAAAGCATTGAGAAGCGGAATAATTGGTCTCTTTAGTTTTAAGAAGTCCCCTGTTAATAGAAGACCCCCTTTAACAAGAAGGCTTAGGGCACTAAATATTCGAACAGACGTTCCAGAATTTCTGCAATCAAGAGGGGTCTTATTTTTTTTGAAGGGTCCTTTATCACGCTTAACGATATAAGAATTATCACTTGCCTTTATTATTTTTACACCTAAAGTCCTTAGGTTTTTCATAGTTATTGCCGCATCCCCAGTAGTTAATGGATTTTTAATTACAGAAATCCCTTCAGCAAGACTTGCAGCTATGAACGCTCTATGTGAATAGCTTTTTGACCCTGGTGCTGTTATTTCACCCATTAAATTATTAGTTAATGGGTATATTTCCATATCCATTAATAGATATAATAGATATAATATTAATTAAATAATATTGTAAAATTAATGTTTAATAGATGTGATTCTTATAGTTGATAATTCTTTAGGTACTCTCTTTAAAATGACATCTTTTGGAGAGAGTCATGGTGATTTAATTGGCGTAATTTTAGATGGCACTCCAGCAGGATTTGAGGTAGATTTAGAACATATCCAAAAACAATTGGATTTGAGAAAACCGGGACAATCACATCTTACAACTTCTCGTAAAGAAGAAGATAAAGTTAAAATCTTATCAGGAATCTTCAATAAAAAATCAACAGGAGCACCAATTTGTTTAATTATTGAAAACGAAGATAAAGATTCTACTGAATATGAAAAATTTAAAAATTATTTGCGACCATCACACATAGACTATTCTGCATTAAAAAAATATGGTGGTTTTTCTGATTATAGGGGATCAGGACGATTTTCTGGGAGAGTAACTGCTGGATTTGTGATGGGTGGAGCAATTGCTAAACAGGTATTAGGAAAGTTTGGTATAAGGATATTTGCATATACTAAAAGTATTGGTAATTTTATTGATGAGAAAAATTATAGCAAAATTGATTTTGAGAAACTTTTAGAATTAAGAGAGAAATCTCTTGTTAGATCGGTAAATAATGAAAAATCTAAATCAATGAAGCAATTGATTGAAGAGGTTAAAGCAGAAAAAGATTCAATTGGGGGGATAATTAAATGTATTATCCGTGGATTTCCTGAAGGGAAGGGTGGACCCATATTTAATAGTATTGAATCAAACATAAGTAAAGCAATTTTCTCAATCCCTGCAATAAAAGGTATAGAATTTGGATCTGGATTTAAAGCCGCGGCTATGAAAGGTTCGGAGCATAATGACCCATGGATTTTTAGAAATGGTAAGATACAAACAAGTAAAAATGATTCTGGTGGAATAATTGGCGGAATTTCAACAGGAATGCCTATCGAATTTTCGGTTGCTGTAAAACCGACTGCTTCTATTGGTATTCCTCAAAAAACAGTAAATATTGAGACCATGGAAAATATCGAAATTGAATTTTCTGGTCGTCATGATCCCTGTATAGTTCCAAGAATAATTCCAGTAGTAGAATCAATGGTTGCAGTTATTCTACTTGATTATTTATTAATAGAAGGATTTGTTCCAAGAGTTTTTTAATTTAAATTAAATTAAAAAAAAATATTAAAATAAGTATGATGACAGGGTCAGAACAAGAACAATTTATTAAAGAAGTTATAAAGGTAATAGATAGATGGTCTTTTGAACAATGTGCCTTATGTGATGATGGTACTATGGTTTCGATTGAAGGAATGCTGGATTTTAGATGCTCCAAATGTGGAAAACCCATGAACCCTATAAATTATCTAGGAGCAATTGCAAAAACGGTTTATAATTATAGAGAACAAATAGAAAATCAAAATGAATCAATAGAAGACTGATTAGATATTTTTAAGATCTAAGGTTATCGAAAGATTTGTAAGTTATCCATTTTAATAATAGGGAAGTTTCATGATTCAAATAAGATTTTGTTGATGATGAATCGGGTTTAAGAAACATTGTGGTTGAGATGGGAACTTTTCGTAAAAAAGCAGAAGAATTCTGAAAAATGGCAACAGAATTGAATGTAAAAATTTTAGGTAAGTTATTAAAATTAAGATCATAAAGTATTAAGTAGTTTAAATTAAATTTAAATAATTTAGATAGAATGGCATGAAAATCGATACTTCAGCCCAATTCATTGAATTTTACAAGAAAAAGGGGGATTACTTAGTATCTCTTTCAGAAAATCACTTCAAAAATATAGAATATCGTAAATGCCTTGAATTATTAAAGGAAGCCTACGATATGTATAAAAAAGGAAATTATACGGAACTTGCTGAAAAAACGAAACAAAAATTCATGGAAATAAAAGAGAAATACTTTAAAAAAAATACAGGGTAATTCTGTTAATTCAGGGCAGATTCTTTTTCTAGTCTTTTCTCAATATCTTCAATATGAGTTCCTTTCCAGAAGATTTTGTTGCATTGTAAATTTGAGCATCTATAAAACTCATTGTAGTTATTTAAAGAATCTTGTAAAACAAAGTCTTTAATTTCGTTTTTATCCTGAATTTTAAGCAATTTTGAATTACATATCGAGCATTTCGCTTTTTCAAACTTAAATTCAAAATTTAACTTTAACTTCTGCTTAAGTTGATTCAAATAATGGTAAATCCCTTCTCCATGCAAGTACAAACTTCTATCGATATAACTCTTATGGAGCAATAAATCTTTTGTAATTATAAATCTATTATTTTTCTTAGCATAATCTATTAATTTTTCATCTGGTACAGGATCAACCATTAACTTGTCCGTTAAATCATTGGCATATATAGTATCGTATCCAAATATCCTAAGGAACCGAGCTAACTTACCTAACATTGAATCCACTAAGAATTTCATATAACAGAGCCTACTCTTTTGCAAAATAGTTCTAGATTAAATATATTTAAAATATGTATTAAATTATATAATTGAAATTTAGTCAAAAACGAGTTTTTAAATTTCAAATGGAAGCTAAAGAATTAATGGAAAATGCAATTCGATTTCACGGACATATATGTGCTGGTTTAGCTATAGGTGTATTAGCTGTTAAATATGTATTGGAACACGGATTTAATTATTCTCCAAATGAGGAGGTTGTAGCGGTAGTTGAGAATGATACATGCAGCATTGATGCTCTTCAAGCATTATTGGGTACAACTTATGGTAAAGGAAACTTAATCCATCAAGATTATGGAAAACTTAATTATTATTTCTACAATAGAGAAACCAAAAAAGGTATAAAAATGTCTGCTAAGAAAAGAACTCCTGGAGATAAGAAGCTAACAAAGTATGAACGAATTCAGCAATTATTAAATTCTAAAGCAGAAGATATTTTCAATATTTATGAAATAGAGTATAATCCTCCAGAATTAGCTCAAATAGAAGATTCTGTTACTTGTGATATTTGTGGCGAGGAGACTGCAAGTAGTAGAATTATGATGTATAATAATTCTGATATGTGCATTCCTTGTTATAAAGCTCAGAGAAAATTATAAGAAAGGTATCAGAATTTGAAATTATTAGCTTTGGTTAGTATATCTCTTTCTACAAATCAAATGTATTTTGTAAACCATTTTAAGTTTTTATGATAGAAAAAATAAACAATGATGATTTAAAGATACTACCTGGTTCAGGTCCATTTTATTTTGAAGGAAATAATATCGGTGTATTAATGATTCATGGTGGTGGCGGTGGCACATGTGCTGATCTTAAACCCCTAGCTGAAGAGTTGCATAAGACATTAGAGTATACCGTTTATGTACCATTACTCCCAGGGTATGGTACTACTCCCGAAGTTTTAAAAAATATTACGATTAATGAATGGAAAAGAACAATAGAGTATGAAATAGACCACCTAAATCAGAAGTGTAAGAAAATTGTAGTTGGAGGGCATTCTATTGGTGGCGTCCTTACCCTTATTTTTGCGAGTAAATATTCGTTTGATGGTATTTTCACCATTTCAGCGCCCTTTGGCATTAAAAGACTTGTTGTTAAGTTTATCCCATTTTTCAAAATCTTCATAAAA
>Ga0209977_10000269_pt1 | contig 20427 bp, 19 predicted proteins | sample SumtaG_2_FD_183113 | JGI IMG/M metagenome (GOLD analysis project Ga0209977, IMG submission 183113) | Deep subsurface microbial communities from Indian Ocean to uncover new lineages of life (NeLLi) - Sumatra_00607 metaG (SPAdes) (version 2) | ecosystem: Environmental > Aquatic > Marine > Oceanic...
CAGAGGTCTAAAGGTAATCAAAAGAGGGGGGGAGGAAAAACATCTGGATGTCTATTCTTTTCCTCTGCCCGGACCCCGGGGTAAGGCGAGCTACGTGGTGGAAGTCGTTGAAGATAACACCCAATTATATAAGTTAGTTGAGCTCTCAGACAGACTTACTGCATTTGCCTCTCATGAACTAAAGACGCCTCTAGCCACCATTCATCAACTCACCACCATTTTAAGACAAATGGATTTGCCTCCTGAAAAAAGGAAGGCCTTGTTTGACAGAATAATATCCCGGAGTCAACATGGATTGAAAACGGTGGAGAACTTCTTGATTTACTCAAAAATAAAGGCTGGAGAGCTTCAGATAATCCCAAAGAAGGTAAATTTCTACAGGGATGTTTTGGAAAGGGTTTTGGATTTTCATAAGGACTACACATTAAAAAAAGAGATGAAGTTTATCTGTGATGTTCCAAAAGATCTGGAAGTTATTTGTGATGCCGACTATGTAGAAGTCATCTATAATAGCTTGTTAACCAATGCCATAAAATACGGAGAAGAGGATACAGAGATATTTATTGGCTATAGTGACAAGGGTGACAGATATCATTATTTTAGCGTAGCCAGTATTGGTGATCCTATTCCTGAGGAAGATAGAGAGGTTATTTTTAAAAGATATGTGACAACCCGAAAAGATGGTTCGGGAATAGGGCTTGATGTGGCCAGGGAACTTATCACAAAGCACGGCGGAAAGATTTGGGTAGAACCGTGCTATTTTCTTTCTGGCAAGTGTTTATCCGGGGAGACGGTTAGCCAGGAATACAAAGATAAAATGACAGAAGGTAATAATTTTGTATTTACAATCCTTAAAAAACTAAAAGAGATCCAGGTATCTTATTGATAGAGCGATGCAAGATGAGGCCAGCCACAAAAATCCTTATCATTGATGATGATCCTGATTTGGTAGAAGCACTGAAGATCATCTTGGAAACAGAGTCCTACCAGGTCGTCTCTGCTTTCGATGGAAAGGAAGGGCTGAAGAAAGCGAAAGAAGAAAATCCCCATCTAATTATTCTGGATTTGCTTCTCCCCAAGGAAGATGGAGACGTTCTTTGTCGAGAGCTGAAAGGCGATCCACAATATGCTGATATTCCCATATTAGTTCTTACGGCTGTGGCCGAGAAAGTGGATGATAAAGTTTTCCCTGAACATAAGATAAGTTCTTTACCTGCTGATGATTATGTACATAAGCCCATTCAACCCCAGGATCTACTGGATCGGGTGAAAAAACTTCTTGCTCGATCCAAAGAAGGAAATGAGCTATGATAATAACCAAGCAGAAGCCATTTGAGGAAATCATGGGGTTGCACGGGATACATATTATGGCTGTTGTTTGGAGAAAATTGTTCCCATAGTATAATACGGAGGAAGATATGCAAAAGTCAGCCAACATTTTAATCGTAGACGATGATCCTGACGTTCGGGAAGCAGTAAAAATCATCCTGGAAACCCAACCCTACGAGCTGATCTTCGCTTCTAACGGAGAAGAATGTCTGGAGCAGGTTAAGAAAAACAGACCGGATCTTATTATCCTGGATCTTTTGATGCCCAAAAAGGATGGATTTGAAGTAATAAAGGAGTTAAGAGAACATCCCAGCTATCCCCGAATTCCTATCTTAGTTCTGACGGCGGTAAAAAAAGAAGCCGCGGGTAGGCGCTATGAATTGGAAACGGCTCTTCGCATGGACGTGGACGATTATATTGAGAAGCCTATCCAGCCTGATGATTTGATTGATCGGGTAAAGAGAATTTTGACCAGAGCTAGAAGGAAATAAACTCAACCTAGCCAGGAAATAAAAATTTTGACCGAAGGTCAGAAAGGATATTAAAGGGAAGAAAATGAAGACGATGAAAAAAATTCTTCTTGTGGATGATGACCCGGATTTTGTGGAGGGGGCAAGAATGGTGTTGGAGAAAAGCGATTTTGAGGTAGTCACAGCTTCCAGCGGGAAAGAATGTCTGGAAAGAATAAGGATGGAGAAGCCTGATTTAATCATTCTTGACATTATGATGCCCAAAAAATCCGGTTTTGAAGTGTGCAAAGAACTCAAGAGCAATATTGAATACAATAGGATTCCGGTGGTCATGTTAACGGCTCTTAAGCAAAAGCTTTCTCGGACTTCCCACTCTATAGCTGAGGGTCTGGAGCTTGAAGCAGAAGATTATCTTGAAAAGCCGATAGAGCCCAAAGTGTTGGTATCCCGGCTAAAAAAGATTCTCGAAAATGAGTAGAGGAATGTATCTTGAGGGAGAGGAAGAACAAGTTTTAAGATTTTGAAAAAAAATATTCGAGGGAAGGAGGTCGGGAATGGAGACTAAGCGTCAACCAGTCATCTGGCTGCAGGGAGCAGGCTGTACGGGATGTTCTATATCCATTATGAATTCTGTCAGCCCCTCCATCAAGAATCTTCTTCTGGACGAAGTTGTTCCGGGCAGTTTCTTGCAGCTTGTTTTTCATCCCACTCTCATGGCGGCCACGGGTGAAGCTTCTATTGAGGTGATGTTGGACACTCGAGAAAAAGAAGAAGGCAGATACATTCTGGTGATGGAGGGCGGTATTCCCACAGCCAGGGGAGGAATCTTTGCCACGGTGGGAGAGAAAAATAAAGAGCCGGTTACTGTTCTTTCCCGCTTTGTTAGTCTTGCCCGGGGATCACTGGCCATCATTGCCCTGGGAGATTGTGCCACCTTTGGGGGCATTCCTGCTGCACGGCCTAATCCTACAGGATGCAAAGGGGCAAAAGATGTGGTGGAGGAAGAAAAAATTGACGTTCCGATTATTAATGTTCCTGGATGCCCTCCACATCCGGATTGGTTTGTAGGAACGGTAGCTCATATTCTACTTTACGGTCTGATGAGTTCGGATGATCTAGATGAGCTCAATCGACCCAAGATTTTTTATGGACAGCTCATTCACGAGAACTGTCCCCGCCGTCCCTATTTCGATGAAGGCAAATTCGCCCGTAAGTTAGGTGAGGAGGGGTGTCTCTATGAGTTGGGATGCAAAGGTCCCTTTACCTATGCCGACTGTCCCCTTCGGCACTGGAATGGTGGTGTCAACTGGGTAATTGGTGCAGGTTCTCCCTGCCTGGGATGTACAGAGCCCTCCTTTCCCGACATAACAGGGCCTTTCTACAAAAAGATTAGCCATTGGGAAAAATTAAAGCCATCCCTGAAATAGATTCAAGGAGATGAAAATGGAGAAAGTTATCATAGATCCTGTTACCCGAATAGAAGGTCACCTTAAAGTAGAAGTCACGCTGGATCAAGGGATAGTTAAAGAAGCTAGGACCTCGGGCACACTTTTCCGGGGGTTTGAAATAATTCTTAAGGGGAGGGACCCCAGGGATGCCTCTCAAATAACTCAAAGGGTCTGTGGGGTTTGCCCCATTGCTCATGCCACCGCCTCGGTTTTTGCCCTGGATCAGGCCTTTGGCCTCGAGGAAAAAATTCCTTCCAATGCCAGGATCATTCGCAATCTTATCCTGGGTTCCAATTTTCTTCAGTCTAATATTCTCCACTTTTATCACCTGGCTGCCCTTGATTTTGTGGATCTTAATCGTTTGGCCAGATATCAAGGCGAAGATGCCAGGGTGAGGGCACTGAAGGAATTTCTCGCCGGTGGAAATTCTTCTCCTTTCTTTCCCCGCTATGAGGGGGACTACCGCTTGGATGATAGAGCTAATGAAGAGCTTGCTTCTCACTATCTTCTTGCTCTGGAGGTCAGGCGAAAGACCCACGAGATGCTGGCCATTTTTGGAGGGAAAATGCCCCATAATGTGGGTATGGTGGCAGGAGGGGTTACAGAGAAACCCACCGTAGATAAAATCAGCGCCTTCCTGTGGAGGGTGAATGAAATTAGAGAGTTCATCGATAATGTCTATTTTAGCGATGTGATGAGGATAGCGGAGAAATATGGGGACTACCTGGAGATGGGAGCCAGTGGGTATCGTTTTCTCTCCTATGGAGCTTTCAATCTGAATCGACACCCGATTGACCAGACTAAGCGAAGCCGTCTTTACCCCCAGGGACTAGCTGATGTTGCTCTCAAGCTTGCGGATCTGGAACCGGAGAGGATCACTGAGCAGGTGAAGAATAGCTGGTACGAAGATGAAATCACTAATCGACATCCATCCCGTGGAGACACAGTTCCCAGTGAAAATAAATCCGGGGGCTATTCCTGGATAAAAGCTCCTCGTTACGATGGAGAGCCCTGTGAGGTGGGGCCGCTGGCTCGCCTGGCGGTAGGATACTCCTTGAGTCAACCTCCTGTGCGGGATTTAGTGGAAAAGAGTCTCTCGGGAATGAAGTTGAAATTTCCTAATCTTTTGTCCTGTCTGGGACGCCATCTGGCTAGGGCTCTGGATACCAAGCTGGTTGCTGACGCTATGGCTGAATGGGTTCTTCAGCTTAAGCCTGGGGAGCCAATATATGTCGCCTACGAGCTTCCTGAAGAGGCTGAAGGTATGGGGTTAACCGAAGCACCCCGAGGATCCGTGGGGCACTGGATCAGGATAAAAAGAGGGGTTATTGACAATTATCAACTGGTGGTGCCCACCACCTGGAATGCCTCACCCCGAGATGATTCCAATCAGCCCGGTCCTATAGAAAAGGCTCTTACAGGAATCAAGGTAAGAGATAGTCGAAATCCTCTGGAAGTTGTGCGAATTATCCGTAGTTTCGATCCCTGTCTAGCCTGTGCAGTACATTTTGTTACTCCCAAGGGGAGAGAATTAGAGTGGTTTAGAATAAGCTAAAGAAGGATGAAAAAGAAGGTTTTCTGAGAATGCTTTTTGAGAGTGGTTGGAAAGAGAATTTTGGGGAACGAAGCCTACAAAAGCGTAATTGTGGCAGAGAGGAGGTTCGTCAATGATTGTTTCAGAGAGAAAGAGCTGGGAAGAAATTCTCTCTTTCCTGGAAGAGGAAAAAAATATTTTTCTCCTTGTTTGTGGAGGCTGTTCAGAGGCCTGTGAGACAGGAGGCCCGGAGGGATTGAGGGAGGCCAAGGATAGGTTGAGAGAAGCGGGGAAAAAAGTAACCGCTGCGGTTCTCATCGATTTTGTATGTAACAAGGTGCTCGTTGGTATGCGTCTTAACCGATACATCGATGAGCTTAAGTCCTCTGACTCTATTCTTGTCGTCTCCTGTGGTATTGGGGTTCAGGCAGTGGCTAATATGGTGGATATTCCTGTTCAACCGGCAGATAATACCATACATATGGGGGGATTCCCAGGAGTCTGGCCGGGTGAGGAAAGATGTTTTCAATGTGGGGATTGCCGGTTGGCTGATACCGGGGGAATTTGTCCTTATGCTAATTGTCCTAAGTTTCTGGTTAACGGGGCCTGTGGAGGTTCTGATAAGGGAAAATGTGAGACTGATCCAGAAAAAGATTGTGTCTGGACTCTCATCTATGAGAGACTTAAGAATTTAGGGAAGCTAGAAAACTTAAGAAAAATTCGCCCACCCCGGGATTACAATCTTATGCTTGCTCCAGCCGAGAGGAAGAAATCTATGTTCTGGGCACTGGAAACTGTGGAAGAGAAGCCGAAAGAGGAAGTATCTGTTTCTTCTGAATGAGATCTTGGTAAGATTTGCCTGTCGAGGAACCTGAAGAAAGGAGATTATTTACCCCATGAAGCTAAAAGATCTCTTTGAAAAGGGAAAGTTTGTAATTACTTCAGAGATTGGACCTCCCAAAGGGACAAATATAGAACCCATGCTGGAGGAGGTGGATCTGTTAAAGGATAAAGCTGATGCTGTCAATGTCACCGAGAATCAGAGTTCGGTGATGCGGCTGGGGTCTATGGCCGTTTGTCGTTTGTTAAAGGAAAGAGGATTTGAGCCAGTTTTTCAGATAACCTGTCGGGATAGAAATAGACTGGCTCTTCAATCTGATCTTATTTCTGCCTCTGTCCTGGGGATTGAGAATGTCCTTTGTCTCACCGGGGATCACGTAGTGCTGGGAGATCATCCTCAGACAAAGTCAGTCTTTGATCTGGATTCTATTCACCTGCTTAAAGTAGCCAGGGGACTAGGTAGTGGTTATGATATGGTGGGGAATAAGCTGGATGGTGTACCAGATCTTTGCCTGGGTGCCGTGGTCAATCCCGGAGCCGATCCCTTGGAGCCTCAGATAATCAAGATGGAAGCTAAGGTGGAAGCCGGAGCAGAGTTTTTTCAGACCCAGGCAGTCTATGAGGTCAAAAAATTTGAAGATTTTATAAAGGCGGCTGAGCACATTAAGATTCCCATAATGGTAGGGATAGTTCTGTTGAAGTCAGCGGGAATGGCTCGGTTTATGAATGCTAATGTAGCGGGAGTCTTCGTTCCCGATAAATTTATCAAGATTATGGCAGAAGCTTCCAAGGAGGATCGGCCCAGAAAAAGCATTGAGATTGCTGCCTCTCTTATTAAAGAGATGAAGGGGATGTGTCAGGGAGTTCATATTATGTCCTTAGGCTGGGATAGATACGTTCCTTCGGTTCTGGAAGCGGCTGAGCTTATCTAAAAGAATACCAGGACGTCCATCATTGTTTTGCCCGCGCTGTGAACACTCTGAATCCCAGGGTAAATAAACTAGGAGAATATCAAATTTTATGAGCCACTATCCAGATATTCTCATCTTAGGGGTGGGGAATATGCTCCTGGGAGATGAAGGGGTTGGTGTTCACGTAATTAGAGAGCTGGAGAAAAAAAAGCTTCCCGGCAACATCGAACTTATGGATGCCGGAACTGCTCTGTTTTCTATCTTGCATTTACTGAGAAAAAGGAAGAAGATAGTTGTTATCGATGCGGCAAGGGGAGGGAAGAATCCGGGAACCATTTATCGAATTTTACCTTCTCAGGCTAAAAATGAGCATAATAAACTCCTCTCACTGCATGAGATGGGCCTGATGGAGTGTCTAGCCGAGGTGGAGAATGAAGCAAGACCCCGAGATATCGTAATTATCGGCATAGAGCCGGACTCAATAGACTGGGGGCTTCGACTCTCTTCTAGACTCCAGAAAAAGCTACCAGAAATCGTCAAAGCAGTACTGTCTGAGATAAACAACCACCAGATTACACCGATTACCAAATGACGGGAGAACGGTTATATTAGGAGCTCGTATCTTGAAGTATAGAGGAAATGAGGGTAAAAGATGATGGCAACTGAACCAAATCCAGTAGAGGAGATTCTGGATAAGCCATAGAAAGGAGGAAGGAGATTGAGCGATACTAGGGTTATAATTGTCGGTGCCGGTCCGGCCGGGTATGTAGCGGCCATTCGAGCAGCTCAATTGGGTGCCGAAGTTAGCTTGATAGAAGCAGCCCAGGTTGGAGGAACCTGCCTTAATCGGGGTTGCATTCCTACCAAATCCCTTTTAGCTTCCACGGAAACTCTTTCTCTTATCAGAGGCGCAAAAAAGCTGGGGATTGAAGTAGAGGGGATAAAGCCGGACTTTACCCGCATGATGGAACGAAAAAATGGGATTGTTTCCCAGCTCAGAAAAGGAGTTGAGTATCTTCTTAAAGCAAACAAGGTGAAATTAGTGAGAGGAAAGGCAAGCTTTCTTAACCTTCATAGAATCGAGGTTAAAACAAATGAAGGTAAAGAGAAAATCGAAGGCGACTCTACTATTATGGCTACCGGCTCTAAGCCTATTCTGCTTCCCTTTATTGACTTCAATCATCCGGCTGTCCTCACCAGTGATAGAGCCTTAGAACTTGCGCAAATTCCCCAGAGTCTCCTTATTGTAGGAGCGGGAGTAATTGGCTGTGAATTTGCTTCTATTTTCGGTCCTCTAGGGACCCAGATCACTATGGTAGAGATGATGGATAGGATTCTTCCCCAGGAAGATAAAAGAATTAGCCTGATGATGAAACAAATCCTCCAAAAAAGAGGAATAAACATCTTCGCTGACACCAGACTAGAAGAGATAACTGATTATGAGAAAGATGGCCTTACGGCGAGATTGGATAATGGCGAGAAAATTTCCGCAGAAAAAATGCTTGTTTGTGTGGGGAGGTCTCCCTACACCGAGGGTCTTGGTCTGGAAAATCTAGATTTGAGACTTGATCAAAAAGGAAATATCACAGTTAATGAAAGGATGCAGACAAGTGAGGGGAGGGTTTATGCCATTGGTGATGTGGTGGGAGGATATCTTTTAGCTCACGTAGCCTTTGAGGAAGGGATTGTAGCGGCCGAGAACGCTCTGGGGCTTGATTCTAAAATTAATTACACCAGTATCCCCAACTGTATCTTTACTTCTCCTCAGATTGGTACAGTAGGACTTACTCTCGATAAGGCCAGGGAAGAAGGAATTGAAACTAAGATTGGCAGATTCCCTTTTTCCGCCTCTGGCAAAGCTCAGGCTCTGGGTGAGATAAATGGCTTTGTGCAGCTGGTCGTGGAGGAAGAAGATGGTAGGATTCTCGGCGGGCAGATCATAGGGCCTCATGCAGCCGATCTCGTACATGAAATTTCTCTGGCCATTAGATGGGAATTAACAGTTGATGAGATAGGTAGTACCGTTCATGCTCATCCTACCCTTTCCGAGGCTATAATGGAAGCAGCCAAAAAAGCCCAGGGGAAACCGATTCATTTAACCTAAACCCCTCTCGAGGCATATCTTTATGCTTATTCTGGGAATAGAGACGTCCTGTGACGAGACAGCCGCCGCCGTGGTGGAAAATGGAAAAAAGATACTCTCCAATGTGGTAGCCTCTCAGGTTGATCTACATCGAAAATTCTGGGGGATAGTTCCTGAAATAGCCTCAAGGAAGCATCTGGAACTTATCATTCCCATTATAAAAGAATCTCTAGGCGAAGCCCGCATAAAGCTGAAAGATCTAGATGCTGTTGCCGCTACCTATGGACCAGGCCTGTTGGGCTCACTTCTGGTAGGGTTAATTGTGGCCAAGGGGCTAGCTTACGCACTTGAGCTACCCTTTATCGGCATCAATCACCTGGAAGCTCACTTTTATGCTAATTTCCTTAGCTATCCGGAAATTGTCCTTCCTTTAGTAGGTTTGATTATATCTGGCGGTCATACTGAACTCATCTATTTATCAAAGGAAAGAGAATATGAGATATTGGGTACCACCAGAGATGATGCCGTGGGAGAAGCGTTTGATAAGGTAGCCAGGATCCTTGATTTAGGATACCCAGGAGGCCCGGTTATTGAAAAAATGGCTGAAAAAGGAAACCCTCAATCCATAGATCTACCTTTGACTCATTTCAAAAACAATAGCTTGGACTTTAGCTTCAGCGGAATAAAGACAGCCGTGCTCTATTATGTTAAAGATCTAGAAAGGAAAAAAGCTCCTGTTTCCACTGCCGATATTGCTGCCAGCTTTCAGCTCAAGATAGCTCAAATGCTCAGCAAAAATCTCTTTAAGGTAGCCTGTCTAAAAAAAGTAAAACAAATTATTTTGGGGGGAGGAGTATCAGCCAATCTTTTCCTTCGCTCATTTCTGGAAAAAGAAAAGCCCGATCACATAAAGATTTTCTTTCCTCCCTTAGAACTCTGTACCGATAACGCCGCTATGGTAGCTGCCTGCGCCTATGCCAAAGTTAAGCAGGGCAAAAGTTCCCCCCTTTCTCTCGATGCTCAACCTAACTTAGGCTTTTGAAATCTGCCAGAAATCCTTCCTTTTTTAATAATCCTTCAATTCTCTCAATAAGAGTCTGGTCTTCGTTAAATCTCTTCTCGGTCTCTTCTTTAGAGAATTTAAATCTCTTATAATCAGCCTTTTGCCTACCCTCAATTTGTTATTTGTCAAAGGAATTTTTAATTTGGTATTGATTCCGAAGACAGTCCCACCTGCGGAGAATTTTTCCTTTTAAGGAGGAAATAACTCCCTGTGGATAATGTGGATAATTCTGTTAATAACTATCTTATAAGGGATAGAGAGTTATTGGCTGTGTTGGGCTCACTAAAAGAAAGAGAGAGATTTTTTGTTTGGAAACTGACCAACCATAGCTTCTTCGGCCTGTGGATATTTTTTTGCCGAGGAAGATTTTACAAAATCCTAAAAATATGCTATTATACTAATAAAAATAGGAACAGGCCGCGTTGATCGACTTACATACTCATAGTCTCCTAAGTGATGGGCAGCTTTGTCCGGCTGAGCTGGTGCAAAGAGCAAAGAAAAAGGGATATGGGGCTTTGGCCATCACTGATCATGTTGATTCATCGAATTTAGACTTGATAGTTCCTCAGATAGTTAAGTTTTGCCGAGAAAATGCACATCTAAATAGTGATATTAGAGTAATTCCTGGGGTGGAGTTAACCCATTTATTACCTCCCCGGATCAATAAACTCGCCAGGAAAGCGCGAGAAAAAGGAGCTAAGCTCATAATAGTACATGGAGAAACCATAGTAGAGCCAGTTCCAAACCACACCAATACAGCAGCGTTAGACGCGGATATCGATATTCTAGCCCATCCGGGCCTGATCTCTGAAGAGGAAGTCAAAATAGCTAAGGAAAGAGGAATTTATCTGGAGATATCCAGCCGAAAAGGACATAGCTTGACCAACGGATGGCTGGCAAGGCTGGCCACCAAGTGGGGAACAAAACTTATCTTGAACACTGATGCTCACGGAGTAGAGGATCTAATAACTGAAGAGAGGGCAAGAAAAATCCTACAAGGGGCAGGACTATCTTATAGAGAAATAGAGTCGGTGATGAGAAACTCCCAAGAGTTAGTGGAGAAGATGAACCTTTAGAAATCAAATTCACCGATTTCCTGGAGGATGGTGTTGTTAAATAATACAGAGTTTGAGGAAAAGAATAAGTGAAAAAAAATAGAGGATGGCTAATTTTAATTGTCTTTTTCAGTATCGCCATAGGGGGAATCTTATTCTCCCGGGTTTGGGCAGGGAGCGACCTTTTCCGGGATTTGGAGCCCTTAATTGATGCCTATCAGACGATCCAAACTCAGTATATGGAAAAGGTTAAGCCTTCCAAGCTTATAGAGGGAGCCATCAAGGGGATGATTGAATCCTTAGAGGACCCTCATTCACACTGGATGGATGCTCGTAGTTATGAGGAATGGCAAACGGAAAGGGAGGGAGAATTTGGGGGCTTGGGAATTCAGATCACTATCAAAGATAATTTCCTTACCATAGTCTCTCCCCTGGAGGGAACTCCGGCCAGTGAAGCTGGAATCGAGCCAGGGGATAGGATCATCAAGATAGAAGATAAATCAACGGAAGGAATTACCCTCATCGAGGCATCGAGGAAGCTGCGAGGTGAACCAGGAACCCAGGTAAAGATAACTATTGAGAGAGAAGGAGAAAAAGAATATCTGGATTTTATTCTCACCAGGGCCATTATCAAGTCTCCCAACATTAAACAAAGGATATTACCTAATGACATAGGATATATTAGGATCATGAGTTTTATGGATGAAAATACGGATGAGGACTTTAAAGGGGCTCTGGCCCAGCTAGAAGATAGGAAGATAGAAGGACTTATTCTGGATCTAAGATATAATTCGGGCGGACTTCTCTCTCAGGCAGTAGAAGTAGCCGATGAATTTCTCGACTCGGGAGTCATCGTTTCCACAAAGGGAAGAGACTCCTCGCAAAATGAGATTTACCACGCCCGTCCTGGAGGTGAGGCAGTGTATATACCTCTGGTAGTCCTGATTAATGGAGGAAGTGCTAGTGCCTCAGAGATCGTGGCCGGGGCAATCAAAGACCACAACCGTGGGATTCTGATGGGAATCAAGAGCTTCGGTAAAGGAACGGTCCAGCAGATATTTCCCTTAGTCAACGAAGGAGCTATCGCCCTAACTACGGCGAAATATTATACTCCTTCAGGAGAAAGCATAGAGGGCAAGGGAATTGAACCTTATATGAAAGTGGAGGCCTTTAAACCAACTGAAGAAGAGAAAAAGACTTTAGCCCAATTAAAAAAATCAAAGTGGGTGAAAGAATTTCTGGCGAAGTATCCCCACTGGGAGGAAATGGACTTAACTTTCCTCCTGGACAGACTTAAGGAGGAGGGGATTGAGGTTGAGGTTGATCTTTTAAAGAAATTTCTGCGGGAAGAAGACAAAGATAGGGAAAACGATTATCTTAATGACCTTCAACTTCTGCAAGCGCTAAAGTTGTTGAGTAAATAGATGGCAAAAAAATCTCACAAAATTCTATATCTTTTAATTGGATTAATTATCTGTCTGGTAGGGATAGGGAGCTTCTTTTACCTTAAGATCTCTATCTATCAGAAAGAGCTTTCTAGGATAGACTCAAAAGTTGATGAGGTGGTTAAGGCACTTAATTTTTCCGTCTTGAGCAAAAGAATAAAGTGGGTAGGACCTTTTCCGACGTATCTCCAGGTGCAAGAGACTCTGAAGATTCCCTTTGACTATCCGCTGGATAAGCTCCCCGATCAAATTCAGAGAGAGCTTCGGCGAAATTTGCTGAAGATCCACGGGACAAGAAGAGAAAATCTTAAGGATCGCTATAAAATAGTGGTAAGTCTCGGCTTTGATGAGAGAATTACCCATACTTTGGAGTTTATTCTCCAAAAACTTAAGATTGCCTTACTCATTGATGACTTTGGATATTCGCATGGTAAGACGGTAGATTTTTTACTGAAAGAGCTGGATTTGCCTTTTACTATCTCGATTATCCCTGGAACTCCTTATGCTAAAAGCATTGCCGAAGAGGCCCATCGTAATGGGAAGCAGGTTATCTTGCATCTTCCCATGGAGCCCCAAAAAAATTTTATCAATCGTTATCGATGGATAGTTCTTAACCGGATGAGCTCCGAACAAATCAGCTCAATGGTCAAGGACGCAATAAAAGATGTACCCTATGTAGTAGGTTTAAGTAACCACATGGGTTCCCTTGTTACTACCCAGGAAAAACCTATGCGGGATGTGCTGCAGGCGGTAAAGGCCGAGGGACTCTATTTTGTCGATAGCAGAACTATTTCCAGCTCCATAGCCTTTCCTTTAGCTCAGAAGATGGGAATAAAATCAACTCAGCGGCAGGTTTTCTTGGATAACCAAAAGGATTCGAGCTATATCGAATCACAATTTCAAAAGCTCATCTCCTCTGCTCAAAAGAGAGGAGGGGCGCTAGGCATTGCTCATGCTGACCCCATCACTGCGGAGGCTTTAAAGAAAATCTTATCTCGGTTAGAAAAAAGGAAGATACAGTTGGTCTATATATCAGACATAGTAGACTAATAAAAAATGATGGCTCAAAATAGATATAGCCTCGATTTTGAAAAGCCAATTCTGGAGTTGGAACGTAAAATTGAAGAACTAAAGGGTTTAACCTCCAAGGAAGGATTGGACTTCGAGGAGGAGATAAACCGGCTTCAACAACGCTTGAAAAAACTTGAAAAAGAAACCTTTGCTAATCTTACTCCCTGGCAGACGGTTCAGCTAGCCAGACACCCCAATCGCCCTAAATCCCTTACCCTGGCCAAATTGATCTTTGATGATTTTATATTACTTCATGGAGATAGGTTATATTCTGATGATCAGGCCATCGTGGGGGGTTTTGCCAGAATGGGGGAGGAGAGACTGGTTTTTATCGGACACCAGAAAGGGGAATCAATCAAGGAGAATCTTGTCAGAAATTTTGGTATGGCTCATCCTGAAGGGTATCGGAAGGCAAAGAGGTTAATGAACCTGGCAGAGAAATTTTCTCGACCCGTAGTTACCTTCATTGATACCCCCGGAGCGTACCCTGGAATCGAAGCAGAAGAAAGGGGACAAGCTGAGGCTATTGCAGCAAATTTGGAGTACATGTCTCAGTTAAAGGTCCCTATTGTGGTGATCATAATTGGGGAGGGAGGAAGCGGAGGAGCTTTAGGAATCGGGGTCGGGGACCGAACTCTAATGTTGGAGAATGCTATTTATTCGGTAATCTCTCCAGAGGGATGTGCGGCAATTCTCTGGAAAGATCAGGCCAAAATGGAGGAAGCAGCAAAGGCTTTGAGAATCACTTCTCAAGATCTTCTGGATCTAAAGATTATCGACGGCACCATCCCTGAACCCATGGGAGGAGCCCATCGAGACGCAGAACAAACAGCCCTCAATATCAAGCAGGCCGTAACTAAACACCTTAGAGAGTTAAAGGATCTGACTCCAGCAGAGTTAATTCAAAAAAGGCATAAGAAATACCGAGGAATAGGGAAATTTAAAAGAGGGTAAAAATGGAAGAAGAATACGGCGCTAAACAGATCAAAGTCTTAAAGGATCTGGAAGCCGTTCGCAAAACACCCAGCATGTACATCGGAAGCACCGGACCACGAGGACTACATCACCTCATCAGTGAAGTAGTTGATAACTCCATTGATGAGGTCCTGGCTGGCTACTGCCAGAATATAAAGGTAACAATCCATTCTGATAATAGCATCACCGTAGTTGATGATGGAAGAGGCATCCCGGTAGCTCCCCATCCAGTTTATAAAAAATCCGCTCTGGAGTTGGTGATGACCTCTCTTCATGCTGGGGGTAAATTCGACAACAAGATATACCGGGTGGCTGGAGGACTTCATGGAGTGGGAATCTCGGTGGTCAATGCTCTTTCTGAATGGTTAGAGGCAAAAGTAGCTCGTGAAGGTAGGATCTGGCGTCAAAGATATAAAAGAGGTAAACCTACAACCAAGGTGAAGTGTATAGGAGAGGACTCTTGCCCAAAAAATGGAACCGAGATCAGCTTTAGACCTGATCCAGAAATATTTGAATCCATAGAATTTGACTGGGAAAGAGTAACTCGTCGTTTGAGAGAACTGGCCTTTCTGAACCAGGGACTCAACATAGAGGTAGAGGATGAAAGAAGTGGTAGGAGGTGCACCTTTGTCTACGAAGGAGGGATTAGGACCTTTGTAAAGCATCTCAACCGGAATCGAGAGGTTATTTTTGATGAGCCCATCTACCTTCAGGGAGAAAAAGGTGATGTAGTCCTGGAGGTAGCCATTCAATATAATCAAAGCTTTATCCAAGATATTTTCGCCTTTGTCAATGATATTAATACTGAGGAAGGAGGAACTCACCTTTCTGGATTTAAGTCCGGCTTAACTAGAACCATCAATGACTATGTTAAGAAAAAGGAAAACCAGCCAATCGTACTCTTAGGAGAAGACGTAAGAGAAGGTTTAACCGCTATTATTAATATGAAGATGCCCGATCCTCAGTTTGAGGGACAGACAAAAACCAGATTAGGCAATACCGAAGCCAAAGGAATTGTGGAGTCCATTGTTTATGGAAATCTCTCCCGATACCTGGAGGAGAATCCCACCATAGGTAAATTGGTAATACAGAATGTAGTCTCTGCTTCACGGGTTCGACAGACTGCCCAGAAAGCAAGGGAAGTAGCTCGAAGAAAGGAAGGTCTGGTAGGGGGAGCCCTTCCTGGTAAACTGGCTGCTTGCTCCGAGGATAATCCCGAAAAAAGTGAGCTTTTCATAGTGGAGGGGGATTCAGCAGGAGGCTCCGCTAAACAAGGAAGGGATAGGCGTTTCCAGGCTATCCTGCCCTTAAGGGGAAAAATTCTTAACGTGGAAAAGACTCATCTACTTAAGATCCTCAATAATGAAGAGATAAAAGCTATGATCGCCGCTATCGGCACCGGTATTAAGGAGGAATTCAGTCTGTCCGGACTGAGATATGGCAAAGTTATCCTTATGAGTGATGCGGATGTGGATGGAGCTCATATCAGGACTCTTATTCTCACCTTCTTTTATCGGTATATGCAGGATTTAATTAGAGAAGGTCATGTTTATATCGCCCAACCACCTCTCTATAAGGTTAACAGTAAAAATAAAGAATATTTTCTTTACAGTGAGGAGAGCTTAAAGGAATTAACGAAAGAGCTGGGTCAGCAAAAATTAGAGGTTCAACGCTATAAAGGTCTAGGGGAGATGAATCCCGACCAGCTCTGGCAAGCCACCATGAATCCGGCCACCCGCACCATCTATCAGGTTTCCATAGAAGATGCTGTCCAGGCCGATGAGCTATTTACCATCCTAATGGGAGGAGAAGTCGAGCCTCGTCGTAGGTTTATCGAAGATCATGCCCTGGAAGTGACCAACCTGGATATATAAATAAAAAAGGGGGTTACTATGGCTTTGGAAGGTAGAATTGCTCCGCTTTATCTGGAAGACGAAATGAAGACTTCTTACCTGAATTACGCTATGAGCGTAATTGTGGGTCGAGCCCTACCCGATGTCCGAGATGGACTAAAGCCAGTACAACGAAGGATTCTTTACGCCATGCAGGGATTGGGCTTACTTCCTAACAAGCCTTACAGAAAATCGGCTCGTCTAGTGGGGGAGGTTTTGGGAAAATACCATCCTCATGGAGATATGGCCGTCTATGACGCTATGGTAAGAATGGCTCAAGACTTTTCCCTGCGTCATCCTCTGGTTGACGGGCAGGGAAATTTTGGCTCTGTGGATGGGGACCCTCCGGCCGCTATGAGGTACACCGAGATAAGACTCTCGCTCATAACCGGGGAAATCCTTGAGGATCTGGATAAGGATACAGTCGACTTTCTACCCAACTTTGACAATAGCCTGGAGGAGCCTCTTGTTCTACCAGCAAAAGTGCCTAATCTCTTACTAAATGGGAGCTCTGGAATAGCCGTGGGAATGGCTACCAATATCCCTCCTCATAATCTGAGGGAGCTGGTGGATGCCTGTATCAGAATGATTGAGGATCCTCAAGTTTCTATCGATGAGCTTTTAAAGATCATTAGAGGTCCAGATTTTCCCACGGCGGGGGTTATTATAGGGACGGAGGCGATTGAAAGAGCCTACCGGCACGGAAAGGCAAAGATAATCTTACAAGGAAAGGCCAACATTGAAACTACCCAGGACCGAGAAAGCATTGTTATTACTGAACTTCCCTATCAGGTCAATAAAGCAAGATTGATTGAGACTATTGCTGAGTTGTCTTCGAATGATAGAATAAAGGGGGTCAGGAATCTGCGGGATGAATCGGACAGAAAGGGAATAAGGATTGTGATAGGGCTTTCCCGCAACACTAACGCTGAGGTCATTTTAAATCAACTTTATAAATATACCCCTCTTCGGACGACCTTTGGAGTTATTCTTTTAGCCATACTGGGTGGTAAGCCACGCCTTTTGAACCTGGTCGAGATGCTCCGGTGCTATCTTGATCATCGTAAAGAGGTAGTTACCCGACGGACAAAATTCCTGCTTTCCCGCGAGCAAAAAAAGGCTCACCTTTTGGAAGGACTCAAAAAGGCTCTGGGGAAACTGGATGAGGTAATTAAGATTATAAGGTCATCTTCCAATCCAGAAGAAGCCAGGAATCACCTGATAAAATTGTTAAGGCTAAGTGATGAGCAAGCCCGAGCGATTCTGGAGATGAGGTTAGCTCGCCTGACCAGTCTGGAGAGGGATAAAGTGGACCAGGATTATGCCGAATCGGTAAAAATAATAGGAAAGCTAGAGGAGATGCTAGCCAAGGAGCCCGTGATTTGGGCAACCATTAAGGAAGAACTTGTCCAGATTAAGGAAAAATATGGAGAAGAGAGGCGTACCCGGATCAAGGCGGTAGTAAAAGAGTTAACCTTTAAACCAGAAGATTTGATCAAAAAAGAGGAGATCGTCGTTACTACCACCCGTCACGGCTATATAAAGTACACTTCCTTGAGAGCTTATAAGCGACAAAGACGTGGGGGCAAGGGGATGAGCGGAATGATCACGGGAAAGGAAGATTTTGTAGAAGATCTTTTTATTACTCACACTCATTCTATCCTCTTATTTTTCACCAATTTAGGAAAGGTTCATTGGGCCAGAGCTTACGACATTCCTCAAAAGAAGCGGTCAGCTAAAGGTAGAGCGCTGGTTAACTTCCTCTCTCTGGGAAAGAATGAGAGAGTGAGTAAAACTCTTCCTCTGGACAATTTTGACCAGGAAGGTTTTCTGGTTATGGTCACCAGGAAAGGGAAAGTAAAGAAAACCAGTCTTTCCGCTTATTCCCGTCCTAAAAAAGGAGGAATAAGGGGAATTCGTCTGCAGGAGGAAGATGAGTTAATTAAAGTCCTGCCCACCCAAGGCGAAGAAGATATAGTCTTGGTCACCAGGAAAGGTAAGGCTATTCTTTTTTCTGAAAAAGATGTTCGTCCCACGGGAAGAACTTCACTGGGAGTAAAGGGGATTTCTTTAGGGAAAGAGGATGAGGTAATGGATGCTGTCATTGCCAAAGAGGATGAAGCTCTGCTCACCATTACCTCCAAAGGTTACGGAAAAAGAACTCTCTTTGCTAAGTACAGAAAAACCAGAAGAGGCGGCAAAGGAATCATTAACCTGCGTTTTGTTCCCCATAAGGGTGAGGTAGCGGGAGCAAAAAGAATAAAGCCAAGTGATGAGGTGATTGTTATCACCCGGAAGGGAAAGAGCATTCGTCTGGCAGCCAAAAATATCTCCCTTATTGGAAGAAATACCTCCGGTCCCCGCATAATCAGGTTAGGCCAAGATGACGAGGTTATTGCTCTGACATGAGAAAAATAGCTTTTCTTTTTCCCGGGCAGGGTTCTCAATACGTAGGAATGGGAAGAGAATTCATTGATGGGTATGAAGAGGCCAAGAAAATCTTCCAGCAGGCGAGGAAAATCCTGGATTTTGATCTTGAGAAGCTATGCAATCATGGCCCGGAAGAAGAGCTGAAAAAGACCACTAATGCTCAGCCAGCTCTGTTGACAGTGAACTGGATCTTTACCAGAATTTTGAGAGAAAAGGGAATAGAGCCAACCGTAGTGGCCGGACACAGTCTAGGAGAGTACAGTGCAGTACTTTGCGCTAAGGTGATTGACTATCCTGCTGCCTTAAGACTGGTTCGCCGAAGAGCCCAGTTTATGGAGGAGGCCTCGGCTGCTATAGATGGTGTGATGGCAGCCGTAATTGGACTACCCAGAGAGGCAGTCTTGTCAATTTGTCAGAGAATCAAAGGGGTAGAGGCGGTCAACTTTAATTCTCCTTCTCAGGTAGTTATTGCTGGAGAAAAAAAAGCGGTAGAAATAACAAGCGAAAGATTAGAACAAGAGGGGGCAAAAAAGGTTATTTCCCTTTCGGTAAGTGGTCCCTTTCACACCTCCTTTATGAGACGCGCAGCTTTAAAATTCAGTCAAGAATTAGATAAAATTTCTTTCCGAGATCCCTCTTGTAAAGTTCTCACCAACGCCTTTGCCCGCTATGCCTTAAGTGCCAAAGAAATTAAAAGGGCTCTCCAGATGCAGATGGATCATCCCATTCTCTGGGAGGATTCTATGAGGAAACTACTCACTGAGGGAATCGATCTATTCATTGAAGTAGGACCAGGAAAGGTTCTTGAAGGACTCCTTAGAAGAATTGACGGGAGAGCATCGGTTTTGGGAATGGAAAATCCAGAGGATCTAGAAAGAATTGAGCAGTGCTGTAGCTAAGCAGAAGTTCACAAAAAATTGCCCCCGGATACCCCACCCCTTGCAAGTGGGGAGGATGTCACTTCTTCATCATTTTTTCACTAACGACGGCAAATTTTGCTGGTCTTGGCCCATATGGTTCTTGCTTATATCTAACACCACTGTTAATTAAATACTCAACTAAGTCTCCCATGTTTTCTGTAGTGCCTGCCATAACAAGTGGTTTCATAATTTCTTTTCTTAATTGTCCATCAGTTTTTAGCGCTTCAATAGTTTCCTTCCATGATTCATTATCCCTGCCCATGACCCTGATTCCTTTAACACTATTAAGGTTTAGCTCTTCGATTCCTGTCCTACCAGTTACAAATGTGTGAATATCCATATTGGTACCGGGAATCATGACTTTTTTTCCTTCGGCAGGAAGACCATAATAAAATATCTTACCCCTCGGAGAAGCATACTCTATTACCATTTTTTGCAGTTTTTCCTGGCCGGTTAACTCAATACTGACGAATCCATCTTCTTGCCCAAGTTCTTCTTTTAACCGATTTAATTGTTGTTGATCGTCAGAATTTACAAAGTAAAAGTTAGCATCTAAATCCATTACACATCTTTTCATATACATCATAGCTGATTTTCCTCTGTAAATTAAAACAAGATTCTTAACCCTCTTGCTGGCAAAGTATGGGACCATATACAGTGCCTGAGCACCACAACCACCCCATATAGCCAGAGTTTCAGGCACTCTACCACTTTTTTCTCTAACGATTCTTTCCATTTTGACGGTATTTCCTAGCGGTTCTGCAAGTGAGGGAAAAAAATCTAGCTTTTCTATACCCCGGGTTGGTTTTGCACAGGATTGGTGGATAGAGACAAATTCGGCAAAAGCTCCATTTCTTAGCCAATCTTTTGGATTCCCAGATTTGTACCAGCCCAGAAAACCCTCTTTTTGACATCCATCAAATTTTCCCTCTAAACATAAGCTACACTGTAAACATGGGTA
>Ga0209977_10000271_pt1 | contig 20385 bp, 15 predicted proteins | sample SumtaG_2_FD_183113 | JGI IMG/M metagenome (GOLD analysis project Ga0209977, IMG submission 183113) | Deep subsurface microbial communities from Indian Ocean to uncover new lineages of life (NeLLi) - Sumatra_00607 metaG (SPAdes) (version 2) | ecosystem: Environmental > Aquatic > Marine > Oceanic...
TATTCACGACAATTTCGGTAGACTCACTTCAGGTTTTGCTCTCGATTCCTTAACCACTCCGTGCATTGATAGGCTTCCTTTTGGAGAAGGGGACCTGCATATGCCTCCCGGGATGGGAAAGATACCCTATAACCAGATCATTCCCTTGATAAAAGAGTATAGCGGAGTAGCCATGATGGAAATTGATCCCCGATATAAAGATTTTTACCGGGAGGCATTAACCTCGATTAAAAAAATTTTTGAGGAGAAGCCAAAATAGACCTAACGATGAGAGGAGATAAAGATCTAAAAGGTAAAGGGGAAGGGGTAGGACTAAAGGGAAATTGTATCGTTGCTCAATCGGGTGGCCCCACCGCAGTCATTAATGAGAGTTTATGTGGAGTTATCCAGGAAGCTCAAAGACACGAAGAAATAGAGGAAATATACGGGGCCAGAGATGGAATTTTGGGTCTACTTAAGGGACAATTAATCAATTTAAGAAAAGAGAAGAGCTCTACCATTGATAGCTTGAAAGGCACTCCCGGGGCGGCATTAGGAAGCTGTAGATACCGGTTAAAGTCATGGAGCGAATCCGGTAAGGATTTTGAAAAGATTATCGAGGTTTGTAGGAGATACCGTCTTCGGTATTTTTTCTACATCGGGGGTAATGATTCTATGGATACTGCCAATAAGCTAGATGAGGCAGCCAAGAGAATGAACTACCAGTTGGTGGTCATTGGAATTCCCAAGACGGTAGATAATGATCTTGTTTTTACCGATCACTGCCCGGGTTTTGGTAGTGGAGCAAAATATCTAGCAATTTCAGTAATGGAGGCGGGGCGTCACCTAGAAAGCCTTCACGATTCGGAGTCGGTAATCATACTGGAGACGTTAGGAAGAAATACCGGCTGGCTTGCCGGATCCTGCGCCCTGGCCAAGCGGTCCCCAGAGGATGCTCCCCACCTAATTTATTTTCCCGAAATACCTTTTTCAGTGGATAAGTTTATCAAGGACGCACGCCAGGTTTATCACAAGATTGGCGGGGTCTTTATTGTGGTAAGTGAGGGTCTTCGAGATGAGAAGGGAAATTATGTTTGTGCCAGGAAGGAGAAGGTATCTACCGATGCTTTTGGTCATCCGGAGCTAGAAGGAATTTCTAATTACTTAAAGGAAGTGATAGAATCTCAACTCAAACTAAAGACCAGGACTATCAAACCAGATGTCTGTCAGCAGAGCGCCGTGCATTTTGCCTCCAAGGTCGACATGGAAGAAGCATATTTGGTGGGAAGGGAAGCGGTTAAGTCAGCCCTGGAGGGTAAAAGTGGCTACATGATTACCATAAGGAGAGAAAAAGGAAGAGTTTATAAACGAAGAACTTCTAGAGCTAAGCTCTCTCTAGTTGCTAACATGGAAAAGAGAGTTCCCCGAAGATGGATAAACAGAAAGGGAAATTTTGTGACTAAGGAATTCATCGAGTACGTGCGTCCTCTTATTCAAGGAGAGGTCGATATCACTGTTCGGAAGGGGCTTCCTTACTATCCTAGATTAGAGAAAAAGAAAATTCTGGCTAAGAAAGGAAGTGTTTGAATATGTTGGATTTAATAGTGGTGGGAAATTTATCCTATGATGCTATATCGACGCCCAAAGGCCGTCGAAAAGCGGCTTTTGGTGGTTCGGTTGCCTATGCCAGTCTTTGTGCCAGCTACCTTGGTGAGCGAGTGGGTGTGGTAGCTAAGGCTGGCAAAGATTATCACCTTAAGGATTTGGATAGACTTGTGGATCGGGACATCGATATTGAAGGAGTAAAGATAGTTTCCCTCGGTCTCACCACTAGATTTGAGAATGTGTATGATGAGAATGAAAGTAGAAAACAGAGATTGTTAGGCAGAGGCGATCCCATATTTCCCGAGGACGTACCGGATGGGTATCTGAATGTGGATAAGGTATGTTTTTTGCCAATCTTTCAGGAGTTACCTTGCCAAACGGTGGAAAAACTTACCAAAAATGGAAAATGTGTCTGCCTGGATCCCCAAGGTTATATCAGGACAACCGGCAAGGCCGGAGAAATAGTACTGACCGATTGGAAAGAAAAAGAGAAGATTCTTAGAAAAGTGGATATCCTAAGTACAAGCGTTCCGGAACTAAATGCTGTTGCAGCCACAGGTGATGCTTTAAGTGCCGCTGAAAAACTGAGCAGTCTTGGTCCAGAAATAGTATTTATTACTAGAGAAGGGGGATCAAAGAGTTCTTTGCTCTATTTTGATGAGAGGTTGGAGGAGGTGCCGATTATCCCTCCCCAGGTTTTTGTGGATCCCGGAGGGGTAGGGGATGCTTCAGCGGTTGCTTTTCTGGTGGAATATGAAAAAACACACGACCCCTGGTGGTCAGCTTTTTTTGCCTCAGCAGCCTCCTCTTTTGTTATGGAAGCCTACGGAGCCGATAGTTTTGGGAACAGAGACCAAATTTTAGCCAGAATAAAGATTTTTGTCAGTCATAATCGACAGTACGGGGGTTTATGCAAGGGTTTTCTCTAATCTTATAAAAAATGGACTCTGCTTGACTTGGTGAAGATGAAACAAGATGGCAGGGTAATAATGGCAAGGAAAGAGCTAAAAATAAGGCCAGAGGGAGGTGAAAAGCAGGTAGGTCGTTAGCTGGGCAGAAGGAAAGCTTCCCAGAAAGAGGAAGCCATTAAATAATTAAATTTTCTGAGGGGAAGTTTCAGAGAATAGCCTAGCTATCTCAGCAAAAAGATGGGAAAATAAAAAGGAGAAATTTAATATGTTTAGACGATTGCTGATATTCAGTTTAACGGCAGCCTTACTTTTTGGTCTGGCTGCCACAGGATTTACGGCCAAAGAGACTCTCCATATGTATACAGCTTTTGACGTAGACGAGGCTAAGATATATATGGACGCCTTCAAGGAATCGTATCCCGACATAGACGTTAAATGGGTGCGGATGTCTGCGGGAGAGGTTTTGGCCCGAGTAAGGGCGGAGGCAAAGAATCCTCAGGCGAGTATCTGGTTTGCCGGTCCCAGCACTTCCCATATAGCTGCCGCGGGACATGACCTACTGGACCCCTATACCGAATCCTTGGCCTGGCAGTACCTTCCCGCTGACTTCAAGGATCCCGAGGGGCGTTGGACTGGCTTTTACACCGGATTCATCGGCTTCGCTACTAACAAAGAATTTCTCGAAAAGCATGGTGTGGAAGCTCCTACCTCATGGAATGACCTTCTTAAACCGGTGTTCAAAAAAGAAATTTCCAAGGCCTATGCCTATACTTCAGGTACCGCTTACACCACCCTAATTTCACAGCTTCAAGCCATAGGCCCCAAAAAGCTCGGTTGGGACCAGGAAGATGAGGAATATATCAAGAAACTGAGCGCGCAGATACATCACTACACCAAGGCGGGCTCAGCCTGTGTAACCGAAGCAGGGTTGGGTGAGGTGGCGGTGGGTATTGCCTTCTCTCATGATATCGTGGCTAAGGGTATCGCCAAAGGGTATCCGGTGGTGATGAGCTTTCCTAAGGAGGGAACAGGTTACGAGATCGGGGCTGTTTCCTTGATCAAAGGCGGGCCTGAACCGCAACTGGCCAGGGTATTCTTTGATTGGCTCATGAGTGCTGAGGCTCAAAGTCTATTTAAGAAATGGAACAGAGTTCCTTTGAACCCGCAAGCGGAGCTCGCCGAAGGCCTGGTAACAGCGGCCCAGGTCCCGGTAATCGAAGGCTTCGGCGGACGAATCACCTGGTATGGTGAGCGCAAGGACGAGATAATCGACCGATGGAGACAAATCACCGGTCGATAATGGAGACTTGGTTCAAACCCAACCGGAGAGGGGAGGATCTTCTCCTCTCCGGTCCTCTTAATGTTGGGGTCATCGAGGAGATCTATTGAAAATTACTCTCTACTTAAGGGAAAGTAGGAACGAAATCAAGAGGCTGATTAAAGATCCGGTTTTACTTATTAGCATTGCTTTCATCTCCGGACTTCTTTTCCTTTTCATTGTATTTCCATTAATAAAGGTTTTCCAGTACAGCCTCTGGCCCGAGGGGGAGTTCTCTGCCAAGTATTTTGCGGAATTCTTTCAAAGATCATATCGATGGCGGCCCCTAATTAACAGTTTGACCGTGGGAGCCCTGGTGGCTCTTTTTGGAACTGTTATTGGCTTCATCTACGCCTATGGGATCACCCGTACCGACATACCATTCAAACGGTTTTTCCGAACCGTAGCCATCTTTCCCATTATCTCCCCTCCCTTTCTTATCGCGCTGGCCGCTATCTTTGTTTTTGGAAATCATGGGGTTATAACCGATCTCTTTAACTTAGATTGGGATATATACGGCTTGGACGGGCTGGTTATGACCGAGACTCTTGCCTACTTTCCCATCGCCTTTATGGTATTGGAAGGGGTTCTTTCCAAGGTAGATCCAGCTATGGAAGAGGCTGCCCTTGACCTGGGGGCATCCAAACTGAGGACTTTTTTTACGGTAACCCTGCCCTTGGCCACTCCAGGAATAGCCACGGCCCTGCTTTTAGTCTTTATTAGATCCTTAGAAGATTTTGGTAATCCGATAGTAATTCAGGGTGATTTTCCGGTGCTTACCGTGGAGGCTTTTTTGGCCGTTACGGGAATGTACAATATGCCCTTGGGAGCCACCCTGGCCATCTTCTTACTAGTACCGACAATGATAATCTTTGTGGTGCAAAAATATTGGGTTTCCCGAAAGTCATACGTGACTGTGACCGGCCGACCATCGGGAGCCGGGCTTCAAAGCACGGAAAGGCGCACCAAATACCCCCTAATGGCAGCTATGATATTCCTGAGCTCATGTGTACTTCTTTTTTATGGGGTGGTCTTGTACGGTTCCTTTACCAGACTATGGGGAGTAGATAACAGCCTAACCCTGGAAAATTACCGCTACGTCTTTAGTGTGGGCGGTCAATACATTAGCGATACGGTTACCATCGCCCTAATAGCAACGCCTATAGGCGGAATATTAGCCATGATAATAGCCTATTTGGTGGTAAGAAAAAAATTCTTGGGCAAAGGAGTTATGGATTTTGTCTCCATGCTCAATTTTGCCGTACCGGGAGTGGTGGTGGGCATCGCTTACATATTGGCTTTCAACACCCGCCCTCTACAGCTTACCGGAACCGCCTCGATTATAATATTGATCTTTATCTTCCGGAGAATGCCGGTGGGCATAAGAAATGGGATAGCTCAACTGCAACAGATCGATCCGGGTATTGACGAGGCCTCTACCGACCTGGGAGCTGGTCTGTTTAGGACATTTGGGAGGGTCACCTTGCCCCTGATTGCTCCTGCCTTTCTCTCGGGTATGGTTTATATGTTTGTAAGGTGTATGACGGCAATAAGTGCAGTTATCTTTGTTGTTTCTGCTGATTGGCAGCTTCTTACGGTGGCCCTACTTCACGAGGTGGATAATGCTGACCTAGCCCAGGCCGCCGCTTACGGATATGTAATCATTGTTATTGTATTAACTGCAATAATTGGGCTGAGACTGGTAGTTGGGGGTTTGTTAGGCAGAAGAACTACTTTGTTCCAGCCAGAATAAACTTTGGAGATACCAATGGCAAAAGCCGAACTCACTCTTGAGCATGTCAGCAAATTTTTTGCAGAGGGTACGACAAGAGAGGTCAAGGCAGTGGACGATCTTTCCCTAGAGGTGAAGAAAGGACTTCTAGTTACGCTCCTGGGGCCATCTGGATGTGGAAAAACCACCACTTTGAGAATGATTGCCGGATTTGAGTATCCTACCAGAGGAAAAATTTTTATGGGAGATAAACTCATAAATGACATTCCGCCTCAGCGTCGAGACTCAGCTATGGTTTTCCAGAGTTACGCCCTTTTTCCTCATATGACTGTATTTGAAAATGTAGCCTATGGCTTAAAGGTGAGGAGATTTTCTCGTCAGGAGATTAAGAGAAAAGTAGCCCAGGCTTTGAAATTGGTCGATCTGGAAGGTCTTGAGAACCGGCCTTCTGGACAGCTTTCCGGCGGCCAACAGCAAAGGGTTGCTCTTTCCAGAGCTCTGGTGACTGAGCCAAAAGTATTATTGTTTGATGAACCCCTTTCCAATCTCGACGCTAAACTAAGAGTGAGCACCAGAGAAGAGCTAAGAAAATTACAACAGAAACTCTCTATAACCAGTATTTATGTTACCCATGATCAGGCAGAGGCTATGACCATTTCCGATGAGATAACTGTAATGAAAGATGGTCGGGTCCAGCAAATCGGATTTCCAGAGCAAATTTACCTGCATCCTGAGAATAAATTTGTGGCTGATTTCATTGGCGAGGCCAATTTCTACCGGGGGACCATCATCAAATCACAAGATGGTCGCGTCGAGGTCAAGATGTTGGACAGGTTAATAACTATTAATCAGGATGGGGATTTTCATGCCGGGGATGAAGTAGAGGTAGTGGTGAGACCAGAGACCGTAGATATAGTCGCCAAAGGAAAAGGCGATTTCGACGGGGTGGTGAAATTCTCCCATTATACAGGATCGGCGGCCACTTATCACATAGAATTAAGAGGGGGGCAGAAGATGGAGGTAAAGGTACTAAACCCGCAAGAAAAAGGGCTGCTCAAAGATGAGGAGGTAGTGGGGGTAAGGCTTCATAGAAATAACATCCATCTTCTAACTGAGAAGTAATTGTTTATAAGCTGATGAAATGGACAGAAAGACATTCCTCTACCTCGAAAACTTTTGGGAATGATCGAGGAGGCGTTTGAAAGGAGGAAAAAACGATAAATCTACCTCTTTTAGATCAAGAACAAGAAATAGACGAAAGGGAGGTTATAAATGGGAAAGATGAAGACCGTGACATTATTTGCTGACTGGGAACCAAAAAGTGATTTTAAGTTAGGCTTGAAAGATGTGGAAGGAAAGCTCACCTATCTAGGAAATAAGGTCTGGAAAAATCCTATCCTTAATATAATGGAAAAGGATATTCCTGAAATTGGTCTTACTGAAGTTCTCGTTAAGGTAAAAGCATGCGGTATCTGTGGTAGTGATGTTCATATGGCCCAGTCTGACAATGAGGGATATATTTGGTATCCCGGGCTTACCGCCTTTCCTTGTAGTCTGGGACACGAGTTTTCCGGAGTAGTAGCTAAAGCGGGAGAGAAGGCAATTAACAAAAGAACCGGTAGAAAATATGAAGAAGGTGAACCTGTTACCGCGGAGGAGATGCTCTGGTGTGGAAGGTGCCGACCATGCGCCGATGGTTACCCTAACCACTGTGAGGCACTGCAGGAGTTGGGTTTTTCCTGTGATGGAGCCTTCGCCGAATATGTGAAGGTAGATGCGAAGTACACCTGGAGTCTGGAGGAGTTAAAGGGAAAATATTCCGGTGATGATATATTTCTAGCCGGAAGTCTGGTCGAACCAACGTCGGTGGCCTTTAATGCCGTCATAGAACGGGGAGGTGGTATTCGTCCTGGAGATAATGTGGTTATTTTGGGTGGAGGTCCTATTGGCCTGGCAGCGGTAGCTGTTTTAAAAATGGCAGGAGCGGCTAAGTTAATATTATCGGAACCCTCGGAGTCAAGAGCAAAGCTAGCCAAAAAGATGGGCGCCGACCATATTATTAATCCCTTAAAAGAGAACTTCACTGAATCTGTATTAAAGTTAACCAATGGTCTGGGAGCAAAATTGTATCTCGAGGCGACCGGTATTCCGGACAGGGTCTTCGGTGACATAGAACAAACTATCTGGGAAGGAAAGCAGTTGAATAGTGTAGTGGTGATTGTGGCTAGATCCTCTCAAAAAATTCCCCTTACCGGTGAGGTGTTTCAGGTAAGGAGAGCATCCATTGTTGGTTCTCAGGGACACTCCGGTCATGGAACCTTCCCCAGGGTTATTAGCTCTATGGCTTCAGGAATGAATATGCTTCCCTTAATTACTAAGAGAGTTACTCTGGATGAAGTTCCGGAAAATATAGTTATGCTCCAGACTAATCGAACAGAATGTAAAATTACGGCAGTTTTTGAGTAAGGAAAAAAGTAACTCATTATATTTCACCGCAGAGGACGCCGAGAACGCTAAGAAGCAGGAAAATTATTTAAGTTTTTCTTCTTGATTCATCTCTGCGCACTCTGTGATCTTTGCGGTGAACACTTACGAAAAAAATTGTTTTTTAGGTGTAATTCGAGACGAAAGGTGATTTAAGTGAAAAAGATGTTGGCAGCCGTCTTTGAAGGGGAAGGGAAACTGGCCTTAAAGGAGATCCCGGTCCCCGAGATAAAGACCGAAGATGAGGTCTTGTTAGAAGTGGAAGCAGCAAGTATTTGTGGGACAGATGTGCACATTTTGGAGGTGCCTCCTGGCCATCCAGCTACGCCGGGAACGATTCTTTCTCATGAATATGTTGGCAGGGTCCTTGAAATCGGAAAGGGAGTGACCCACCTCAAGGCCGGTGACAGGGTGGTGGTGGACCCAAATCTTAAATGTGGGGGCTGTAGTTACTGTAAAATGGGTATGCCCAATATGTGTGAGAATATGACCACTTTGGGGATATTCATTGATGGAGGATTTGCCAGATATAACGCTGCTCCTGCTAAGGCACTTCATCCAATCTCTTCCGAGCTACCTTCAGAGCTAGCTGTTTTTGCTGAGCCTCTTTCCTGTGTGGTCAACGCCACGCAAAAGCTTCGTCTTCATCCAGGCAAATCAGTGGTAGTTCTGGGAGCAGGGCCTATCGGTCTTTTATTCACCCAAATGTTTAAGGCATCAGGAGCAGGGAAAATTTTAGTCTCTGAGATATCAGAATACCGAGCAAGATTCGCTCAAGAGAGTGGTGCAACCCGGGTTATAAACCCATTGAAGGAAGATCTAGAAGGAGTTGTAAAAGACGAGACTTCCCTTGGTGCAGATGTAGTGGTCGATGCGGTGGGTGTTTTGTTCAAAGTTGCCATGGGAATTGCACGCAGGGGTGGACAGATCCTTCTTTTTGGCCAGAATTATCAGGCAACCACTGAGATTACCCAGAACGACATTACCCGGAACGAGCTTGTCATACTGGGAAGTTTTATTGCTAAGTTTACCTTTCCTCCTACTATAAAGATTATTGAAAGCAGAGTTTTAAATTTAGAAAAGCTCATTACTCACAAACTTTCCTTGAGTGAGATTCACCGAGGAATAGAGGCGATGAGAAATCAGAAGGCAATTAAGGTAGTCATTACACCGTAAGGAAGACAAATGAAAAAAAGCATAGTGGTATCAACTCCAGAGGCAAAGTTCTCTGCCCTAGCTTACAAAGAAGATTTCCGAGACAGCATTAGAAAAGTGGCCGAATTAGGTTTTGATGGGGTGGAGCTTGCCATCAGGGATCCTAAAAAGGTTGGGGTAGAGAAAATCAAAGAATTGGTGAGGCAGTATAATTTGGAAGTGCCAGCTATTGGCACCGGACAGGCTTGGGGAGAAGAAGGATTAAGCTTTTCAGATCCCCTCCCTTCGGTGAGGGAGAAAGCTATTGCCAGAATAAAAGATCATATTGACTTTGCTGCAGAATTTTCTGCCCAGGTGATAATTGGCTTGATAAGGGGAAGGATAGAAGATCATGTTCGCCGAGAGGATGCGGAAAAATGGAGCCTGGACTGTGTGCGGGAATGCGCCGCCGTAGCCCAGGGATTGAAAGTAGGTCTTACTCTGGAGCCCCTAAATCGTTATGAGACCAACTTTATCAACACTGTTGCCGAAGGTATTGATTTCATCAAGAAACTCGATCTGCCTAATATGGGGATGTTGATAGACACATTCCATATGAATATTGAAGAGGTTTCCATCTACGAAAGTATCATCAAAGCTAAGGATTATATCACTCACGTCCATTTAGCCGATAGCAACCGCTGGGCTCCGGGAAGCGGACACCTTGATTTTGCCAAGATAATTAAAACGCTTGAGGAAATTAACTATAAGGGCTATCTCTCAGCAGAAATTCTTCCGCTACCTGATGCGGATAGAGCCGCCCGATTGACTATTGATCACTTAAAGAAAATCGGCTGTTAGTTGACTTTTTCAAAAAAAACATCTAGCATAAGTCAGTAGCCATCTATTTCAGAGGCAAGAATTTTACTTCTGAAAGCTATTTATGTGGATGCTTAAACAACGTTCAGAGGTAAAAATAGATAAGTAACCAGTAACTGTTCACCGCAAAGAGCGCAGAGTGCGCAGAGATGAATCAAAAAGAAAAATATAAATAATTCTCCTGATTCTTAGCATTCTCGGCGGGCTCTGCGGTAAAATATGATTAAGACTGAATTAGTTATAAGTAACAATTGAAAGGGAGGAGGGAAATGGCTGAATTGCACCTTAGGCCAAAAGAAGATTGTAAATATGCGGCAGTTTCTCTGGGAGAGGTTATGATCAGGTTGAATCCCAATGAGGGAAGGGTCAGAACTGGGAGAACTTTTACTGCCTCCGAGGGTGGCGGAGAATACAATGTAACCAGGGCCCTTAAGAAGGTATTCGGGCTAAATACTGCCGTAGTAACTGCACTTCCGGATTGTGAGAGTGGACACTTATGTGAAGATTTGATGATGCAGGGGGGGGTTGATTTAAGTCATGTAGTCTGGGTTCCTTTTGATGGCGTCGGTAGGCAGGCTCGCACCGGATTAAACTGGACAGAAAAGGGTTATGGTGTAAGGAGTGCCAAAACCGAATATGATCGAGGTCATACTGCAGCCTCTCAATTGAAAAGAGGAGACGTCAACTGGAAGAGGATATTTAAAGAGGAAGGTGCGCAATGGTTTCACACCGGGGGCATCTATGCGGCTCTTTCAGAAACAACACCTGAGGTGATTATTGAGGCTATGGAAGAGGCAAAAGAAGCGGGCACCCTCGTCTCTTATGATCTTAATTACCGGGCATCGCTCTGGAAGGCCATAGGGGGACAAAAAAAGGCAAGAGAGGTTAATCAAAGAGTTGCTCCCCTGGTTGATGTAATGATGGGTAACGAAGAAGACTTTTCAGCCGCATTAGGTTTTGAGGTTGAAGGAGTGGACATCAGCAAGAAAATGGATATTGGAGAGACCAAGGGTTTCCAGTCAATGGCTAAACAGGCAACAAAAGAGTATCCCAATTTTAAAGCTGTGGTTACTTCCTTAAGGAACGCAAAAACTGCCCTCATAAACGATTGGGGAGGCATCGTCTATATGATTGGGAAATTTTACCAGGCAACACCCAGAAGAGATCTGGAAGTCTATGATCGTGTGGGTATGGGAGATAGTTTTGCCTCGGGATTTATCTACGTCATTCTGAGCGGTAAAGGTCCACAGGAGGCTGTTGAATTTGCTGCCGCCCATGGGGCCCTGGCAGGAACTACACCTGGGGATACCAGTATGGCTAGCTTAGCTGAAGTAGTCAGAGAAGTAAAGCGTGCTCAAAAAGGTGGAGTGGCCAGAGCTGCCCGCTGATCTTTTGGAGATGACGGTGTTAGAGGGAATTGGTGGTTTGGTGAAAGCCTTGGAACTTAAGGGAGCTTTTAGGTTTTCTGAAATTACTCCGGCCCAAAAAAAGATGATGGGAGAGACGATTTCTTCATTGAAATTAAATTTTTATCCTTATTGTGATTCCCTGGCTATCTTCAGAGGGAGAGTTTATTTCATGATCAATCAAGACGGAAAAAGAAGGCTACTTTCCGTTGCTCCCAGGAGTAAAGACCATGATGGACTTACAGCGGGTGAAGTTTTAAATCTGGATGGTTTCACTGTGAAAGTTTGTCCCTTAACTCATGAGAATGCCGGGGTCATAAGGGAGATTTTTGGCTATACCTCGCCCAGTGTTTTAGGCACCAAATCTGCTTTTGGTACCGGTGATAGAATAGGGGGAGCAGCGAGTGCTACACCGGGCCACATCAGGGCAGCCAAGAATTACGATGTGGCCGTGTTTTTGGCTCAGCAGTCTGTCAGGGAAAATGCCAGGACGGGAAGAACTTTCCGGCAGGTTCTTGATGACGCTACCTGGGGTGTTTTCCAGGAGGGATATAAACGCCAATGGGGTGCAGATGCTGACCATTTGATGGATTTAGTCAGTATGGGCCAGGCTGTTGATGCTGGATTTACCATGTTCACTGTTGATCCTTCCCACTGCATCAATGATGCTCCAGTAAATATGGGTCTGGAAGAGTCGAGAAGGGCATTTTTAGCTCTTTTTAGCACCCGAAAAGAAGCTAAAAGGTTTATGGAGAAATATCTTTCAATCAGTCGAAAGCTGACCGGCCCAACTCATACTCTGAAAATTGAGTACCACGAAGAAGGGGTAATGCGAATTGCGGTACAATATCTAAGGGCAATAAGGTTTACCAGTGATGCTTATGCTGCTATTACTCACCATAAAGGCACGACTGATATTGATTTTGAAATGTCCGTTGACGAAACCAGTGCTCCCACAACTGCTCTAGCCCATTACTTGATCATTAGAGAGTTACGCGATGCTGGAGTAAGATTAACCAGCTTGGCGCCAAGGTTTGACGCCGGATTTGAGAAAGGCGTCGATATTAGAACTAACAATGGTAGAAAACCTTCACCCGCGGATTTGAAGAGATTTGAGGACAATATTAAGGACCAGGCCTTGATTGCAAGAGAAATGGGCTCTTATAAACTGGGTGTCCATTCAGGGAGTGATAAATTCACCGCCTATCCCATAATGAGCAGGCATACCGAGGGAATGTTTCATGTGAAGACTGCGGGAACCAGCTATCTTGAGGCAGTTAAGGTGATAGCCAAGCACGATCCTTCTCTTTATCGCCAGCTCCATCAACATGCTTTGGAAACATTTGAGCTCAACCGCAAAACCTATCACTTAACCACTAATCTGGCTAACGTTCCCAAAGCTAGAGAATTGAATCGAGCTAAGGTAGTGGAAGGATTAACAGAAAATGATGACTGGAGGCAGGTCATTCATGTTGCCTACGGGGCTTTGCTACAAAAATTTGGAAAGAGAATGATTGGGGTCTTGAGTGAAAATTTGGAGGATTATTACCAAACTGTGGCCCAACACATAAGAGTCCATCTGGATGGCTTTGGTTTGAAAAGGCTTTGTAATTGATGCTAATTTTACAAAACAAGCAACCTTCCACTTGGATTAAATTCTTTATACAAAGTCTTTCTTATTTCTTGTTTTTCTCTATAAGCATTTGTATGATCATAATTTGACTCCCTCCAGGGTGGTGTTGTAAGAAGTACTTTATTAAAAGAGGCTAAAAGCGCATCTTCAAATTCTCCTTCATATCTTCCCTTGACAAACATCTCAAAAGCATCGGCAAATCCATCCCAGGCTTCCTGTTCTTTACCAGGTGGGGTTGGATAAAAAAGACCACCGTTTTTCTTGGCAGCCTTTAAATCTCCCTTGCCATCGCCAATCATCAACACATGGTCATTCTCATATTCACCTGCTTTTTTAGCTACTTCAATATGATCTGCTTTTGAGCCCATTTCCTGTCCAGCTATGATATGAACATAACGAGCTATTCCTTGAGCTTCCCAATAATTTGCCAAGTCTTCATAAGGTGTTTTGGAGACCACCATAATATCAGCATATCCTGCCATTAAATCTAAAGATTCCTCAATCCCATTAAAAGGTGGAATTTTTGCGGATATGTGTGGAAATGTCCTGTTAATTGCTTCACTCCATCCAAGAAGTTTGTATAACGAAAAACAAGTTGAGTTTTCGTTAGTAAATCTTTCCAGACTTGGATTTCCCAATCCCAACTTATTTTTTTGTGCAAAAATGATATAATCATTTAGTGGTTTTGCATCGGGCAGCTTTAGATGCTTTTCAGTTAGTACCTGCCTAACATCCTCTCTTTCTGCGAGAGCTCTGAGAGTCAACTGTACAGCAATAAACCTGTTGCAACCTCTATCCACAGAAAAAAGATTGTAATATTCAGCAACTTCTCTAAAAAAGGATTCGATATCCCAAAGATTGTAGAATTCCATAAAGTGGGGATGAAAAATCAGCATCTGTTTTCCATTCATGTTGTCAGTAACACAACCATCGGTGTCAATGGCCACCAAGAAATCCTTTGTTCTTTTAAAGTTTCTTAGTTGTTGTTCTGGTGCCTCTTTTATCTGCTCTTGGGTAAGTCGAGGTAAAGCCATTTCTTAATCCTCCCTTCCTTAATCTTAATAATTATCCGAAAAAACTGTCCTAGCTTCACTTAACCCCCTGTATACTATCTATCTATAAGCTACGGGCATATACTTTTTACACGGCGAGGGAGCAAGAATATCTTCAAATTTGGCAAATCGGGGAGGTGGCTCACCAATCAACGGCATGGCCCAATTTACAAATTCATCAGTTACATCTATTTTGTTCGGGGCAATCCATTCCTTGGGAAACTCCCTTTTTGAGTTAGCCACAACATCCAATGGAACCTTATCATGCCTAACTTTATAAGTATCCCCGGGAACTCTCATTATTGTTGACATAAAACCATCCTCTGCCTTTAAAGCAAGCTTTGCCGCATAGGCACCCACCTGATAAGCCTCTTTTAGATCAACTTCAGATACATAGGCAGTCTCGCGTCTCTGACGGGTTCCCGGTCTTTCAGATCTTGCTATTCCTCTGACTTTTAATCTACTTTGCGCTCTTCCCTTAACATCTTTCCTGTCTGTACCATTAAGGTAATTAACAAGCACTTGTTCAGCCGTTCTCTCAGAAGCACTAAACTGTTCATTTCCAAAGCTATCGCGCAGTACCCCTAAATCCCCAACTTGTACCCCTTCACTAATGACAACTATACATCTACCAGAACTACCTAATTTTTCATTAATCTTTTCTGTTATAAATTTCAAATTGCCTTGCCAGTCTTTTTTAGATAAAGCCTCCGGAAGTATTATAACCAAAGGCATCTTTCTTTCCGGATCTGCCAATCTTGCCGCAGCAGGTATAAAACCAATCTTTCTTCCCATCACTCCAATTACTAGAACTGGGTCACTTGTATAGCTTGCCTTGTTCTCCTCATTCGCCTCTAAGATATTAAAACTCAAATTCCTGGCCACACTTCCATAACCTGGATCATGATCACAAACGGCAAATGTACCATCGCTTTGAAGACTGCCACCAACATCATTATCGATTGTCTTTGGTATACCCACACAAATTACTTCTAAATTACTTTGTCTTGCCAGTTTACTTACCTTATCTGCTGTGTCCATTGAATCTCCCCCTCCACAGTAAAAGAAATAACCAACATTATGCTTTTTAAAAACTTCCACAACTCGAGCTAAATCCTTATTGCTTCTTATTTTGTACCTACAACTGCCAATTGTCCCAGCAGAAGGAGTCCTCTCCAGCAGAGCTATCTGTCTTGGGTCCTGAGCAGAGATCTCTACCAATTGTTCATTAAGAAGACCGAGAATACCCATCTTTGCCCCATAGATTCTGTCTATTTTTCCCGAGGCGGTCAAGGTATCAATTGTCCCTCTCAGGCTATTATTTATTACCGCTGTCGGTCCTCCCGATTGTGCAATAACCGCATTCTTCACTTGTTTCCCCTCCGCCTATTTGTAAGTATTCAGTGAACCCCGTCATTTTTGGTAGTCGCCGGTAGCGGCAGGCTTCAGCCTGCGTAAAACTTTATCCTGCACACCCTAAAGGGTGCGGCTACGCAAGTCTTTCATTCTTATTTTTTAATATCGTAAAGGTATTTTGCGCCATTTTGAATCCAAAGTTTTCCTGGTCCCCTAAAATCCTCTTGGTGTAGTGAATTAGGATCTTTATAGCCCAAACCAACTGCCCTGCAGACATCTTCCGAAATCCCTGTAGCAAGTGTTACACCGAAGGCGAACTCTTCTTTTCCTGTTGTTGAATTATAAGTTCCAGGTCCTCTTACATTAATAACATGGGCAGCCACATTTTTGCTAAGCGCTGGATTTGACCTTAAGTATCGTTGTACATAACCCTTACAATGATAGCCTATTTGCCTTAAAGCAGTATCTATTTCTGGTTTTGAGTGAAAACAATTAATATGCGGTGCATAAATAATTATCTCACCACCATTTGCCATTACACCTGATCTTTGCAATTTATAAGAGCCTTTCCCCGCTGTCCATATTTCATCATAGTTTTCATCTATAACCTGTACGGCAACATGAAGAGGCTGATCAATATAAGCAATATTGAGCTTAGAACTTGCTTTTGCTGCTTCTTTATAAGCGGCAATAAATCCATCAATGCCAATCCCTGCATACAATCCTTTAGGAATTACATCACTATTCCTTTCCTCAAAGGCCATATTAAAGGAAACCACGGGAGTTTTTATTTTTTGAAAGACATAGTGAGAGCCCTCGTTTATAACATCCCTGGCAGGATTGTCAACAGAGCCTATTATTTCTGGAATGCCAATAAGCACCGCAGTCCAATGGAATAAATCTATTACTGCTGGACCAGCAATGCCGGGAAAGAAAGCTTTCAGTCCACCGGCATAACCAGCGGCTTCATGTGGTACAGTTCCACTAAGGACAATAATTAAATCGTAATTTTGTGTAACCAGCCTGTTCACAGTAATAGGAATTGACTGCCAGAGGTCTCCCTTTGTCCGTTCGGCGACAAAAGAGGCGGGGATTTCACCTACAGTTACCAGTTGATCTGCATCATTATATTCATGGTTGTAAAATTTAGTAAAATTAATTTCACTTGAAATCCCTAATTTAAGAGAGATTTCATCTTGCCTCATTTTCCTGTGAGTACCACCTGCATTTAAGGAGCATATTTCCTTCATACCCCTACTTTTCAGCTCTCGGTAAATAAGAGGCACTAATCTATGGGAAAAATCCCTTCTTGTATAATCAGAATGTAGGAGAAGAATTTTTCCTACGTTTCTGAAACCCCTTAAGGTTTCCCTTACAACTTCATTTAACTCATCATCTGTCAGCTTTTCGTTCAGGTTTTCCACGGATAACATCCATATGCCTCGATTTGCTCAAGAATAAGGTGTAGAAGGAAACTCCTCACTTCCGTCCTGAGGAGAAGCTATTTGGTTATTTCCCTCTCGGGACGTTCTGGTAGCATCCATTCGGTATGAAATTCCCTGATTTTTCCATCGCTTGTAGTCATAGTCCTCGGATCATCCAACCCTCCAATCTTGAAGTAGCCATGAGCCCCAAAGTAATCTCTTTGTTGCGCTGATACTTGAGCAGAGACCATTACCGGACTGGACAGTTGTACAATATAATCATAGGCGTTGTCCATAGCAGGCACGGGTACCCCAGCACTATGAGCTATCTCAATAAGAAGAGCCAATTTTCCAAGACTTCCATTAACCACTTTGGCAAATCGTGGTGCCGCCAGAAGATTAGGCATCTCTGGATTTTCCTCATAAGCTCGAGTAATTTCATCGAGAAACTGTGCTCTAATTATGCAGCCACCGCGCCACCCACCAGCGATATTTCCCAGGTTGAGGTCGAAAGCATATTCTTTTGAGGCTGCTTTTAATAATGCCATGCCCTGGGCATAAGAGGATATTTTGGCAATATATAAGGCATCATGTGCAACATCAATTAGAGCATTTCTCTTCCCTTCATATTTTCCTTTCTCTACGGTCAACTTTTCGGACATTTTCAACCTCAGATCTTTATCCTGCGACATCTCTCTTGAGAAAACAGCGGCTGCAATCGTTGGTATCGGCACCAATAACTCTAAAGCGCTTTGCACAGTCCAGGTGCCGGTTCCCTTCATCCTGGTGATATCAGCAGTGCTATCAACACGATATTCATCTGTTCCCGCATACTTCTCCCTCATGCCATCCGCAGTGATCTCAACGAGATATGATCGAAGAACATCGCCATCTCCATTCCATTCTAACATTATATTGGCAATTTCCTTTGAATTCATATTAAAGGCGTTTTTTAAAACCCAGACGCATTCTCCAATCAATTGCATATCGCCATACTCAATACCATTATGAACCATCTTTACGAAATGACCGGCACCATGAGGCCCGATATAAGAGACACAGGGAACGCCGTCGGCTGCTTTTGCAGCCATGTCCTTGAATAATTCCTCTATTAAGGCATAGGCTTCCAACTGACCGCCAGGCATTAACGCCGGCCCCTTTAATGCTCCTTCCTCTCCCCCGGAAACCCCGGTACCAATATAGAGGATTCCCTTTTCAGCAAGGTCAACATTCCGTCTCATCGTATCTTTATAATACGAATTCCCACCATCGATGATCAGATCCCCTTCATTTAGCAGAGGTACGAGCTTTTCAATAAAGGCGTCTACGGGTTTACCCGCTTTGACCATTAGCATTATCTTTTTGGGCGATTCCAAAGCACTTACAAGGTCCTCTATGGTATAGGTTGGCAATATATCTTTCCCCTTAGCCCGACCCTGAGCAAATGTCTCTGTCTTTAACGCTGTTCGGTTAAAAACAGCCACAGAGTAACCCTTGCTTTCCATATTTAAGGCCAAGTTTGTTCCCATAACTTCCATGCCAATTAATCCGATATTTACTTTTTTCACCTCATCCTCCTTATTGATTAGCACTACTCTAGGGCATTAAACTAACTTATAAAGTTGTATCCCGTTCTGGGTTCTGACTGTTGAATTCTGCCTAGAGAAAACTTTAATATTTTGCCGAATACGCAAAAAAATATAATTTAATTTGTTGTCAGTTTGCACCTTACACTCCTGAGTAAGCATTAAATCCCCCGTCTATGGGGACAACTACTCCAGTCACAAATCTTGATGCATCGGAGGAAAGCCAAATGCACACTCCAATGAGATCCTTCGGTTTTCCGAGCTCACCCATGGGAGTATGAGATATTATGGATTTTCCCCTAGAAGTAAAATTTCCCTGCTTATCCAAAAGTAAATAGCGGTTTTGCTGAGTGAGAAAAAAACCAGGAGCAATGGCATTTACCCTCAATTTTTTGTTATACTCCTGAGCAAGATGAGTTGCCAGCCACTGAGTGAAATTGCTAACAGCAACTTTGGCAGCAGAATACCCGGGAATTTTGGTTAAGGGGCGAAAAGAATTTATCGAGGATATATTTATGATGGAACCCCCATCCTCGTTTTTTAACATAGTTTTCCCAAATATCTGACAGGGAAGAATAGCTCCTCCAAAAAGGTTAAGTCCCACAACCTTTTCTAAGGCTGACAAGGGAATATCGAAAAAACTAAGATCCCTGGAGGTGGTTGCCTCTTTAATATTCCCACCAGCTGCATTAAGCAAGATATCTATTCTACCAAGGTCTTTCATAACCTTATCATGGCAAGCTTTTATCTTGTCAATATCCATAACATCTATATAGTAGCCCTTTGTCTTTATTCCCTCTTTTCTGAGCTCCTCTACAACTTTTTCTGTACTACCAATATCACATATAGCAATCTCAGAGCCGGCTCTTCCCAATCCTTTGGCAATAGCAGAGCCTAAAATACCTGCTCCACCGGTAATTACCGCCTTTTTCTTCTCAAGGCTGAAAATACTCAAAATTTCATTCAATTCATTCTCCTTATCAAAATAGCTCTGTGAGTTTTTCTTCCCTCAAAAATTTGTCTTTGGATTCTATCCCTACAGTCACCTTGTAACCTCCTCGTGTCTTGACTTTACTCACATCCTTATATAGCACTCCTATGAACTAAAGTCAAATCGGACTTGTGCACACAAGATTAAGGATTCTTTCCCTCGGAGGTGAGAAATTCTGGTCCCTATTGGACGTTTTCCTGAAACTGGATTGTGATTGATTGACAAAATCCATAAAATGATTATTGTTTGTCGGAGAGGACGAGGATGGAGAAAGCCACAAATCGAGCTAAAGTTTTAGTAGAGGCGCTTCCCTATATTCGAAAGTTTTTCGGAAAGACGGTGGTGGTGAAATATAGTGGGAAGGTCATGACTGAGGAGAGTTTGAAAAGAGGGATCGCCCAAGATATTGCTTTGATGAAGTATGTGGGGATAAAACCAGTAATCATTCACGGTGGAGGGGAAGCCATAACCGAGCTAATGGAAAGACTCAATATAAAACCCCGTTTTATCGAGGGTAATCGAGTTACTGATGAAAAGACCATGGAAATTGTGGAGATGGTTCTGGTAGGAAAGATAAATAAAGCCATAGTCTCTCTGCTTAATCAATTTGGCAGCAGGGCCATAGGTTTAGAAGGTAAGGATGGAAGATTGATTCTGGCCAAAAGATCTAAGGACAGGAATTTAGGGTTGGTAGGGGAGGTGGAAAGAATAGACCCTACTCCTATCGAGGTCCTGGAAAGAGGAGGATTTATTCCAGTCATTGCTCCAGTAGGGGTAAGCAAAGAGGGGACGACGCTCAATATAAACGCCGACACGGTAGCTGCCGAAATTAGCGGGTCCTTGAAGGCGGAGAAATTGATCTTTCTTACTGATGTAGAGGGAATCCTGAAAGACC
>Ga0209977_10000272_pt1 | contig 20351 bp, 6 predicted proteins | sample SumtaG_2_FD_183113 | JGI IMG/M metagenome (GOLD analysis project Ga0209977, IMG submission 183113) | Deep subsurface microbial communities from Indian Ocean to uncover new lineages of life (NeLLi) - Sumatra_00607 metaG (SPAdes) (version 2) | ecosystem: Environmental > Aquatic > Marine > Oceanic...
CTACTCATCTGAGCTTGTACACCCCATTGAGCAGAAATTGTACCATCAATTCCAGTAGTAGTTAAAGCTCCAATTATAACTGCCATAATTTAAACCTCCCTTAAAATTAAATTTTAATTTCCAACTCCTTGTAATGTCATTTGCCATTCAAACCATGCGGTTCCCTCACCGTCACTGCTACCAATTATAGGTCTTTGAACAGCACTCATTATCGCACCAATAAAATTAATACCACCAAAACTTAAGGATGTATACCTACCAGATAATCTGTCGTTGTCTGTAACTACGACAAATGATATTGTGGCCCTTCCAGTAGTATCATACTGTATTGACACGGTGCCACAATCTATAAATTCCACCATAAGATAACCCCCTTATGCACCAGGCATATTACTTTCATCAATATACTCAGGTTTTTTGATTTCTTGTCCAGAAAAAGCTATTATACCACCCAATGTAAAAGGATGAGCATTATAGCTAGCTGATACATATTCGCCTCCATACAGCGCCATATCACTGCTTGATAGGAGGTCGGTTGTAGCCTCATGGTTTGTCACTTCGCTTTTTTCGGCCATAAATGTATGTATTATAATACATCCTTTTGCTGGAAAAGCGCCTGATGACCTTAATTTGTATATATGAGATGTAAATGACATATAAAAACCTCCTTATTAATCTTTGCCAACAATTAGAAATGAATACGAAGCAATGGGAAGATTTGGCGGTTGCTGTTCCCAAGTAAAATTTGTTAAATATGCTTCTCCGTTTATTAAACTACCTACAGCCCCGGCTGACGTATTTCGCCCAGCTACAGCAATAGGCGACCCAGTATAAGAAAGACCATACCCGTCCTCATGACTAGAAGATAAATATACTGAATGTGGACCACCACCAGCGGAAGCAGAAAATCCGGTATATAAAACCAAACCGGTAATACTAATATTACCGACATCTCCCTCTATGTAGGATCGATCGCCTCCTCTTGGTATCATATACACTGTTTCACTTATACAATCATATCTTTGCATCCATTCATAACTAACACCAGCTCTACCTGGACAGCTATATTTACCACTACCATAACCAGTAACAGACAACTGCCCTACAGTGGGTCCTATTAAAATTTGATTATCGCTAGTTATTATAATTTGAGTATTCGATTTCAAATTAGCAGAAATTATACCCTCGCCTCTCAAATAAGGAAACATACCAGCTACATTACATACACATCCTGCCATTATTATCCTCCTTATTCCTCTCGCGGCTGACCAGAATAATAAGCAGCAAAAGCTGGTCCACCCATAGCTATAGTATCATGACTATGTACCGCAACTGTTTCCATTACCAAATAACTTCTACGCTGAGCTACATCCTCAACAAATTCTACGACTTGTTGGCCGCTTTTTTCATGTAAATATTCAACACAATTTCCTTTTTTACTAGTACTAGCTTCAAGTTTTCCTAACTTTGGATATATCAATCTAAAGCCATTTCTATGTGCATCAGTAGGATCACCATGCGGCTTGCCTTTATAATATTCAGAATGACAAATCTCTAACCTATCACCAACTATACAATAAAATTTTCCAACACCGGCTTCACCTTCCTGATTAAGCCACGCATCACCAGTATAAGCCATAACTATTCCTCCTTATTTCTATGTTGTCGGCTCCTCGGTTGCCAGCCTTCTAACCGAAAGAGATCCTGCATTTGTAGATTGGGGACCAGTAATAGATGGTAGAACTACTGGATTAGCCGCGGTAAGCTGCCCCTCACCGTCCATTATTTGATGACTAGTATACTTCTCCTCGTTATCCCAAACCTTAGCAGGGAATCTTTCTTTATATAACTCGTTCCTTTGAACTATTGAACTAATAACACCAAATCTAGCCATTTTCATAGCATCAACCCGCCTACTAAAAGTAACTCCTTCCAAAACAGATAATACATCTCTACCAGACATATTTACTATCACATGTGATGAATCGGTCTTGGATGGAGTAATACTCATTTTTTTTACATAACCAGTAAATATTGTTCCTGCATTTGCAGATATTACAATTTTTCCTCCGGAGCCAAATGTGACACCTCCTGGTATTTTAACACTAGCTTGAAATGTTGCACACATCTGGCCACGTGCCCTGGTAACACTAAAAGATAAAATATCAGGAGTTGAAATAATTGTGCCTCCAACATCAATAGTCGCTCTTATTTTAACTTGATCAAAATCTACCATTTTTAATCCCTCGCCGCATTATTATGAATTGTTACTTTTACTTTGTCACCATTAAAAATCCGATCTCTTGTCCCATTAACACAGTTAACCTGGCCTATTTTATCACACATAACAGTAAAATCGGCATTATTTGGCATAGCATTAATAACAATGCCATCTAGACTTAATTCTTCTACTTGCATCATCCTAATAGAATCAGTCCAACCGGTTCCCATACTTTTCCATAAAGGGCCACAATTAACACTAACAACATATTGACTACTATCTTGATATGAATATGATATTTCATTAACAACTTCGCCACCAATCCCAGCTCCTCCAAGCTTTGGCTTACAACCAGGACCACAACTATGGGTTGAGTCTTCGCCTTCTGAATTACGGAGCCGAAAGATTCTATTCGAAGCTTGCTGTACCCCGGCCTCATCTAAAAATGGCAATGTTAATCTTATATCACCGCCTGACAAATTATCAATAATTTGTTGATGCTCGGACTGACTAAAAAGTTGAGTAGAAGTCGGATCATCATCTTTTACTGGCTCTTTAATAAGAGCACCATTAACAGCTGTAGGCGCTGGGGGATCATCTATTACAATTGGGATTACCATAACTTTAACTTGCTTTAAGTTTTCTTCTGTAATATCATCATTATCATCTTTTATATATACACATGGGTTATCCCATTCTACTTCTACAAAAATATTCTCTACTGCATAACCGGCTTCGCCAAAACCTACAGGAAAAAGACCTTTTGGGGGTGTAATAGTCGCGCCTGCAGAAGCCGGCCGACCATCTCTTAAGAATCCTACGTACGTTGCAGTAGGATCAATAACTTCATCGTCTGATAGCTGAATACTTGCACCATGAATTCTAAACCCCTCAAAACCATCAACAGCCGATTTTCCAAAAAAGCCTTTATAAGCTTCTTTAGCATTATTAGCAAAAGTTATTTTTGTGGTCCCATCTTTTCTATTAACAACATAATCTTCGCCTCGCCTCAACTCAAAGCCGTTTGGCAAAGTAGTAGTAATATATGCCCACGGACTTGGACTGCCCTTTCCTTCAGATCTATAATACCATATCTTCTCTAATTTATAACCATATAAAATTACTCTTTTCACATTTAAAAATTTTTGATCTTTACTACTTTCTATTTCTACACCGGAATCACTTGTAGGCCATAAACCACCTACAAAACCCGCCTCCTTAAATTTAGCCGCTTCTATCATTTTACCAAAATCATTTAATTCAATAAATCTACTACAAGTATTATGATATTGAACATCTGTAGAACCTGCCTCAAAAAAAGGAATTGTAACAGCGTATGTAGGAAAAATCCTTTCATAATGATCAATATCAAATCTCTGCTTCAGTATATCTTCTGTGGCCCGTTCGTACTCTATCCAGCCTTCTGTAAATGCGTTTTTTGATTTCATTATAGCGCCTAAAGTATGATATGTAGGTTTACTACCTTCTACTAACTCAAACAAACTGTGTTCTTTTCTTGATTCTCTTTTAGGAGGAGGATTATATCCCGTTACTTGCACATGATTACATTCTAATTTATAAGTATCGTTTGTAATTGAATAATATATATCCTCTGGCCCAGCTCCGGTGCCTAATTCCACAAATTCAACATTCCCTTCCTCATCAGCATAACATTCCTTTATTGGGCCTCCATCAGTAAACGCTTCCGCAGCTAAGGATAGTTGTACCATTTGATATGGATCCCTATTATGTATATCATATCCTGCTAATGAACTACCACCAGAATCACCTGATAAGCCAAACGCTGTAAGTACTGCTTCAGCCACTGACTTCCCATCATCAACAGGGCCTTGAGCAGCTGCATATATCTCGCTTGGTTTATCTATAATTGCTCTTGTCAGCGCCGTTTTAAGTGGTTTACCATTGGCATCAGCCACGTTATTATTACCTCCATCGATTGTTTAAGCTAGCTGACTCTTAAGCGCAGCTATTGAATTTATTTGATCTATTTGTCTATTACTTTCATTTATAACATCTCTAACATTTACTTCTAGCAATGATACAATTCCAGACAAATGCCCTAAATCTTGTCTGATAGCAGTATCAACTTCATGCACGGCTCCTTTTACAAAAGATTCTAAGTTAGTTGTTTCTGTTTTGCTCTCTATTTTTGTTTGTAGTTCTCTAATTGATGCTTTCACAGTTTCAATCTGTGTATCCTTGACAATAGTAATTTCATTTTTAACTTCTACATGATCTGCTTCTAATTGAGATAACCTTCCTAATAATAATTCTCTAACTTCCCTTATTTCATTGGGAGCTCCATCTACTCCGACACCTTCTACTTTAATGGGGTTAGATAAAGCATCTCTTATCGTATTACCTAAACTAGCAACACTGCCTGGGTCTATTTCAAGTCTTAAATCTCCTACTTCTGGCGCTATCAATCTTCTTTGGTCTTCTGGTATATCTGCCACTTGAACTTTCGTACTTTCTAAAGCCGATTTAATAGTCTCATCTATTTTCTGAACTGCTGCATCTACATTTAATTCTACTGAATTAACTTCGCCGCCAAGAGCATGTTTTCCAGCCGGTGTAATTTTTTCTCCTCTATGTACAAAAGCTAGTTGATCTTTAGGTACATAGCTTATACCTTCTTTATATTGTGGTATACCTCCCGATGATTTCTCTCCTAGCCCATAAGGTTGCCTATTCTGAGGTGTCCATCCCCAGCCTCTTAAATCCTGTAACTTATAGGTCTTAGGTTGATGTCCTAAGTATTCTTGATACCAAGCATAATACTCATCATGTGTCGGTAAATACTTAAACAAATTAGGTCTACGCTTTGCCTTTTCCCACTCCTTCGATCTCTTCTGCGCAGCTGGATCTGCAAATATAAATCTACGACTTTTAGGATCATATTTGTACTTGTCTGCAATAGATTTTCCTCCACCTTGGAATGCCTGGATTAAACCTCCCATTTTCTTGCTAGGAAATTTAAATGTATAATCAGGATTAGTATACCATCTCCATAAATCAAGTAAAGTAGTTCCTCGCCCAAAATGCTGCTCATTAGTACCAGGAAAATCCTCCATCATATCACGCATTTTGCTAAGAACTTCTTCAGTGGCTTTGATCTTAATAAATTTTTTCTGTAGATCGCTAGAAGGAGTTTGATCGTTGTTTATAGCGCCTAGAAGCTGTTTAGCTAATTCTTCTGCTGCCATTCGAGCTTCAATAGCCCGTACCCCCTCTCCCCAGGTTCCTTTTTTAAATGTTTGGATTAAACCTCCCCCATATTTACCAACCTCCTTGGCTTCCATGGTTTCCAAAAGTGCTTTAAGAGTAGGACCTTCCACATCCTCAGGCACGGTAAATTCCATTCCTTTTGGAGTTTTATATTTTATTTTTTTCCCTATTATACTTTCAATTAAAGAAATAAACCAAGCACGCCAACCTTTCTTTTTAGCAACTTCTGGTGGTGCTGTTTCAGCAGCTACTACATGTGGATATCTTTTACTTAAAGCATCTATTCTTTCTTGTCTTGTCATACCTATATAATCTAGAGGTTCTACTTTGCTACCACTTATCGCTCCTCCTTGAGCAAATCCAGGAATTTGGCCAGTTTTATTCATATAATTCAAAGGACCGTAACCTATAGACCTAGCAGCTTCTGGATTAAATATAAACTCACCATTGCTTACCATAATAGGAATATTATCTTTTGATGAGCCTCCTTCTTGACGTGGAGCAAAATATGATTTATGAAAACCATGTCTAGGCGGACTATACCTTTTCAACATTCGTCGTACTGATAGTAGATTGCTGACATCAGTAATGTGTGAAATTTGTTTGTCAAGCTCCTGTTTAACAACATCTTGAGCTTTCATGGCTCTCTCTAGCATCGTTTCTCCGGCATCGCCTGTTGTTTTCCCCACTTCCGTTCTTCTAGCAACTTTATTAGTAGCTATCAGTGCGTCGCGCCATGAAGTCACGAGTTCGGTTTCTATACCAGGCAATATGTTCTTCATACCCGGCAAGCCCCATAGATCAGCAAATTCCGGGCGAGCTTTCATCAATTCTTCTACAGATTCTGGTTTAGTTTTACCTAATTTGGCCATTCTTGCCGCAGTCATTTCTCCCACGGTTCTACCAACTGTAAGATCTCCTATCCCGCCTGTTGGGCTATAACGCATTTGTCTCATAATATTCCTTTGAAAATATTTAAACAACCCTTCCTTTCCTTCATAATAAACATTTTTCATAAAATCCCAGAACGACATCGCTAAATCTACTGGAATATCAAATGGTTTTTCACTAGAGGTACGACCAGATCCCCAAACCAACCCAGTAGTGGGACCCATTTTAAATGCACCAGGATATAGCCCAATCAAATATTTATGCATCCTATGTTTTAAATCACGATGATATGTTAATGTATTAAATCTAGGATCGGTTTTATCCATAATTCTTCTATATTCTTTTAATTTCGGTGGTTCATAATCATCCCTAGCACCAATAGTTCTAAGCCGACCGGTCATTTGATCTATGCCTATATGTCGATCACCTATCTTAACTACATCCTTAGATGGATATTTTACAAGATCTCCAGCCGCAAATCCAGGCATCCTACCAGTCGCATTCATATAATCAAGTGTATTATAACCTAAACGCCTAGCGGATGCGGTTCTCAAAACATATTCACCAGCACTAGACATAACAGGTATTCTGTCTTCCGTTGGGCCTCCAGGACCTGCTATTTTTCCACCGCTTTCAAAAGATCCGGCTGCTCCTCCACGAGGTTCAGTTCTACGAAGAGCTTGTGCCAAGGTTCGTTCACCAAAAGTTTTAAAAAAAGCTCTAAACATATTATGATACTCACCAACTTTTTCTGCTGGCAATTTTCCACCACTTATAACAGTAGCCAAACTAAGTACTCCAGCACCTATAGCTGTAACTATATCACTATCTGTTTGTGTTAATGCGTCTACAATTGGTTTGTAAATATCACTCGGCGCGACTGCCTTAATCTTGTCCAATATTTCCAGAAGTCTACGTTTATCCTCGCCAAAAATATCTCCACCTCTAAAACCATATCCAGTAATCTTTTCTTCCGGCGGCAACGCGGCTATTTTTGCTCTAATAGCAGCTAATTCTTTCTCTTTCTCAGCCTGTTTTTCAGCACCAAGACCGCCTTTCTCAAGCGTGGTCTCAACACGTGTTTGCTCATCCAATAATTTACCCCATGTACTTCGATATCTTCTGCCTTGTGCATCAACTGTTTCACCAGCAGTTGCTGCTACCTCAGTAGCTCTATCTATAAAGGGCTGTAACTCTGTTACATATTTTTCCCATCGAGGATCTTCGACCCCTCTAACTTCGGCTTCACGCTGTGCCCTAATTAATACATCTCTCCATTGTTTGGCCGTATCAATTTGTCTTCTAATTTCCTTATCATATTTACCCTGTTGATACATAAAATATGCTATTTTTCTTTCCTGTTCCCTTCCATGTACCGATGATGCGGTTGGTAGTTCGCCTCTACCTGCTCTTGACCATTGCATTGCTTGCCATCTAGTTGGGCGCCATTTTTCTTCTTCTGAAATTCCTAGCATAGTTGCGCCTCTTAACGACTCCACTGTTGGACGTACAACAGCTTCAGGATGAACGCCACCCATTAATCTATCTATGACTTCTGTATTAAGACTGAGAGATCTAGTTGTAATTTCAAAAGAATTTACCAGGTTATCCAACTGACCCATCAACTTAGATATAAATAACCCTTCCTCAAATTTAGCAGCAAGTTTTGTCACTTGTGTTAAAAGCGATTCTGACGCCTTTTCCATTCGTCCTAGTTCTGCCACTTCCAATCCAAGTATCCTTGCTCTCTCCTCATCTGCCTGAGTCAGCTCTACCACCATAGCAGCTATTGGATGTCTTTTTCCTAGTGCTTCTAATCCAGAAGTCTGTTCTTTTAATTCTATTATTCTCATATTCTGCTTTTCCATTGCTTTGGTAAAAACAACCAATGCTTTTGGCGTTTCGGGTTTAAATAATTGTGTCTTTACATCTTGATATATTTTACTCATGTATTGCTGATGTTCTAGTCTTACCTTCAATTCCTCTTTAGCACCTTTTAATAACTCTGGCAAGTTAAGAACTTTTTGTGCTTCCATCATTTTTCTATTAACAATATTCATTTGGCTAAGAAACAAATCAGCTGCTGTTGTTGTCGGCTTCTTTATAGGAAATATTTTCGCAAATATACTTTCCGGAAACGCTTCTTGCATTCTTAATCTAAAATCTTCAAGCATTCTCTTTGGAGGCTCTTTAAACATGCCTTCACGTTTCAAGAATGCTCCTTTCAATCTTTTTCCTTTATCTTTAAAATCCTTAACACGTTTAGCATATTTTTCTATTGCTTCTCTATACGGATCCGTTGCCTCAACATGCTCATATGTTTCTGCTGTCATTTGAGTCTGCAATTCCTTTATTCTATCCAAAACACGGGATCGATACATCGACAACACTTTAAATTCCTTATACATATTTTCCCAAACTTTGCCGCCTTCTTTCATCAACCTTTCTGTTGGCGTCAATTCAAGCATTGTTTTACCCATTTGCAGTTCTTCAAATCTAGGCAAACCTTTCATTGCTCCTACCAATTCTGTGTTTTCCTTAAAATCGATAACAAAACTAGTAATCGATGCTAATACAGATCTTCCAAAATCTTTTATACCTCTTTTAATTTCCTTTGCAGCTTCTTTCAAATACATCTGGCTCTTAGCTTCTGCTTCCACTTCTGCAAGAGCGTTAATTCCTTCCTTCGTATTTCTAGCCAAATCCAGAAACAAACCGCCTACTTTTTCAAAAGCTTCTCTCGTATCAGCCGCCATAGATCTTAATTCCGTAGCCGACGCACCAGGTTTTCCAGGGAGCGGCTTGGCGCCAGTTCCCCTAAGTATATTCATAGCAGCTTGTGTTTCTTCTGGAAATTTCTCTATTAACTTCACGGCTAATTCAGACATTTTTTCTTGGCGTCGTTCATATTCTCCTAGTTCAGCACCAAAAGCTTGCGTTTCAGCAACATATCCGGTTGTAGCTACTAACAAAGCAACGGTAATAACGTCTCTTATTTTAGTAGCAATGTCTCCCTCTTTTAATCTTTCTGCTTTTATAACATCTATTTTATCTCTTAATTGTTTAGCATAAGATACTTGTGTTTTAACATCACTCGCTTGCTTTTTGGTATAATCTTTTTGTTCTTTTGTTTGCGACGTTTGATCGTCCGCCTTTTTAGCTTGTTCATAAGCTTGTTTTTTACGCTGATCATGAAGCATTTTAATAGCATCTTCAATACTCAATAAAATATCTGTTTGTTGTCTATTTTCATTTAATATTTGTTTGCTAGTATCTAGCTTCTCTAGATCCTTTCCTTTGACTTCTTTTGCCATTTCACTAGCTTTCTTCAATTGTTCTTTACTAACTTGAAGATCCTTCATTTGTCTTATTCTTTCTTGTTCATCCTTAGCAAAAAATGGCTTTTTCTTAGCTATTTCTTCTTCTGCTCTAGCAATAGCTTCACCAAGATCACCCGCGGCTCCAACCCCAACCCCTCTTTTACCAGCCCACAATAAAAGCTTATCAAGGGCACTCATGCCTTCTTTACCCATTTTTTTAGCAGCTTCTTTAGCTTTATCGCCTAAATCTTTAATATATTCAGGTATAGGCTCACCAGTCAAGGCACTCCATGCGTGCCACGAAGCCAAAGCTGTCATTGTAGTTGCGCCAAAAGCTTTCAAAGCTTTTTCACTCAAACCGGTGGCTCTAATAAATGACATGCCAGCAGATGATATTAATCCAACGGCTTCTTGGGTGGCTCTTCTTTCAGCTGTAGCTACAGCTTCCTTACGTTTAATAGAAAATTCTGCAATTCTTCTATTTATATCAATAATAGATTTTTTCGCTTCTTCTTTTGGAATAGCGCCGGTTTTTAATTGTTTAACAATATCTCTTCTTTGATCCTTCAATGCTGTGATCTGTATTTCAAAATACCGCTGTTCTCTTCTGGAAGCACGTCTAAAAATATCATTATAACCACCATAAGCAGCCAACATTTTTTGCATTGTCTTAGAGGTTACTACACTATAAGTCTTCTGATCTATCAATGATTTATTTAATGTTTTAAATTCTTTAGATTCAAATATACGCCCTCTTTCGGTAGGGCCTGCTACAACTTCTTTTAAAAATTTTGACCATGGCGCTGCAGGTGCTACTTTTACAATGGCATTAATAGTTTCTCTCATTTTTTCACTAGCTTCATCGGTTTTTCCAGCATATTTATCCAATGCTGTTATAAGCTGTCGTATATCATATAAGCCAAAAGCTCTCTGTATAAATTCTTGCTTTTCAAGTCTTCCCGGTAACCCCATAACTGGTGACTCACCTTTTCCAAGTAATTCGGCGGCCATCCTAGCAACATTCAAAGAATCAGGTAATGTAGGTCTTTCATACATATACTGCATAGCTCTCCCAATACCATATCTTTCTGTCATTTGGGTTGTCAATTCATTAAGGTTGGTATTTATAGCATCTACAATTTCCTTATTACCAGCTTTTTCATGTACATTTCTCAACTTAACAAAATAATCAAATTTTCTGCCAATTTCAAATACATTACCTTTTGCTATGTCTGTTCTAAGACCTTGTGTATGCTTATCAATGCCATACAACGCTCTACCAGTAACTTTGGCTCTAGCTTCAGGACTACCCATTGCAGCTGCTAACTCATTTATTGCACCGACAATTGGGCCGCCTTCGCTGGTATGTGTCGCAACATTCTTAGTTTCATCATAAATCATTTCCAAAGGTTTTGTATTAAGTTTAGCTACTTTCTCTGTTGCCTCCAACAACTGTTCTGGAGACATAACAACCCCTAATCCGGTTGCGGTTTCTCTTATTTCCTCAAGCTGCACTCTTGCTCTTTCCACAGCCTCTAAATCTCTAACTCTGGCTTCTCTTGTCATTCGTGCTTCTCTATATCTGAAACGTGCTTGTGTGAACTCTCTTTCTTCTGGTGGCAAAGCTCTTTCCTTATATAATATTCTTTGTTGTGTCGTTAATTTATTAAATTTATGAACCCCTAGATTTATATCACTTAAATCTTCAGGCATTCCTTTTAATAAACCACTAGTTTGGACCATATAGCTATTTCTTACTCTTTCTATAGCTATATTTTCCTTTAATACTCTATTTCCTTCATTCAATGTTTTCATCAAGTCTTCATGTAAAGCTCTATATTGTATAACTACCTGATTGTTCTTCAATACATCCATTAACTTCTTAATATCCTCAGTAATCGCTATACCTGCGCCTTTCCCAGCAAGAGCTCTTTTCTCAACTGGTTCGACCATCATTTTAAGTCTTTCTCGTGGTTCAAACCAATAAGCTTGCATCCATTCATCCCATCGTTTTGTCGATTCCTCAAATGGCACCCCAGCACCCCGCTTAACTCCAGCACCTTTGTAAGGCATTTGTCCATAACCTGCGCCCGGAGCCCATCCTTTCGTAGTTTGTAATAGTGTAGTAGTAGGAATTTGACCAAAGAAACGTTCGCCAATATTAAAATTTCTCCTAAACTCTTTTCGAGTAATACCAGTCATACCAGCAGCGGCACCAGCTATAACTTCTAGTAAGGTTGACAAATTCTCTTGTAACCTTTCTTGAATAATAGTAGTAGGAAAAACAGCATCAACAAAATTCTTAACATCTTCAAATGGTACTTGCTTCACTTCCCTAAGCTCTTTACTTATATACTCCACAAACCAGCCAAGACCTTCTTTAAATTTCAATATTCCTTGTCTACCAGCAATATCAAATCCTTTTCCTACCCCCTCACCAAAAGCTCTGAGCGAATCATTTACATCTTTGGTAAATAAAACTATGTCGCCCGCCATAGCTTTACCGCTTCTTGCTATCATTTTGCTTTCTGATAACATTTCCTTAGTAAGAGGCGCTGCAAAATCTATCATCTTTTCTGGATACATACGTCCTAAAATCTCTGCTCCTAATAAATCTTTCCAATCTATTTTACCCTTAACCCCTTTTACCTGTAGCTTAGGCTCTACCCTAACCATTAGCTCAAATCCCTTGCGTAATGATTCTGTATCTAATATATCCTTTAATTGAATAGGTTCAAAACCGGTTGTGCGTAAATCAATTAATACCCTCTTAAAACTTTTATAAACTTCATCATATTTTCCTTTTGCCCTTTCTAGCTCTTTATGATGCTTCTTAAACATTGGATCAAGAGCGGTAGCAAATGGATATTGTTTAGCTATAGACAATATTTGGTTCATTTTATCTCTAGCAACATCCAATTCTTTGCCAGGAGAAATGGCTATTTTTTTCGCTACTACTGGTCCAATATAAGGGATCTCTTTGATAAAACGTTTAAGCTCGTATTTCATTGTTTCACCAAAACCTTTACCACCAGTCAACTCAGAGATATATTTATCTACAATATCTATTTCCTCTCCTACCATTTCTTTCATCTTAGATTGAGCTAATATATTAATATATTCCTTTAAATTAGCGTTAGTTTTCAATATAGCATTTCCAAACTCATCGAAACTATCTACTAATGATAAATTAATTTTGGCTAACTCGTTACCATGTTTTTTCGCATCCTCATATAATTTGGCTGTACCTAACAATGGGCTTATATATTCTTCTCTTTTAATAGCTCTTTCTCTTGCTTCTGGCTTCCTAGCTTTATTAATATCAATAAGTGCTTTTTCCATTTTTTCATATCCATAAGCTAGATCTCTTATCCTTTGCAATTCACCGCTAGTTTTACGTCTTATACCAGCCATTGATTTTTCATAATCCTCGGCTGAATAAGTAATTCTCTTAAAGCCTTGCCATGTTTTACCTGTAATTGGCACTAAAGCTAATAAAGATGCTGCCAAAGGACCAACAGATTTAACAAAACTAGCATTGCGCGTGCTCCATTCGGCCATTGCCTCAGCTGTTATACCTATTGCCTTACCCACTTTCTCAAAAACTCCCTCCGCGCCCTCTGCGCCCAGGGCAGCTGTTTCTATAGCGACACCAAAGGTTTTACCAATCCATCCGCCAGCGAAGGTCGGCATTGCAAGTATTTTCAAACCTGCTCCTAATTTTCCAAACAATTTACCTACTGCCTCAGTGGCTGTAACCCCACCAACAGCTATTTCGGACAGCACAGCATTCCAACTTCTTCCAAATTCTGCTACGACATACGAAGCCTTTCCAAGAATGGATTCTAGCTCAGTTATATCAGCGGCTTCCATTATTGTTTTAAGTCCCCGGACTTCTATAGGCTTAAATCCTTTTGGGAGTTCGCCGAAAGTTTCAAATATTCCTACTTTAAATTCTTTAGTAGCAGAGGCCGCCACATCTTTCAAAATACCAGGCAATACTTTAAATCTATTAACGAAATTTGTAACAAAATTTTGGCCCTTACCAAATAATGCAAATAAACCGGCAATAGCCAATGCTGTTATTTTTATTGCAGCTGGTATGTTTGATATAGTCTCTAACAAACCTTTAAATCCAACCAGTATTCCCTTAGCCACAGGCAATGCTAATTTACCAAATTGAACTTGTAGCTCTACCGCAGCAGCTCTTACCTGTTCCATTTTTTTAGCATAAGTCTCCATAACAATGGCATTACGTCTTTCAGCAGCGCCTTTAGAATTAACACTGTCTTCCAACGTATCTAAAGCGTCGCCCCAATGATCCATTAAAATAATTAAACTGTTATAGTGACGTCTACCGCCAATAGCTTGAGCTATAGACAATCTTTGAGTATTATTTAGTTCGCCCCATTTTCCTGCTAGGTCACCTAAAATATCAAAACCTCTCCTAAGATCGCCCTCCTCTCCAATTACAGGAACCCCTATTGCACCTAGTTGGGCAGGTCCTTTAGCTGCCTGTATTCTTCTAAACATAAATCTAAGAGCGGTACCTATTTCTCTACCTGTTTGTCGTGAAGTTTCTCCAATGCCAGTGATAATTGCGTTTAATTCATCAAAAGTAATCCCAGAAGTTTTAGCAACAGCAGCAGCTTTCATCAGTCCTTGAGCTAAATCTTTTGAAGTTATAGCATGTCTAGATTCCACCTGACTCCATGAATCTAAGAAGCGTAACGTACCTTGACCTTCTCTACCATAAATTTTCATAGCAGCAGTAATAGCTTCAGTAGCATCTGATGCATTTAATGTACTAACATTAGCAGCTATTTGTGATGTTCTAGCTCTGTCTATAACTTCCTCTTGAGCCAAACCTTGCTGAGCAAACACCCTCATTGAGGCTATAACACCTCGTATTGGCTGACCAAACTCTTTAGAAAAATCAACCGCTGCTTGTGTAATCTGCTCAAAATTTGTTTCGAGCGGGCTCATAACCTGTCTTAATACGGCTATACCGTATTCAACATCACTTATAACGCTTACCATGTTTTGTAAAGCGTTTACTGTTCCCCATATCATAGTGCTAGCAAATCCCCATCTAGCAACCCTCTTAAATGCTTGTCCAAGTGTTTGCCTTTCCTGAAATGCTTTTATCATATCTTCGGAGCGCTGCTTAAAAACACCTATGGACTTCCCAGTACTATCAACCACATCACCTAATTTTCTAAACTCGTCTCTTACTTCCGTTAAAACTTGTTTACTAGCTGGATCAACTATTCTTTGTCTATATGTAAAACGTTGGCCTCTTGGTGCGCCCCCAGCTTTTTCAGCCGTTTTGAAATATTCTCTAGCTAGAGCTATATTTCTTTTATGGAGAAGTTCTTGTTCGCGCGGAGCTAAAAATTGAGGAACTTGAACCATACCTAGTGGTGAACCTGCCGGTCCTCCAACAGGCCCGAACATTTGCTCCATCTGTTTTAGATATTTAATTGTATCTTCTGTATTCTTGCGCTGGGCTTCAGGATAATCCGGTACTCCTGCTCCTAAACCACCAAGACCGCTCACCTGCATTTTATGCCATGTTTGTAAAGCAGTCCGCAATTCTCGCACGCCTCTAATTATTCTATCAAAATCCCATGCTTTAACAGCTTGTTCGCCCATTCGTTTAAATAAATCCGCATCCTCTAGTATAGACTTGAGGTTTGGATCTGACTTTGCTAACTCCTGAAAAGTAAGCCTTATTTTTTCCAAAGGAGTAAGCATACTCTCTAGCTTTGTTGGATCCAAATCACCAATTAATACTTCCTGTAAAATTGGCTGAAATTCTCCAGATAAGGCTGCTCTTTGTCTACTAATTTCTACCAATTCTTCAGGTCTTCTATATATACCAAGCTCTTTAGATAACTGTGGAGATACCCACTCTCTTGCGCCGCCATATAAATCAGTATAAATATCGCTCATATTACCAAGAGTTCTCTTTATATTAGCGACATAGCTATTCACAGTCTGTTCAAATTTATCGGTTGCTCGTGCTGTTGATGCTTCGTCTATTGAATTCTCTATTTCTTCCGCCAACTTATTTATTTGAGCTATAAAATATTCTCCAACAGCTTTCTTGTAATGCTGCCAAATTCTTCTCATAGACCCAGCTTTACGCTCTGGATCCATTTTGGATATAACATTACTTATAGCACTAGCTACTTCACTGCTAGGGCCTTCAACAGCTACCGTATTAATAAGTTTTTCTATTTCAGGTCCAAATTTCTTTATTTCTACTTCGTCAAATAATCCGTAATGTCTAGCAGATCTTCTTAATAACTCAGTTAAATTAGCACGTAAGGCATCTACAGTGCCGCTTAGATCTATTTTTTCTGTTGCCTTATATTGACTAACATCAGGCATTCTTGCGGTTTTAACAGGTCCTTTAGTATACTCATATATTTTTTCGGCGCCTTTCAAACCACGAACATAATCAGTTTCTAAATATCTCTGCATTGTTTGGATATGACGCTGATAATTATCCATAAGCCGTCTATAATTTTTGCCAACTTCATCATTACCTTGCCGTAAAACATTATAATAAGCCGCAGTAATTTTTTCTAATTCCTCTTGAGAATCTTGTAGTTCCTGTATTAATCTAATAGCTTCTTGATCACTAATTTCTCCTCTAGATGCTCTCATGCGCTCTAATATAGCTTCAATTCTCTTCTGTAGCTTCTCATTAAATTTTTCCCAACCATCATCACCATCGTCACCACCACCAGTAGGTGGAAGTCTGCCGCCTGGAGGAGGTGCTGCTGGAGGAGGTGCTCCATATGTTGCCCACAACCCCTCTGCCTCAGCTGGTCTCGACGTCATCATTTGTTTATGCCATTCTTTTATCCTCTCTTGATAATTTTCATGTTCAGTAAGTTCACGCGCTCTTACAGCCTCAGCTCTTTCCTTTTCACCTCTGGCTACTTCTTTAGCTAAATTTATAGGGCCTTTTGTTATAATTTTTTCAAATTTAGGAAATACAGTTTCAAGGTAGGCTTTTTGGAATGGAATGGTCTTCATAGATTCAGATACACGTCTTAATTGTTCGGTCATGGAAATCTGAAATTTTATTAAATCGTTAACACCAGTCTTATAATTATCCACCGCAGCATTCCATGCTTCTATTGGAATATCTTTGAATTCTTCTGGCATTTCTGTAGGCGCTTCTCCCAGTTGTTTCACCCTAGTTTCAATTTTTTTGAGTATTTCTGGATATTTCTTTTGAAATTTAATTAATTCAGCAAATTCCTCTTCTGGTGTAAGCGCAGGCACGCCGGCCATTTGAGATAATTCCCCTACTTTTTCAGCAGCTGTTTTTTGTAACTTTCTTAAACGTACGGTTTGTTTTTCAATTCTCTCAAAAGGAGTGCCTTTAGAAACCGGTCCTATACGAATATTTTTGGCCCATGCTTCTTTCCATATATCAGCTGCTAACTTAGATACTTCTACCTCCATAAATCCTTTCATACTAGGACCAAAACCCATCTCCGCAGTTTTTAAAGGTGCGCCAGGAACTATTCCAGCTATTCCAGCTCTTCTTGACAGTTCCTCTATATCCCTATATTTATTCTCAATAGTGCTAAGAACCATTAAAGTATGCGCTCCACCACCAGCTCCTGGCACCGCTTCTGCCATAGTTCTACTAAGAACTCTAGCTGTCTTCAACACGTCTTGATAAGTAGCTTTCAATTGTTTTGCATTCTCTAATGGTAATATCATTTGGGTTGGTGAAACAGGATATCTTGTGCCGCGCCCAATAGTTTTAAGAGTTTCCATACTTGTACGCATTTTATAGAGCGGCTCTAAACTAGAAGTAACGTATCTTCGAATACTAACACCCATTTCAGTAGCTGCCGCGGTTTCTATTTCTTTTCTAGCAAAAGGCTCATAACCACCTACACGAGCTATATCTGCTTCCGTTCTAGCTCTTTCTGCCAACGGCATTTCAGACACCTTAATTTGTAATTCTTTCATATATCCTTTTATAGCAGTCCTTTTAATCATTCTGAATAACTCTTCAAAAACCGCTTCTAAACCGATATACGATGTTATCTCTTCTATAATTTGTTGTCTATTCTTACCAATATCTATTCCTTTCGCAGCCTCAATTATAGCCTCAGTCATTATTTCCGTAGTTTGAGGCCCGATGTTTTTCATATTTTCCGGTAATTGCTTATATGCTCCCTGTATCTCCTTCTCTGTCAATTCACCTACTTGAAACCTTTTCAGCTCCCCTTTAAGTTCTTTAGTAGATAAAACACCCAGTCTAAGCCCAGCACTCCTTGTTATTTGCTCATTAAATTTCCATAATTCCTTAAACTGATCCTCCTCTTTCCTCATTATATCCATAATTGCTGCAGGCCCGCCCTCTTTCACCACATTCTTAAGTATTGTGGTGCCTATAGCCTGAATACCAGCATGTTTCTCATCCATTCCTTTTTGTATAATAAATCTCATCATCTCATTCATTCTGGCAGCAAATTCTTGAACAGGCCTTTCGCCCAAAGCTTTGCTTCCCTTTGGCCATCTTTTAAGAAATTCTTCTGTGGGTTCAAATACGCCTTTAGCTGTTCCTGCTAATCCTTTCCCAAAACCGGTTTCTAATTCGGTCATCCTTGCTATCCTACTAATACCCTCTACAGTAATCCCAGTATGTAGTTTATATAGTTGTCCAGTTATAGCGTCACTATATCTTTTTTCCCATAATTTTCTTCTAACCAATTCTTCTGTTAACTTTCTTGTACTTTCTTCAAATTCTCCAGCACCGAGTTCAGCAGTGGGCATTCCATATTCAGCAGCTCTAACCCTTTCCATATAAGACGCTGCTCCTTCTGCTGGCATACCTACCTTCCTAAAAGCTTCTGGCAAAATAGCGGTTTCTACAAATGTTTTGGACCAGTCTTGAAATGCTTTTCTCCACTCTTCCGAGCCTGCCTCTAATCCCGCGGCCACGTCTTCATAACTAAACAACCCCTTCATTACTTCTTTTATATTAAGATGCTTCAGCTCTTTAGTCATATACGGCTTTGTAAGCCATTCGTATCCCTTTTCAGCCGGATGTTTTTTCTGGAATACGTAAGCCATCTCAGCCAATGACTTAACATCTGTTTCTTCAACAGCGGTAAACAATGTAGAAAACAACGATCTAACAGAATCGATATCTTTGCCAAGAGCATTAAAATGTTTTTCTATCTCTTGTCTAGATTCTTCTAATTTACCTGTATGAACAAACAAAGCGTCCCCGTCATAATCAAGTTTCTGTTCCATATTAATAAAAGTCGGGGTAGCGCTCTTTATAACCCCTAATAACTTATTTATTTCCTCAGTTAGCTCACCAGCCTTCATTTCTCCAGCTCCACCAGGACCCCAAGCCTTTTCACGTGATTCAACTAACTTATCAACATGCTCTCTTAAACTATCCAAAATTTTATTTAATTTTGGTAAATCCAACTGTGGCGCACCAGGAACCGCAATAGAATGCTTTGCTGCCGGGGCCTTCATCAATCTTGCCATATGAGGCTGAATACTAAGAGTACCAGTAAAAGGGTATCTAATTGATTCCACAAATACTTTTTGCTGCTGCTCTATAAGCCTGGCTAAATTAGTTTCCGCGCCTTCTGCGGTTCTAACTTTAATTGCTTTAGCCATTCTTGGAGCCAGCCCTATTTCTCTTTCTTTCAATACGGGCAATCCTAATTGCTTTGCTTTTGTAATATATTCTTCATGTTCTTTTATTATTTCTTCAAGATTGGTTCTCAGCTTTATATCATAATCCTTCTCAGTCATGTAGTCAAGCAACGTTTTTAATTCTTCAGTTTTATCAGTTATAGCCGATACTGCTTTACCAGTTATAGCTGGTATGGTTCTTTGGAAAAACATTTGCTCTATAGCATGCTTTGGACCTATTACTTGTTTTCCTATTTCTTCAAAATATCTGATTTTAGCTTTACTTAATGACTGCATGGCTCTTTCAAGAGATTCTCTTACTGTGACCTCTAAATTGATGCCGACACTTTTAGCGAAGCTTTCTAAATTACCCGCTCGCAACTCAAATTCAAAAATGGTCGAGGCTTTACGTCTTTCTTCCACCCTTCTTTCGAAGGTTTCCATCATTTTTTCAAAATCGCCTTTGCCTCCATATTTCTTATATCTCTCATACTCAAATCCATATTCCCCAGGGATAGCTTCTTCCCTAGGTTTTCCACCAGCTACAGCTTCTCTATATTTCTTAAGAGCTGTTGCTATTTTTTCTTGCTCTTTCCGCAAAGATTCAGGTTGTGGACCGATCAGCATATCCATCATCCTACCTAGCACCATAGAAAATTTCTTAGGTACATTAGCTAGATCTTTTTCGTACGACTCTATAGCCTCCACTGCCGTAGGAAATGTAATACCACGCTTAACAGACGGTCTAGCATAAATACCCGGAGCCGGATGTGCTCCCAAGGCAGGTTTCAGTTTTTCAATAATACCTTGCATCATCTGTATATTAGATGGGGTCATTACTCTTTTGGATTCGATAGATGATATTTGTTTATATGTTTGAGTAAGTTTTCCTGTCAGCTCTTGTTTTACCATACTACCAAATTTCTTCGTAGAAGCATCATCTAGAGACAGCCCTTCTTTACCTATTTTACTAC
>Ga0209977_10000273_pt1 | contig 20347 bp, 33 predicted proteins | sample SumtaG_2_FD_183113 | JGI IMG/M metagenome (GOLD analysis project Ga0209977, IMG submission 183113) | Deep subsurface microbial communities from Indian Ocean to uncover new lineages of life (NeLLi) - Sumatra_00607 metaG (SPAdes) (version 2) | ecosystem: Environmental > Aquatic > Marine > Oceanic...
TGAAACAGGAGATGACTTAAGCCTAATAAACTTTGGCGACTTGGGTCATTGTTCCAAGGTGATAGTTGGGCGTGACTCAAGTATCGTCATTAAAGATGAGGCTGCAGAAAACCAAGAGGCTATTGATGAAAGAGTAAATGACCTATGGGTACAGCATGAGGCAACTCAAGATAAAGCACTTAAAAACTTTATTGAGAAAAGAATAGCTTCGCTTACAGGTGGTATAGGTGTAATCCATGTTGGTGGTAACACCGACCTAGAACAGAAAGAGTTGTACGATAGAGTGGACGATGCAGTATGTGCTGTTAAGTCTGCTCTTGAAGAAGGTATACTTCCGGGAGGTGGATTGTCTTTATATTATCTAGGATTAGAGTATGAAGATAAATCTATGTCCTTAAAAAATTCGGCTCGAAAAATTGCTTACGCAATTTTAGGTCGTGCTTTAAAGACACCTCTAGTACAGATTTTGAATAATGCAGGTAGAGATAGTTACCTATATGAAAAGGAAGATGATTTAGAATGGGGACAAGGATATGATGTTAAGAACGAAGAGTGGGGAGATATGATTAGTATGGGAGTGATTGACCCGGTTAAAGTAACTAGGTCAGCTTTACAAAATGCAATTAGTGTTGCAATAACTCTGCTATCCACTAATGCTATTATAACTATGCATAGACAAAAAAAATAAATGAGCTCCTTTGAACAAACAATGTTAGCAATAGTAGTTGTCCAATTTATCGGATGGGGACTATTAGTATTATGGACTAAAGAAAATAAATAATGTCTGACTTTAAATTGTACTTAGAAGAAAATAAAATATCTGAACAACAATTAATTGATTGGATGACTTATATGGATAACTATTATTATATAGATATCCCAAGTGATGTTTATTATAAAAGCAATTCTAATATCCATGGTGAAGGTTTGTTTGCCTTAACCGATATTGAAAAAGGTGCAGTTGTAGGAGTTGCTTCTATTAAAGACAACAGAACTCCACTAGCTAGATATACTAACCATAGCAAAAATCCTAACATAGAATTTATTAAAGTAAATGAAGACGTAGTAGGATATGCCTTAGAAGATATTTTAAAAGACGAGGAGATTGTAGTTGATTACAGACATCCAAAATTAAAATAATTATTATGCCGATAACAAATCAAATATTTGAACACTTTAGAGCAAACGCAAGAGAACTTGCAAAAGCTAAAAAGTTATTAGAAGATAACGGGTATATAGTTTTTAATAAAGACAAACAACATGAGACCAATATCTAAATACATTCTGATTGAGCAAATTGATGAAGAGCTCAAAACAGAATCGGGAATCTTGTTAACTAATGATGAAGCCCAAAGACGCAGATACCATAAAGGTAAAGTCTTAGCTGTAGGTAATGAAGTGTGTACTATCATTCCAACGGAAGAAATATATTATGACTTCCGTAATGCGCATACACTATTGATAGAAGGAAAGAAAGTTACTGTGATTCAGGAGAGAGATGTCGTAGTTGTTTTATAAAATTCCTATATACTTTATCTGTATACTTCTTATCATTAAATACAGAAGTAGGAATCTCGCTGCCATTTAGTTTTGAATAAACTGAAGAGATAACTCTCTTTGACTTATACGATAATTCATACAAGGCTCTACGTTTTCCTACTCGTTTTCTAAAGACCACTATCCACCCATCTCTGCGTAGTTTTTCAAATCGGTCTTTATTCCAACTAATGACTTCATTAAACTTTTGAAAGTCATCTCTAGAAAACCTTCCTTCAGTTTTTAAAAACAAAAGAGTTTCTAATTCTGATGTAGTTAGTTTGTATTTCTTTTTTATATAGTATCTTACGACTCTCCAATACTTAAGATAATCTTCTGAATTCAAGTTAAATTAATTTAGTAAATTTGTACTATGGCAGATAAAGATAACAAAAAAACAATTGACTCTATCATAGATAGAGCTAATCAAAGTGAGACAGGATGGAGTTCATCTTCGGCAGATATACAATCTTCCCTATTAAAATTTCAAGACGCAGCTAAGCTTGCTGTAAGCAATGCTCAAGCAGCAGCTATAGATAAAGGGACAAAGAAAAGTAATACCGATAACATTACCAAGCCATCAAGAGATAACAAGAGTAGAACGATTATAGGTCTAGCTAAGCTACAAGGCTTTATGGGTTCTACTAAACCAAAAAAGAAATTAACATAAATAAATAGTTATGCCAACAGTAAGCTACACTTGCCCGAAGACGGGAAAAAAAATGACAAAGTCTTTTCCTTACAATGCCGTAGGAAAAGCACAAGCTGATACTTTACAAAGATTAATGGATGGGTCAGGTAAAGACAACCCTGATAAACCTATGACGGAAAGTGGGTATTAATAACACAGGTCATTCTAAAGAATGGTACGTTCAACAGTACAACAGAAATAGAACCCCTGAAGAATGGGTAAACAATTATGTAGAACTGATGAATGTAATGGAGGCATTAAAAAAAGAAACCGAAAAATAGACAAGCAAATAATTAGTATATTTGTAAACAGTAATAATCATTAAAAATAAATTATCATGAAACAAGGATATAACGCAAGACTAGATGAGTCTTTAGGAATGAAGCACAGAGGTGCTCATAAACAATCTTTAAAAGATAGGAGAGACGAGTCTAAAGGTATGGCTAAAAAAATGACAGGTCATGCTTATTCAGGCAATCACTCAATGACAGAAGACAAGCACTATCCAAAAGATGTGCACGGTCACTTAACTAGAGTAATCAAAAAATAATTACTTATGGCTAAGGAAAAGAAACCTTTAGGCGAAATGATTAGCAAAGATAATCAGGGCAAGTTCACGGCATGGGCTAAAAGGAATATGCCGGGTAAATCTGTTTGTGCTGCTGCAACAGCAGTTATGAAAAACAAAAAGAAGTACAAAGCTCCTGTAGTCAAGATGGCAAACTTTGCTAAGAACTTCGGCTGTAGTAAATAAAACAGTATGGGAAAATTATTGATTAAGATAGGGACTTGGATTTCTAAGACTTGGATTAAGATGCTATGCAAATGGAATTGGTTAGTGTCAAAGCTCATTGTTAAAGTTGACACTTGCCCGGTATCTAAATGTATGTGTAAAAAATAAAGATTATCTTTGTACAATGAAATGGAAATCTAAATCGAGAGGTCTAGGTGACACGGTGGAAAAGATAACAACTGCCACCGGAATTAAGAAAGTTGTAAACACAGTATCTACTATCACCAATAGTGAATGTGGATGTAACAAAAGGAGAGATACTTTAAATAGAGTTTTTCCTTATAACAAATAAAAAAGAATTATGGCTTATCAAAAGTTAAATGCAAGCAGAGCATGGGCAGTAACCCCAAGTGATGACGCACCCATTCCACAGATAATGGTAAGGGATGGAAACGGCACAGCTACAGGAACAACTGCAACTACCGTAACAGATAACACTCAAGATTTTCTTACACTAGGAGTTAAGCGTGGAATGATATTAGTTAATACTACTACCAACGCTTCAACTATTATACTAGCAGTAAGTGGTGATACGCTGACGGTTAATGCCAATGTATTTGTAATTGGTAATGCATACCAAATATATGGGGGAGAAAATAATGGAGCAGTATTGTATGTTGGAACCACAGGAGACTTAAGAGTTCTTACTGCAGGAAACGATGATGTAACATTTGTTGGAGTACCGGCAGGAACATTTATTCCTGTTAACTGTATTAAAGTATGGGCTACCGATACAACAGCTAGTGACATATTAGCACTTTGGTAATATGCCGTTAGGAATAGGAATAGGGATAGGGATACCGTTTCAGCAACAAGTTGGAACAACACCACCTGTATTAAACTATATAATTACAGAAGCTGCCTTTGTCCCTCCAAATGATATAATAGAAACCGAAGGTGGAGTACCTTTAATAGTAGAATAGAATATGGCAACAAAATTTTCAGCATTTCCGGCAGTAGGTCCATCAGCAACTACCGAGATAGTAGGTTTAGATGGAGGGTCAAACGCAAAGTTTGCAGTAGGAGATATAGATATAAGTAATCTTACAGGACTACCTTTATCAATTTTAAATGGTGGTACAGGACAAACTACGCAACCTTTAGCTTTAGATGCATTAACCGATGCTGCTAGTCAAGTAGCAAATGACATATTATATATTGATGGTTCAGGTCCTAGTAATGTAGCTGCATTTATAAACCCATCTCAACTTCCGGGAGTACCGGTAAGAATCACACTCTGCGCTGAATATTTACCCGGTGCAGGTAATGTAAACTACTTCAACTTTACTAATGGTGCTGACATTAATGTGCCTTTTAATAATGCTATAACAAATATCTCAACCGACTCGGTAGCAGGCGCATGTACGTTTAATTGGAATGGGTTAGCCGGTTCATTAGGTAATACAAATTGGAATGTACCAAAGACAGGACGGTACAAAGCTACAGTCAACATGCACTTCTTTGACCAAGCTAACGGTATCATAGTAGAAGGATTTATTAGAAACATAACAGCAGGAAGTCAAGACTATGGAATGATTGATGATGTAGGTAATGCAGCATCCGGAGCTAAGACAGATATTAACTATTCAGCATCCGGTACCTTCTCAGCTACAGCTAATGACGCTATTGAATTCCGTATAAAATTTACCGGTGGTACAGGAGCTCCAAGTCCTTTCCCTTCCGTAGATAACAACCTTGTTACTAACATTTGCGTAGAGTATATAAACTAAAAAACTCTCTGCATTTTTTTCTTTATCTTTGCTAAATGGAATTTATTCAAACTAACTCTTATTTAATGGACATAGTAGTAATATATGAATTAGTAAAGTCGGATAAAAAAGAAAATGGCAAATCAAAAGGAACAACAACTCAGCTCAGATACGAAGTTTAATTTATCTATAAAAGAAATAATAGCAGTAGTAATAGGCTTGTCTTCCTTAATGGGGATGTACTTTACTCTTCAGGCTCAAATCCAAGAAGCCATGGAACTTCCAAAGCCGGAAATTCAAAAAGTTGAATTCGAATATAAAGACAAATTAATAAGGTCGACCATTGAAAAGATTGATGCTGATGTAACCACAGTAAAAGAAGATGTAAGTGAAATCAAAAAGTCCTTAGAAAAAATGGATGAACGTCTTTATGAAATGAGCAAGAAGTAAAGATGAGATGGCTAATAATTTTTCTGCTATATTCTCAATCTTTATTCTCCCAAGATTTTAAAGAGGGCATATCAGTTGTACAATTCAACGCTGCCTTTTTATCCGAAAACACTATTTCCTTAGACCCTATTAAAGATGCAGGCACACATCTTTTATTAATGGGCAAACACCCTGACGTTTTTGAAAGAGAAAAAATTATTTTTCTGCCAACCCTTGTTTTATATCACAACGGCAAAGAAATTGTTAGAGTAGAAAGTGACATAACTTTAAAGCTTCCTGAAGATGCTTTAGACGTTATTCAAGAAGAGATTGATTTAATAATTGAAAGCAAGTTTTAACATGGATAGAAAAAAACAAACAGAAAGGTTTGCAACCAATGCTCTGCTATATATAATAGTTTTTTTATTACTAGCATTCTTTGCAGTAGGAGCACAAGCACAGGAACAAAAAGAAAATTTATTTAATAAGTTTTATAATGATTTTTTAAAATACGGAACCGTATATGTAGCCGGTGAAGTTTCAAACGCATATGAAACACAAAGCCCAAGTTACTTTGTAAGAACAAACCCCGACAATCTTTACGCTGTACCCCAAGTGATTGACAATACAGTTTATCACCCTTTTGATTATAGAATGGGAATTGGTTTTCGTAAGCTAGCAAGGTTTGACTATGAAATAAAAGCAAAGAACTATTATGATGGAAAAGAAAACAACATCGCTCTATCTTCTCCTACCTCAGCAGTAAAAGGGTTTGAGTATCTTGTTCACTATGAAAAAGAAAGAGAAAGAAGTCAAGAGTTTATTAATACAAGATATTTTGTAAGACATACAGGAGATTATCATATTGTAAAGTTTGAGCAAAGAGAACAAGGGAATGTAGGTTTTAAATATATGTCAGGAGAAGTTAGAGCAAGACTTCCAATCGGAAAGAAGTTTAGTATTTCAGCCGGAGTTATATATCGTACTCACCAACGTCCTTATGGATACAATCCAATTGAGATATGGTTAAATGAAACCAATGATGATGGTATGCCTGTAAACCCATGGTATAGCTTAGGGTATGAGTATGGATATGAAGACATAGGATATACTCAAACAGATGCTTATGGAAATGAAACTTATGATTGGTATTGGATAGACCCACAAGGCGAAGTAGTTGCCCATACGGATGTACAATTTAGGGATTTAATATTTGGTTCTTTAATGAACAGGTTTAATGAAGAAGCATGGTCTGAACTAGATGTGTTTGGTGAAATTGCACCGGTGGTTGGATTTGATTTTTATGAGTATAAGAAAAACTTTTGGTTACACGCATATGGAAATTGGATACTCCCTTATCATAAATACATACAAGGCAATGAAGATTTTTCTTATCTTAACAGAAATAATTGGGGACTCGGAGGATTAATACAAGATGCTGAGCTAGAACAATGGGATGATTATCAGGCAGGCTTAATTGTAGGATGGAAACTTTCCCGAACCCTAGGTGTATTTGTTGAAGCAGAGTATACTAAATTTTGGGACTCCAAATTATATAACAGTTCAATAGGAATTAATTTAAGATTATAATGGCAAGAAGAGCAAACGTAGTAACATATGTAAAACCAAAACGTAAATCCCACCCTCATAGCAAGAATGCTAGTAGAGGGCAAACAGGATATAAGAAACCATATAAAGGACAAGGAAGATGAAAGCACAAGACGTAGAAAAAATAATAGTACATTGTTCTGCAACAAGAGAAGGAGACGACTCAGTAAATGCAGAAGTAATAGATAGATGGCATAAGGCTAGGGGATGGAAAGGAAACGGATATCATTTTATTGTTTTGATGGATGGTAAAATAGAAACCGGAAGAAAGATTGATGAGTGTGGAGCTCACACAAAAGGAATTAATTGCAAGTCGTGGGGAGTGTGTTATATCGGTGGAGTTGAAAAAGATGGAAAGACTCCAAAGGATACTAGGACTCAAAAACAAAAAGAAGCTTTAGAGTATCTATTATACTTTTTAAAATTATTACAACCTAAAGCAAAGATTCATGGACATAGAGATTTTGCTAATAAAGCTTGTCCAAGTTTTGATGCCACTAAAGAATATGAAACATTATGAAAGATATATTAGGTAAAATATTTGGGGGTGCAGCTAGCAATGTAGCTGATGGGCTTTCAGGAATAGTAGATAAGTTTGTAAGAACTCCTGATGAGCGAGATGAATTCGAAAAAGAAATGACACAGCTCTTTATGAAACATGAGGCTGATATAGAAAAGAATATAACTGACCGTTGGGTTTCGGACAACTCAGCATCCAAACTAACACAAAACATAAGACCTATAGTATTATTGTTTCTTGTGGTGTCTACGGTGGTAATGATATTTATTGACGCAGGCATGATAACATTTGAAGTAGAAGACAAATGGACAGACCTTTTGCAGCTTACTTTAATTACCGTAATTTCAGCTTACTTTGGTGGGCGTAGTTTTGAAAAGATAAAACAAGGTAAAAATAAAAAATAGTATCTTTGTATAAATAAAATTTAATAAAATGAGTAAAGAAGTAAAACTAGAAGAAAAAGAATTAGCAGAACTAAAAGAAGCAAAGCTTGAATTAGATAGATATAAATTAGCCATAGGTGATTTAGAACTGCAAAAGAAAAGTTTATTTGACTCTGTAACCAAACTACAACAAGCGTTTGCTCAGATGGAAAATAAACTAATTGAAAAATATGGACAAGATTCCATTATCAATATGAATACAGGAATTGTAAAACAAAAGACAGATGAGTAAAATAGAACTATACCCCGTAGTAAATCCCGTAGGTGGAGATAAAATTATAATCACACAAGTCAACGGTACTCCACCGGATGTTACTAAGAACATTACAGTTCAGAGTATAATCGATTTAGTTCCTACTGATGTTAAAATTTTACCTACAAAGTTGCTTTATGGTGACGCTGCAGGTATAGGTGTAGACACAGATAAGCTATCGTATATACAAGGTGGGTTAGGTTCAGTTAATGAAGATACTGTAGTTATTGACGGGACAATGTCATTAACAGCATCATCTATTAATGATAAAGACTCCTTAAATATTGGTTCTAACATAGAGCAGATTCATAGCAACTCAATTATGTATGGACAAGATATTAACTTCACAGGAATTGCTAACCCTCAAAATGTAACTTTGGTGGGTAAAAATATTGCAGACATTGCCACAGGTGTAACATCTATGGAAGCCTTGGGTCAAGGTCTTGCATCTAATGCCGGAAGTATATTAAATACCGTTATGATTGGTAGAAATACAGGTAATAATGCTACAGGAAATTTTGATGGAATTATTGCTATAGGACATGCTTCCTTGTCAAACGATTTATCCATTTGTGAGGACACTATAGTGCTCGGTGACTTTACAGCTTCAGGTCCTAAAGAGATACAAGACACGATTGTTATAGGTCGTTCTTGTCTTCAGCAAGCTGAGGAGGTTCTTCAAAGTGTAGTGATAGGTAGAGATGTCTTTAAAGATTTAAACTATTCAGGAGGTGGAGGATTAATTGAAACAAGATTAAATGAAACGGTAGCTATTGGATATGGAGTTGGAGCCCAAATAGGTGACGAGTTAGTATCTGAAAATGTTTTTATCGGTACGTTTGCTATGGCGAATTCAAATCAGAGCACTAATGTTCAGAATGCAAATCAAAGGAATACAGTCCTTGGCTCTAGAGCTGCACTTAATTTAGGACTTGGTAACAGTCCTAATGGACAGCCTATCAATGATAATGTTTTAATTGGATATCGAGCAGGTTGGGCAGGTGCTAATAATAATGTTGTAGCTTATGAGCATAACATATATATAGGGTCAGACGCAGGAGCTGAAGCAGAAGGCGTAGGTAATGTAGGGATTGGGCAAAACTCCAACGCTGCATCAAACCTAGGGTTTTATAATACAGCCGTGGGTGTAAACTCTTTACAGAGTCAGACAGGTGGAGACTTTAATGTAGCTATAGGTAATGATGCGTTACAGCAAATGACAACTGCTACTAATAATACGGCTGTTGGTAAAGCAGCAGGTTCTACGAATGTAAACTTTAGTAACACAACTTCTGTAGGACATAACTCTCAACCACAAGCCAATGATGAGATAGTATTAGGAGATAATGCAGTTACAACTTTAAGATGTAACACTCCGGTTATTTCAGGTCTTTCTGATGTAAGAGATAAAGATAACATTGAAGAATTATCTTGTGGTCTAGATTTTATAATGGACTTAGAACCTGTATCATGGGATTGGGAAAGAAGAGATGGAACTATGAAGGGTAAAAAAGGTTCCGGCTTTGTAGCTCAAGAAATTGATGAGACTGTTCAAGAGTGGGAAGCAGAAGATATATTACCCTCTTTAGTAAATAAAAATAATCCTGACGCTTGGGAAGTTGGTAACGCAGCACTTATACCTGTGTTAGTAAAAGCTATTCAAGAACTCAAGGCAGAGCTTGACGAGTGTAAGGCAGGAAAGTAATTTTAATCAAATGGAAATAAGAAAAATTTCTATAGGTCCTGATTATAAATCAGGAGGAATGCACTATTTGGTAGGTCAATCAGTTCTTAATGGTAGGCATACTATTCACTTAATTAAATATAGCGATGCACAGGATGCTTATCAAATCTACATAGAAGATAAAGATGAGCAAGAAGTTCTGTTGTGGAAACAATTTAATGGAACTATGCCTATATCTCTAGAATTTAATATCCACTTTTAATCAAATGAAATATAATGAAGTCACCCAATCAATTTATAGTTGTCCCTAAAAATGACAGAAGGTACGACAATATAAAAGATATAGGAGGTACTCAAGTTATTTTAGATTCCTCAGAAAATCACATTCTTTTTCAAACCGTGAGGCTGTTGTTTTTTCCACACCGATTGATTATCAAGGACCCATTGAAGAAGGTGATACTATTTTAGTTCATCACAATGTTTTTAAATTCTTTAATGATATGCATGGAAGAAGGCAAAGTGGCAAAAGTTTTTTTCGTGATAACAAGTTTTTTGTAGACGACACTCAATATTTTATGTATAAAAAAATGACTCAATGGATAGCTGTTGAGCCTTTTTGTTTTGTAGCACCATTGCCAAAAATTGATACATATATATATAAGAATATAACTAATGAACCTTTAATGGGGGTGATGGAATATACTTGTCCCTCAATTGATAGTCAGGGAATAAAACAAGGAGATATAGTTACTTTTATGCCTGACTCTGAATATGAATTTAGATTAGATGACAGAATACTTTATCGTATTCGTTCTAAAAATATAATAGCTTATGAATCTAAAAGAGACTAAACTTAAGATAATAAATGCCGGATATAGAGCAGTAGAGCAACTTATTAAAGTTGCTAAAGAAGATATTATAAAATTAGATAATGATGATGACTTAGCTGCTGATAGATTAAAGAATGCTGCAGCTACAAAAAAATTAGCCATCTTCGATGCGTTTGAAATACTTACACGCATAGAAGCTGAAAAGGAAGCTATTGAAATGGGGGAAGGAAAGCCGAGGTCTAAACAAGGATTTGCAGAAAGCCGTTCTAAATGATTGAAGTATTAAAAAGCTATATACCTAAAAACGTAGTCTCTAATAAAAACAGAGCTAGAAGTTGGCTGTATGGTTATGATAAAAAATATGATATAGTAATTATCTCAAAGAATGGTCAGATAGGTGAGATTGTAAAAATCTCTGATTTAAAAATAGCACTACCTAAAATTCCTAAAGAAGTTTACAAAAGACATGAAAGTAAATTAAAACAATATTGGGAAAGACAAGAGCTGCCTAAAAACTTATCTAGAATTAAATCTATATTTCAATGGAATGAAATGCCTAACTCATTCAAAGATAAATATGTTGATTACATAGAACAAGAGTTTGATTATAGAGAACAAGGATATTGGTTTATGAATAGAGGTGTGCCTACTTATATTACAGGCTCACATTATATGTATCTTCAATGGACTAAAATTGACGTAGGTTATCCTGACTATCGTGAAGCTAATAGAGCATTCTTTATTTTTTGGGAAGCCTGCAAAGCTGACCCAAGAAGTTATGGAATGATATATCTTAAAATAAGACGTTCAGGATTTTCGTTTATGGGTTCTTCTGAATGTGTTAATACAGCAACCTTAGCTAAAGATTCAAGAATAGGAATACTATCTAAGACAGGTGCTGATGCTAAAAAGATGTTTACCGATAAGGTAGTGCCAATCTCCAATCGACTTCCTTTCTTTTTTAAACCTATTCAAGACGGAATGGATAAGCCTAAATCGGAACTTGCGTATAGGGTTCCGGCATCTAAGATTACCAAGAAAAACATGCACGAGGTTTTTGAAGATGATATGCAGGGATTAGATACTACTATTGATTGGAAAAATACTGACGACAACTCTTATGATGGAGAGAAGCTTTTGCTTTTAGTACACGATGAAAGTGGTAAGTGGGTAAAGCCAAATAACATTTTAAACAATTGGAATGTAACTAAAACTTGTTTAAGATTAGGTAGTAAAATTATCGGCAAATGTATGATGGGTTCTACATCTAATGCTTTAGAAAAAGGAGGGAGTAATTTTAAAAAGCTATTTGATGATTCTATTGCATCGGAAAGAAATGCTAATGGTCAGACTAAAAGTGGATTATATAATTTGTTTATTCCTATGGAGTGGAATATGGAGGGGTTTATTGATAGGTATGGAATGCCTGTTCTAGAAGTTCCAAAAGTAGAAGCAGAAGGAGTGGATGGACAGCCTATATATACAAGTGCTATAGAGTATTGGAAGGGTGAGGTTGACTCGTTAAAGTCAGACCCTGATAATCTAAATGAATTTTATAGACAGTTTCCTAGAACCACAGCTCACGCATTCAGAGATGAAAGTGTTTCATCTATATTTAATCTAAGTAAGTTATATCAGCAAATAGATTATAATGACTCTATGATTAAGGAGCACCACATCACTACAGGTAAATTTGTATGGAAGGATGGAATTAAAGATTCACAAGTAATATGGATTCCGGACAAAAAGGGAAGGTTTAATATTTCGTGGTTGCCTTCAGCTAATATTCAAAACCATGCTCATGAAAGAAACGGACTAAAGATTCCCGGCAACGAACACTTAGGTGCTTTTGGTTGTGACTCCTATGATATTAGTGGAGTAGTTGGTGGTGGTGGTTCTAATGGAGCTTTACACGGACTAACAAAGTTCAACGTAGATGATGCTCCAAGTAATGAGTTTTTTTTGGAGTATATTGCAAGACCACAAACTGCTGAAATATTTTTTGAAGATGTTCTAATGGCTTGTGTATTTTATGGTATGCCAATCTTAATAGAAAATAATAAACCTAGACTGTTATACCATTTTAAAAATAGAGGATATAGAAAGTATTGTATGAATCGACCTGACAAACAGTTTAATAAATTATCTAAAACCGAAAAAGAATTAGGGGGTATTCCAAACACAAGTGAGGAAGTAAAGCAAGCACATGCTGCTGCCCTCGAATCTTATATTGAAAAACATATTGGAATTGATTTTGAAAACATCTTTAGACCACAAGACGAGATGGGGACTATGCCTTTTAATAGAACTCTTTTAGATTGGGCAAAGTTTGATATTAACCATAGAACTAAGTATGATGCTAGTATTAGCTCAGGTTTAGCTATAATGGCTTGTCAGAAGCATTTGTATGTGCCTGAAAGAAAAGATTCAAAAATAAAACTTAACTTTGCAAGGTATACTAATACCGGCATACAAAGCGAATTAATTAGATGAAAGATGTAAAAGTAAACATAACCGAAGCAGCTTTCCCAAGTCAATTTGTATCTGACGCAGAAAAAGAAACTCAGGAGTATGGCTTGCAAATAGGTCAAGCAATACAATACGAATGGTTCCGTAGGGATGGGGTTAGTTGTAGATTCTATGACCAATTCAGACAATTCCATAGACTTCGGCTATACGCAAGAGGAGAACAATCTGTAGGGAAATACAAGAATGAATTAGCTATCGATGGAGATTTAAGTTATTTAAACTTAGATTGGACACCGGTTCCTGTCATTCCTAAGTTTGTAGATATAGTTGTCAACGGAATGTCCGACAGGTTATTCAAGGTTAAGGCATATGCGCAAGACGCAATGTCACAATCCAAAAGGAGCAAGTATCAAGATATGGTAGAGGCTCAAATGGTTTCAAAAGATTTCTTACAAAGCTTACAGGCAAACTCAGGCTTTGACCCGTTTATGGTTTCACCTGAACAGCTACCTCAATCCGATGAGGAGTTATCTTTATACATGGAGCTTAACTATAAACCGGCAATTGAAATTGCAGAAGAAGAAGCTATCAATACAATCTTTGAGGAGAACCACTATATAGATTTAAGAAAAAGATTAGACTATGACTTAACCGTTTTAGGTATCGCAGTTACTAAACATGAGTTCTTACCGGGAGCAGGAGTTGAAGTTAAATATGTTGACCCTGCAAATATAGTATATAGTTATACGGAAGACCCTCACTTTAAAGATTGTTTTTATTGGGGAGAAGTTAAGACTCTTCCTATTATTGAGTTGATGAAGATAGACCCATCTTTAACTAATGAAGATTTAGATGAGATAAGCAAGTATAGTCAGAATTGGTATGACTATTACAATGTAGCTCAATACTATGAAAACGATATGTTTTATAGAGATACCTGTACTTTACTTTACTTTAACTATAAGACAACTAAAAAAATAGTATATAAGAAAAAAATATTAGCTACCGGTGGTAATAAGGTTATTGAAAAGGATGACCAATTTAATCCACCTGTAGAGGTTATGGAAGAAGGTAACTTTGAAAAGCTAGAAAAAACTATTGATGTATGGTATGATGGAGTAATGGTTATGGGTACAAACATTTTATTAAAATGGGAGTTGGCTCATAATATGGTTAGACCTAAGTCTGCTTCTCAACATGCATTACCAAACTATGTGGCTGTAGCTCCAAGAATGTACAAAGGAGTGGTTGAATCATTAGTTAGAAGAATGATTCCATTTGCTGATTTAATACAAATGACTCATTTAAAACTTCAGCAAGTAATAGCACGAACTGTACCGGATGGTGTATATATAGATGCAGATGGATTAAATGAAGTAGACCTTGGGACAGGAAACGCTTACAATCCGGAAGATGCATTACGTTTGTATTTTCAAACAGGTTCTGTTATTGGTAGAAGTTATACTCAGGATGGAGAGTTTAATCAAGGTAGAGTTCCGATTAAAGAAATTTCTAGTAGTTCAGGTGCCTCTAAAGCACAAATGTTAATTGCTAACTATAATCATTATCTAGGAATGATTAGGCAAGTAACAGGTTTAAATGAAGCTCGAGACGCAAGTATACCTGACCCTAACTCTTTAGTAGGTTTACAAAAACTTGCAGCACTAAACTCTAATGTAGCTACTCGTCATATTCTTGACGGAGCACTATATATCTATAGAAGTGTAGCCGAAGCTTTAACTTACAGAGTAGCTGACATTCTTGAGTATTCAGATTTTAAAGATGACTTTATAAATAAGATTGGTAAATACAATGTAAGTATTTTGAATGATATCTCAGACTTATATATATATGATTTTGGAATCTTTATTGATGTAGCACCGGATGAAGAGCAAAGACAACAGTTAGAGCAAAACATCCAAATGGCTTTATCTAAAAATGATATAAACCTAGAAGATGCAATTGACATAAGAGAGTTAAAGAATCTCAAGCTAGCGAATCAATTATTGAAATTGAAACGTAAACAAAAAGCAGAACAAGAGCAGAAAATGAAAATGCAACAGCAACAAGCTCAAGCTCAAGCTCAAATGCAATCACAACAGATGGCTGCACAAATGGCAATGCAAAAGTCACAACAAGAAATACAAGGCAAGATGCAACTTAAACAAGCTGAGATTGCATTTGAAATAGAAAAGATGAACAATGAAGCTGCATTGAAAAGTAAACTAATGGAAGAAGAGTTTAATTATAATCAACAGCTTCGTGGTATATCAGAACAAGCGTTGGCTTTTAGAGAAGGAGCAAGAGAAGAAGCTAAGTCTAAAAGAATAAGCCAACAAAATACTGAACAATCTAAAATGATTGCTCAACGTAAAAATAATTTACCACCTCAAAATTTTGAATCAAATGAGGATAGTCTAGACGGATTCGACTTGGCAGAATTTGACCCTAGATAGTAAATAATTTGAACGAAAAATATTTATTAACTTTGTATAAAATTTAATCTAATGGAAATAAAAGTAAAAGACCTTGGGTCTGTGGAGGAAAAATCCATAGCTCAAAAAGAACAAGAAGTTCTTGATAATGCTGCAGCTAAAGAAGAAGCAGCACCAAAAGTGGAAGAAGCAGATGCAAGCACAGCTAGCGAGCCTACTCCACAAGTTGAAGAAAGTGTGCAGCCGGAAGGTGAAGCACCTGAAGAAGTTACTCAATCCTCAGAGTTAAAAGAGGAAGATGTTCTTTCGTTTATTAAGAATAGATACGACAAAGATGTTGCATCAGTTTCAGATTTGTTTGCTGAAAAAGAAGCAAACCAAGAAATACCTGAAGACGTTGCTGCATATTTGGAGTATAGAAAAAAGACAGGACGTAGTTTTGAAGACTATTCAAAGTTGAATAGAGACTTTAAAGCTATGGATGAAAAGCAGCTTCTTAGAGAATATTATCATGCTACTGAAGATTCATTAGATGGAGATGATATTAATTACATGCTTGAAGACTTTGCATATGATGCAGATGTTGATGAAGAAAACGTAATAAAGAAAAAGAAGTTAGCTTTTAAAAAAGAGATTGGTAAAGCAAGAAAGTTTTTCGAAGCTCAAAAAGAAATGTATAAAGAGCCACTTGAGTCAAGTCCGGCATCTATTTCTGAAGAGCAACAAAAAGCAATTGAAGCTTATAATCAATATGTAAAGGATGCTCAGACCTATGAAGAGGAAGCAAAAAGGAAACGAGAATGGTTTTTAAAAGAAACCGATTCTGTTTTTTCCCCGGAGTTCAAAGGTTTTGACTTCAAAGTTGGTGAAGACAAAGTGATTACTTTTTTACCTTCTACGAATGTGTCGGAGATGAAAGCCTTAAATTCTGATTCAACAAATTTTGTAAAAAGATTTCTTGATACAGAGACAGGTTTAATTAAAGACGCAGTAGGTTACCATAGAGCTGCATCCGTTGCTCAAAATCCTGAAAGGTTTGCCAAGTTCTTTTATGAACAAGGTTTAGCTGACGCAACGACAGATGTGACAAAGAAAATTAAAAATGTCAATATGTCTACGAGGAATACACCTCAAGTTACGAAGAAGGATGGTATGACAATTAGAGCTCTTAACCCTAGTGAGGGAAGAGGACTCAAAATTAAAAGTAAAAAAAGTAAATAATAATCATTTAAAAATTAGAAAAAATGGCAGGTAATTTAGCAGCAAATCCAACATGGTCTCTACAGCCTTCAGCGCAGAGAGTCCCGTTGGAAACAAATTACATTACCAACTTTGACTTCTTAAATCAGTATCTTCCTGATACATATGAGAAAGAATTTGAAAGGTATGGTAATCGTACACTTAGCTCGTTCCTAAGAATGGTGGGAGCTGAGATGCCTTCTAACTCTGACCTTATCAAGTGGGCAGAGCAAGGTAGACTACATATTAAATATGTAGAAGTTGGAACAGCAGCAGCAGCAGCAGCAAATACTGCTACGTTCCAAATTAACGACCCGGCAATCGGTGCAAACCCGGTAGGGACAGTTATAACAGGTAGCAATCCGTTTGATGCTCAAGGGTCTCCGGGTCTAAGAGTAGGTCAAACAGTTGTGATAAGTCAGAACGATGGCTCAGGTGAAAACAAAGGTATTATTACAGCAGTAGATGTTGGTGGTAATATTCTTCAATTCGATGTAGCTTTCTACGAAGCAGGTGGTTTAGTAACTGCAGGTACAGGATTAGGTAATGCTGATGTTACAGTATTCATCTATGGTTCTGAATTCGAAAAAGGAACTGCAGGAATGCAAGGTTCTTTAGAGTCTGATGACTACATCTTTGAGAACAAGCCAATCATTTTAAAAGATACTTATCTTGTAAATGGTTCGGACATGGCTCAAATTGGATGGGTTGAGATTACTACAGAAGATGGTGCTACAGGATACTTATGGTATTTAAAATCAGAGCACGAAACTAGATTAAGATTCGATGACTATTTAGAGACTGCAATGATTGAAGCAGTACCGGCAGAAGCAGGTTCAGGTGCAGCAACAGCAGGTTTACTAGGTTCAGAAGGTGTATTCCACGCTGTAGGAACTAGAGGAAATCTGTGGAGTGGTGGTAACCCTGATGCATTAGCTGACTTTGATGCAGTTATTGATAGATTAGACAAGCAAGGAGCAATCGAAGAAAATGTAATCTTCGTTAACAGACAATACGGATTTGATATTGATGATATGTTAGCAGCTCAAAACTCATATGGTGCAGGTGGTACGTCTTACGGACTATTTGACAACGATGAGGAGATGGCTCTTAACTTAGGATTCACAGGATTCCGTAGAGGTTATGACTTCTATAAGTCTGATTGGAAGTATCTGAATGACCCAACAATGAGAGGTGGCTTAACAAGCACTCCGGCAGTTGCAGGTTCAGGTGCTATCACAGGTTTATTAGTACCGGCAGGTTCTACAAGTGTTTATGACCAAGTTCTTGGTAAAAACGCTAAGAGACCTTTCCTTCATGTACGTTATAGAGCTTCAGAAACTGAAGACAGACGTTACAAGACTTGGATAACAGGTTCAGCAGGTGGAGCAGCTACTACAGACATTGATGAGATGAGAGTTAACTTCTTATCAGAAAGATGTGTTTGTGTTATGGGTGCTAACAACTTCGTATTATTTGAAGAATAATACCTATATATATTGATAAGGGTGCCTTCGGGCACCCCTATCTTTTTATTTATTAATTGAATTAAATTTTACTGAAATGAAAGAAAAAAAAGAATTAAAAAACAGAGTCTATAGACTCAAAAGAGGAGCAGCTCCATTGAGCTTTATGCTTCCTTCCAAAAGCTCCAAGCGTAGACCCTTACTTTATTTTGATGAAGATACAGGGGAGAATAGAGAAATCAGATACGCAACTAATCAACCGAGTCCTTTTAAAGATGAGCAAGATGGCAACGCTATTGTAAGACCAATTATTTTTGAATCAGGATTACTAACAGTTAGAAAAGAAAACCAAGCATTACAGAAATTCTTAGCCTATCACCCTTTAAATGGTAAAAAGTTTGAAGAGGTAGACACAGCGAGAGATGCAGCTCAAGAGGTTGCAGAGATGAATGTAGAAGTAGATGCTTTAATTGCAGCTAAACAAATGACGGTAGATGTAATGGAAAGTGTAGGTAGGGTATTACTTCAAGGTGATGTCAATAAGATGTCAACGGCTGAATTGAAAAGAGATATGTTAGTATATGCTCGCAATTATCCTGCAGAATTTTTACAAGCTATTGATGACCCTGCATTGAAACTTCATTCTACTATACAAAAGTTCTTTGAAGAAAGATTAATAACATACAGAAATAAAAAGAAAGATGTATACTTTAATCTTCCTTCTAATAAAAAGAGGCTTTTAACTATTCCTTTTGGCGAAGAACCTTTGCGTGTAATGTCGGCTTATTTCAAGACTGATGAGGGAGTGGAGAAGTTAGAATACTTGGAAAAATTGCTTGATTAAATTTTGTATCTTTATACTTTATTAACCTCATAAATTTTTTTATTATGAACAAGTATGGAGAAATAACCACAACGGATGGTCTTGGAGTACAAACCTCAGGACTTATTTCATTAACCAATGTTGCATCTTGCTATCTTGACGCAGCAGATGATGTAATCATTGATTATAATAATGGTTCGAGTATCACTATAACAGGTGGGCTTGTAGCATTAGTACAAGCAGACGCAGATATAGTGTTCGGTGTTATTAAACAAGCTCAACAACAAAAGTGGAGCAAGGTAAAGTATACGATACCTGCATTAAGCGAAGACGTAAACGCAGTAACATTCACCTTTTAAAACTTAGAAACTATGAATAAATTTTTAAAAATGGGAGATTATGTTTTTGGAGGAAGTGTAAACTATGTTGGTGTAAGTGGAGGAACTTTAACTCTAAATTATGACGACAAGCAAATTGACCTTACAGGAGCAGGAAGTTTTGGAGCAGCAGATAAAACTGCAGTTGAAAACGCACTTGTAGCTGTTTGGGCTCAATCGTATACTGACTCAACCATTGACGTAACCTTAAGTCAAGCAATAACAACAGTTGCATAACAATTGTTTTGTTAAAGAAATGAAGAGAGGGCTAAAAAAAATAGTCCTCTTTTTTTTTTGTTTATCTTTGTAAAAAAGATTTATAGATGATAAACTCAGTCCGAAACACGGTATTAGCTATACTTAATAAAAATAATTATGGATACATATCTCCACAAGATTTTAACCTTTATGCTAAACAAGCTCAGTTAGATATCTTTGAGGATTATTTTTATCAGTACAACTATCAAGTCATTAAAGAAAATGCAAGGCAATCCGGTACCGGATATGCAGATATTAAAAAGGGATATGAAGAAGTTATAGATTTGTTTTCAGTAACTGATTTTTTATTACATAGTTATAATAATACATTCTTTACTCCAAGTTTAGCCACAACAAATAGTGATTACTATTTGCTTAATAAAGTTCTTGTATACCCTACGATATTGGCATCAGGCACAAACACCTTAGTTCAAGTTAATGATTTGGTAGATGGAGGAGCAACATTCGTAGCTGATGGTGTTGAGGTGGGTGATATAGTTGCAAATACCACAACTAACCAAACAGCATTTGTTTCAGTAGTGACGGCTACTACTTTAACTTTAGTAGATGCTTTCGGAAATCCGGCAGATATATTTTTAAATCTTGCTGAGTCTTATCTAGTTTATGATGCAAGTGTAGTTGCAGAAGCAGAAAAAGTTACTCATAGTAAAATCACTTTACTTAACAGGTCTTTACTTACTACTCCAAACAATTTATATCCTGCATATACACAACAAGAATCTTTACTCACGGTATTCCCAAATAGTATTAATGAAGTGGGAGG
>Ga0209977_10000275_pt1 | contig 20293 bp, 18 predicted proteins | sample SumtaG_2_FD_183113 | JGI IMG/M metagenome (GOLD analysis project Ga0209977, IMG submission 183113) | Deep subsurface microbial communities from Indian Ocean to uncover new lineages of life (NeLLi) - Sumatra_00607 metaG (SPAdes) (version 2) | ecosystem: Environmental > Aquatic > Marine > Oceanic...
TATTTGATTTGGCGATATGGGTTAAATAAGAGTTTGCGCTACTAATGGCTTCATATGGATTTGTTCCTGAAAATAATTCATCAAATATGCAAAAATGTTTTTTATCACTGTTATCATGGATTTTTGTTAAAATTTCAAGACATCTTCTTGCTTCTGCTTGAAATAAACTATCTCTTGATGAGGTATCGGGTATATTTAAATAACAGTGAATATGATCAAACGGAGTCATTGCACCTTTATCAAAAAATCCATAACCAAATTGTTGAGAAATTAAAACATTTGTAATAGTGGTTTTTAGAAGGCTGGTCTTACCTGACGCATTAGGTCCTGTGATTAATTTGTTAGTATTAAGATCAATATCGTTTGGAATAGTTTTGTTATCATTTTGTTGATGTTGAATAACGGGGTAATGAGCTTGTTTTAATTTTAATACTGCTTTTTTAGATTTTAAAAATCTAGTTTTATTAATATTTTTATTGGTTATTTTTCTTGAAATCTCTCCAATATTATCTAAATATCCATGGAAGCCGAATGAAAATAAAATTGTATCTTGTATTTTTTCATCATCATACAGTCTATAATATTCTTTCATGGTATATCCAATGTAAGGTATTTTTTTAGGATTAAAACTAGCCAATGGTACTTTATTTAATGAGATATATAATGCATCTATATTCTCAAGTTTTTCTTGTAAATAATTTTTGTAGGGCTCATATGTTTTAAGTTTATCTATTTTAACAATATGTGCACCCACTTTTTCTCTAGTATGTCCTAAAAAGTTTTTAATATTCTTAATATCATTATTAATAGTAGTTGTGTTTTTATAAAACTGATAACATGATACACCATTCTGATAAATATTATATACGTACATTCCTAGCATAATGATAAGGTATAATCGTTGTCCTGTTGGTATAGTTGACCAATCAGTTAATAATTTACCAAAACTGTGTCGTTTAAGAGATGCTACAAGTAAAGTTATATAATTTTTAAAAGTAACTGTAAGACCCTTTAATTTCATAATTAAAAAAGGAACAAGAAGCAACAAAAAGGGAGCAATTAAATTTAACATAGGAGATAGAATACTGTATATTGAAATGATAGTTAAGAATACTATAGATGTATTAAGAAAACGAAGTTTTTCCCAATTGATAAACTGGTAATTATCTATAAAATTTTCATCTTCCTTAATACCCTTATAACTTTTCCATGCATTGGAAATTGTTTTTAGATGTTCTTTATTGATAGGTTTATTATTTTTGAGCATTTTTTGTGTATCTTTTAAAAAGGAGGTATTTGTTGTATATTTTTTGCCCCATTTTTCTAATGTAAGATATCCAAACGGGGTTTTGGGATTTAAAAGATGTTCATATAAAGAAACATTTGATACATCTTTATGTGTTTCAACTAACTCTAAATCATCAAATAAGTTACTAGGTGTATCATAAGTATTTGAACAAAAGTCAATTGGCAAAGAAAAAGATTTATTAAGATGATCTTCTAACATTAGAGATTAATAATATTATAAGATAAGATAGATTACGAATTAAACCTTGTTGATATGTTCCGTCCAGTTACTAGGCATTTCACTAATAATAGTGTTGTAATACTCTTCAAAGTGTTTAAGTTTGGCGCCATCATGCTTAGTAACAAAGTTGATAGCCACGCCTTTTCTTCCCCATCTACCTGATCGGCCAATCCTGTGGAGATAAGTATGTTCACTTTTTGGAACATCAAAGTTAATGACAATACTAACTTGTTGAACATCAATGCCTCGAGCATACAAATCTGATGTAATGAGAACACGGTGTTGTCCCGCACGGAATTGCTTGTTAGTTTCTTTTCTATCAGCTTCGTCCATTTTGCCGTGAATTTTAGCTACTGGGTATTCATCTGCCAACATTGCTTCGTGAAGGTCATCGACACGTCTAGTACTATTACAATAAATAATTGCTTGTGAAACACTTAGACCAGCAAATAAATCCTTTAGAACCAGATACTTTTGCTCATCACCATCAAGTCGTACAAAATACTGAGCAATACCTTGAAGAGTAAGTTGCTCTGCTTTTACTAGAATTTTATTAGGATGATTCATAAATTTATCACTCAATGCCTCACACTCAGGAGGCATTGTTGCTGAAAACAAACCAATTTGAACTGATGAGGGCATATATTGAAAGATTTTGTAAATTTGATCCTTGAATCCCTGAGATAGCATTTCATCTGCTTCATCAAGAACAATGACTTGAATTTTTTCTGTTTTAAGATATTTGCGTCTAATCATATCATGAACCCTACCCGGCGTACCAACAATAATATGAGGTGGATCATTATCAAGCTTTTCTCTATCGCCATCTACTGAAGTTCCGCCAACAAGTAGCTGAGTGACAATATTATCAAATCGACCTAGATCAGTAATAACATCGCGAATTTGACCAGCAAGTTCGTGAGTAGGAGCAAGGATGAGACCTTGTGTATATTTATGTTCAGGGTTTACAATATTAAGAACGCCAACCGAAAAGCATCCAGTTTTCCCTGTACCAGATTGTGCCTGTGCAATAATATCCCTCCGCTTGCCATCTTTATTAGTCCGAATCATCGGAACAATTCCCTTTTTCTGGATAGGACTTGGTTGTTCAAATCCAATCGCATAAATGCCGCGTAGAACATTATCGCGAATTAGTGGTGTATCATCCCAACTTTGAATTTCAGTTGGTCCTGATGTATTAGCGCTTTTATTTTCGTCTTCTTTACTTGCCATGTGTATATACTAGAGTAGGTTTTGTTTAAGTAAATAATGTAAATAATATCTGAATCAATTTTTTGATTTATACGTAATAATCTGAAAAATTGATATAAACAGTTTTCACGTATTCATTGTAAACCATGGCAAGTATTCTAGCAGATCATCAATACACCTTAGACGATTTCCATAAAATTCATAATAGGCTAAAGCCTGAAGATATTAACTTATCTTCAGAGGTGATAGCTTCTATAAATAAGTTAGCTGCATTAGTAGGTGCGCCTACATATCAACGTACTCCTGTGTTTAAAAATAATAATCAGAATCCGGGGAATGGGCATCGAAGAGAGCGCCGACGACAAAAAGTAACCATTACTGCAAATGATTGGGAGGAGATGAGAAATTTCAAAACAACTAAACTAGACAAGGCGGAAGAGGGTACAGAAAAGAAAATAGACGATCTCAGGACGTTATTTAATAAAATGACATCAAAGACTTATGATGGTCAACAGGATAAGATTAAATCTCTTTTGAAAGAAATTATAGAATCAAATCCCCCAGAATCAGATTTACTAAAAATTGGAGAATCTATCTTTGAAATAGGTAGTATGAATAAGTTCTGGGCAGAGTTATACGCTAAATCGTATCGTGGTTTGATCGATGTATTTCCATTGATGAACTCTATCTGTCAAAAGAGTTTTGATACATTTCTAGATTTATTTAATAATATTCGACATATTGAAGCAGAAGAAGATTATGATAAGTTCTGTGAGATTAATAAAGAAAATAGTAAAAGACGCGCACTAAGTAGCTTCTTTGTACAACTGATGAAACAAAATGTAATTTCTCCAGATAAGGTGATTGGTTTAATTGATATTTTGATAGAAAAATTCAAATCATATATAGATGAGGATAATAAGAAGAACGAGGTAGATGAGATAGTAGAAAATCTAGTAGCTATGATTTGTCCAGGATTTGATTGTATCGAGCAATATAATAGTGATAAATCTGAAGAAATCAAAGAATTTGTTGGAGAATCAGCATCTCTGAAAGCTAGAGATCACGCTAGTCTTAGTAGCAAGACCGTATTCAAGTTCATGGATCTTGATGATGAGATTTAAAAATAGTTATATTTTGAATGATATAAAAATATAACCATTAATATATAAAATGAGTGAAAAGGAAGAAAATGTGCATTTTTTTCTCCATGAAGAATGTAAGGGAGAAAAAAAGGATAGCGAAGTTACTTATGAAGATTTAGTAAAAGAGGTAGATTTAATGGAAATGACCTCTACAGTAGCAATGGATGACTATATTGCATTAGAAATAGATTATCAAACAAATTATATCAAGAAAGAATTGGAAAGAATCGCAGCCTATTATGGAATTAGTAAAAGAAAGAAAAATAAAGGACAATTGGTAGAAGAGATAGTTATTTTTGAGAAAGATCCTGAAAATATTGAAATTGTTTATAGACGTAAAAGGTTATGGGACTGTATTGAAGAAATAAAGGGTGATAAATACTTAAGTAAATTTTTAATATTAGATTAAACTATATGGTGAAGTCATTGCTAGATGATAGTATTACTTATATTGATACAGATGCGGTTGATGGAGCGGATTTTGGATATGACGCAGTACAATTTGAAATAGAATTGTTTCCAAAAATGATGGCAGACGTAGCTTTAGGGAATGTAAGATATACATATGCAGATAAAGGCATTTTGTATATACCTGTTTATTTGGTAAAAGACGAAACTATACTTGAACAAATAGGCGTTTATGAATTTTTAGCTTCACAGTATACTCAATTGCTTGATGAAGATGATGATTTTGATGTTAGTTTATTGAATAATCCGTTGCCATTATTTTATTCTTTTTTCACAGAGGATCATTTGAAAAAGATATTAGGAGTAATTAAATTAGATGAACCTGAGGCTCCAGAGTTAGAGGATGAAGATGAAGAGGAAGTTGAAGGTGATGTCGAAGTTGAGAAACCAAAGCAAGAATCAAAAACTAGCACGGAACCAGTAGTTGTTGGATTTGAGGAAGAGGAATTGGAAACAGGTTCATGGAGTAGTCCCAATAGCCCAACCGTTTTAAGTGAAATTTTAAAAGAAGATGATGATGATGAGAAAGATGATGTTAAAATGCATAAAGCATCCATGGAAGCTTCAGTACAGGAACGCACGACATATAAAGCTAAAAAGCGAGACGCATGGGTAAAAAAGTTTATGAAAAGTAGCAAATATAAACTATTAGATAATGAGGGTGGTGGTGATTGTTTATTTGCAGCAATTAGGGATGCTTATAAAGGTACAAAAAATATAACTGTAGCTCAATTAAGAGAGGAAGTTGCAAAACATGCAACACAAAAGGTTTTTGACGATTTTAAAGAACAATATGATATGTATAATACTGAAAAGCAATCAACCTACCAAAGAATGATAGCATTGAAGAGTGATATAACAGCGTTAAAAGTTCAGTTTGAGACGGCGCCATCGAGGGATGAAAAGAAAAAAATTATGACTAAAGCCAATGCTAAGATTGAAGATTTTAGGAAAGCAAAGCGTGAACATAAATATGCTATGGAAAATATTAGTGACTATACATGGATGCAAGGTGTAACTACTTTGGCTAAGTTTAAAGAAAAAATAAGAACGTGTAGATTTTGGGGAGAAACGTGGACTATTAATGTTTTAGAAAAGGCATTAAATATTAAATTGGTAATTCTCTCCAAACCTAGTTTTGACGTAGCTGATTTTGGAAATGTATTGTTGTGTGGAAATATGGTTGACTCAGAGATAGAATCCGCTCGTATTTTTAAACCTAAACACTATATAGTAATTGCGTATACTGGAAATCATTACATGCTTGTATTATATAAAAATAAACGTATTTTTACATTTAATACGCTACCATATGCTATAAAGGAATTAATTGTTAATAAATGCATGGAGGGTTCAGATGGTATATATAACTTTATACCTCGCTTTAAAGCACTAAAAGATGCAATGACGACTCATGCGCAAGATAGAGAATCAAAAAGTGAGGAGAAAAAGGGAGATGCGCCAGCTCCTATAACTGATTCGGGTGCGGAAGATATTGGTTTACCTGAAGAAGAGATATTTGACGAAGGATATGAGAATATGAAAGGAGTTGACTTTAATGAAGAAATTATATTCCAATTTTATTCAAAATCTCGCGATTCAAAGCCAGGAAAAGGAGCTGGAGAGAAAATACCCAAAAAAGAAGTTATGAAATTTGCTGAGTTAGCGGGAATTAAAAATTGGAGGAAGGTTTTATCTAATTTCTTTGAAGGAGAATTTACGTTAGATGGTAAACGTTGGTTAAGTGTAGAACACTTCTATCATGCTTCAAAATTTAAAAAAAATAATCCAGATTTTTATGCATTGTTTTCTTTGGATTCAGATAGTGAGATATCAAAAAGCCCGACCATGGCTAAGGGAGCCGGTGGTAAGACAGGTAAATTTAAAGGCAAACAACTAAGACCTAAAAAGATAAAGATTGATGATGATTTCTTCTCAAGTAAAGATAATGAAAAGGCTATGTATCGCGGACAAATGGCCAAATATAAACAGGTAGATGAGGCTAGGAGAGTTTTGATGGCAACAAAAGATGCGAAATTACAACATTTTGTTAGAGGGGGTCAACCAATTGTATTTTATGATACTATGAAGATTAGAGAAGTATTAAGTTAATTAGGGATTGTCAATAATAGTAATAAATATTATTGATAACCATTTATAAATATATATACAGTTAATATATATATTGAATATGAAATTCACAAAAGATTCTGAACAGATCATGTCTATAATGATGGATGAATTTGAAAAATTTGTAAAAAAAAAGTCTGCTTTCCAACAAAGGTCATTTGATAGAATTATGAAGATGTTTTATACAGAAATGAAATCAGCTGATAATTTTACAGAAAAGTTATGGAAAGATGATAAAGTATCTGTTAATTTGAAAGAGGTACACGATTTTAGATCGGTTACCCATACAAGTTTACTTAGCAGTACCTATATACCTGAAACAATTAAAAATTACATTAAAAATAACATTAAAGGTCTAATTAACTATAAATTTAAGGTAGGAGGTCGTAATGTGGTTTTACGATTTTACCTAATGACGAATAGTGAATTTAATAATTTGAAAAAGTTTGATAGGCTAGTTTATAAAATGATAATGTGGTTAAAATTTGTGAGTTCTTATGCTAGATCAAGATGTAGTAAAACATTAAAAGTATTTTGTTATTTGACGCCAATAAAAAAAGTTTTACCAACAAGTCCATTTGTAATTTTGTCTCAGTCTCATGCAAATACAGCAGTTACAACGACTTGTACAGCAGATGGAGAGATTTGTTTATTCAGGAAAGAGGAGATATTTAAAGTGTTTATTCATGAAACCTTTCATTCATTAGGATTGGATTTTTCTTCAATGTCCAATACCGTATTGAATAGTAAGATGAAGGGGATTTTTCCTGTTAATACAGAATATAATTTGTATGAGGCATATACTGAGTTTTGGGCAAACATAATAAATTGTGTGTTTACAGCATATTATATGGCAAAAGATGGTACCATTAATGATTTTTATTTATATGCTGAATATTGTATTGGATTTGAACAGTTTTTTGCATTATTTCAGTGTGTCAAAGTACTTGATTTCATGGGTTTGCATTATACAAATTTACATAGTAAAAACAGTTTAAGTAGTCGGGCAAGAAAATATCTTTATAAAGAAAAAACGAATATTTTTGCATACTATATTATAAAATGCGTACTGTTATTCAATTTGATACCATTTATTAATTGGTGCAAAACTAATAATGATACATTACTAGCATTTTACAGATCTAAAGACAATCTTATGCGATTTTATCGATTTATTACCACGCATTATAAATCTGTCTCATTTAATAGAGAATTAGATAATTTACAGCATATTTTAAAAAAGTACAAATCCAATGTAGCAAATAAAAATCATAAATTAGTAGCTAGGACAATGAGAATGACGATTATAGAGCCTATTATTTAATAAATTTAAAAAATTGATTTGGAAAATACATACTAAACTAGTTGATCATACACACACCCATAACAAATACAAAAACAAGTATTCTTTCAAATAACAATGGGAGTTCATCTACTAACGTCATTCTTGAAGAATCTTAAAAGAAATGGGTCTTATAAGTTGCCTTTGAATTCACTAAACGGTAAACGTATTGTGGTGGATGCAAGCATTTATTTATATCGTTTCAAGGCCATGGACGCATTGATAGAAAATATTTATTTACTATGTACACTATTTCGCGTGAACAATATATCAGCTCTCTTTGTCTTTGACGGAAAATCCATGAAAAACAAAGAAACAACGCTTTTAAAAAGAAAAGAACAGCGCGATGAAGCCAAACGGGAATATTTTGAGATTGCTAATAAAATAGAAAGGATGTCGCCAGAAGAAAGAGAAAAAGAAGAAGAAAAGATGACAGAATTGCGCCGGAAGTTTGTTAAAGTTACAAACAATGACATTGCTGATGTAAAAAACTTACTGGATGCCTATGGTATAAAATATATAAATGCTACCAATGAAGCAGATGAGCTGTGCGCCGCTCTTGTAATAAAAGGGGCTGCGTACGCTTGTTTGAGCGAAGATAGTGATCTATTTGCCTACGGTTGTCCTCGTGTATTGAAGTATATAAGTCTGTTGAATCATACTGTAGTTGTTTATCCATTGGGGAAAATATTACAGTCAGTAGGCATGAAATTCAGTGAATTCCAACAGCTATGTATTTTGTCTGGAACAGACTATAATGAAAGCCGTCGTAACATATTTGCATTTTATAAACTGTTCTTGAGGTACTGTCAACGGGGACAAGATTCAGATTTCCTTTCATGGTTGCATCTAACAAATAAAATAACACTTAAAAAATTTCATCAGGTTCGCGATGTGTTCAATATATATAACAAAGATCCATCGGATATACTTAACAAAATCAGTTACTTCTTAATAAAAAATAAACAAGTGAATAAACCAGCCTTAAAACATATACTCTCTAACAACGGGTTCATATTTGTGAATTAGTATTTTAATTAATCTGAATAAAATTAATTAAAAATAAATTATTTTTCACTTAGCGCACTTATTGAGAGGCAACCTTAGTATTCTTTGCGAAATGAGGACTCATGTATCGCTGAAGATTAAAGTAGGTTAGCTCATCGTCTTTCTTAAGCTTAAGAAGCTTGCGCAACTTGCTATCGGCAAGGATCACACGACCATTAGACTTATCCTGAAGATTATTAGCACGAATGTACTTATTAATCTCACGAGTGACCTCAGTGCGGGCCATCTCAGTTCCCTTTGGCTTGCCCAAAAAGCTGGCTAACTCAGAACTGATCTTAGTTGGTTTTACAAATCCGCTAGGAGCACGATTTCCGGTCCTACGCGCACGTTTTTTGCTGGCTTTGTGAGCCTGCTTAAGCTCGCGATCAGCACGTTTCTGAAGGGCACGAACCTGTCCAGTTACACTGGTGAGCTGACTGCGGAGGGCTTGCAACTGACCGAGCAACTCGCCGAAACTCTCAGCAAGGGTTGGGACCGCTGGCGCAGCCTCAGCAACTGGGGCTGTCTCAGGGGCTGGCGGAGCAACAACTTGCTCTACCTTAGGTGCAGCTTTGACTGCGGCTTTCTTAGACGACTTAGTAGTCTTCTTCGCTTTGGTTGACTTAGCTTTTGGCATATTATACTCTATTTATGTGTGTACTTTTTAAGTTGTTTGACATAACAATTTATTTATTTGTTATTTCAAGAGCTTATGTCGTTTGAAAATGCTAAATAGAACGCAAAAATAATTATTATTAGAGTCATTAATTATTGGGTAAATAAAAAACAGACTCGTACAACCATGGAAGGGCATTCGCTGCATTCTGGCTTACCAATGTAAGAGCTCCTAAAATATAAAAGGCTCCTAAAGCTTGATTATTACGTTCTGGACTTTTTGATATTAAATTATCAAAAATATTCAAAATATTCATTTTTAATGTTTGAACACTTTGGCCACTCAGGCTGTGTATATTAATACCCGAAAATGGATCACCGTGCGGAGGACAAATAGCATTTTTTATTTGTGGTGTTAATGATGCTCTATAATTCCATATATCTATTAATTCCCTTACTAGTTTCATTAATTGATCTTTTTCTAAAGTGAGAAACCATGATGCATCGGTAATGTGTCCATGTCCATCTATTTTATGAAAAATTGTATGTGCATTTAGTTCGATTCGTTTATTAACACTTAAATGACTTGTGGAATCTTTTAAACTAACTATCGTATTTTTCTTTAACAATTTGCCATATCTTAAAAATTTATTAAAATCATTAATTACTGTATTTGTTAGTACCTTTCTATTATATGGGTTGGTTGGTCTCTCATTTTTGATTATTAAATTATGTAATGACTTAGCATCAAAACCATAGACAAACCCCTCATCTTCAAAACTAAAGAACTGGTTATGCGATATATCTTTAACATCGTCTAATGATAAGAAATCACTACTATTTACACATTTTGCTCTTTTAAACACTCCCGGACCGTGTAGTTTATTATAATTTCTAATCATAAACCCTCTCCAAATTTTTTGAAGTTTTAAAGCAAAAAATGATAGTTTTAGATGATTATAAAGTCTTTTGACCAATTCTTTTTTATTACCCGATACTTTTTGTTTATAAAATCTTGCCATGTCTTTTAACTGTGAAACATTATAGTTTATACTAATTAGTTTGTCCCATTCTGAAAAGTTAAGTACAGTAAAATCTTCACTAGTGATTTTCTTCCTTTTACGCGGTGGCTGAGGTGGATTTTCATATAAATTCACTCTTAAAAATGATTTTGGCGATAATTTCATTCTTTTATATATAATCCTCCTAAATTTAAATCTTTTTATAATTGTTTATATTTAAGTTATTGAACTACATGGATGTAGGTATTTAATATTTTGGTTTTTAAGCTTATAATTTTAATGTATTAAAATATATGTAGGTAGACTTCTTATGGTGCCGTTTTTTTTGTACTTCATCATAGAGGCAAGACCATAGACCGTCTCAAATACTTATTTTTTTCAGAAAATTGATTTAAAGATAATGTTTGTTTATTAACTCATAATCAAGCAATGAGTCAAGCCACCGAAATGATCGTAAAAGCTAAGTCTTTCACCCCTTCTGAAACTACTTACAAGCCCGCGACGGTAGATTCGCGCGGAGGTAAGAAAGTGCAACTTCGACTAAGTGGTCAGCCACTAGTCATTAGTGCACCGATGATGTTTACCTGGGGAGTTAATGAACGTGTTGATGAAAATTCAGGCCGTGTATCGTATGATATAGCACTGGTATTTGAAAATGATAAGTCTTCAGGAGTATCTTCATTCTGCGACAAGATGAAAGAACTACAAGATAAGATTCTTGAAGATGCTGTAGCAAATTCAAAGGAATGGTTCGGTAAGAGTAAGATGAGCAAGGAAGTCGCCGAGGCGATGATGTATCCTATTCTAAAGTATCCAAAGGACAAGATGAGCGGAGAACCTGATTATAGCAGGAATCCTAGCATGAAGTTGAAGATCCCCTACTGGGAAGGCAAGTTCAATATTGAGCTGTATGATACTAAGTCTAAGCCTATCTTCCTACCTACTAAGGATGGATGTGAAGGACCACAAGGAGATAAGACTCCAGTGGATGTTGTGCCATCGCGTTCATATGTTAAGGGTCTTATCGCGTGTAATGGACTTTGGATGGCAGGAGGTCGATTTGGAGTCACCTGGAAGCTTGTTCAGGCACAGGTACGTGCTCCAGTACGTCTAGTTGGAACTGGTGTTTGCCATCTTGAAGCCGATAGTGATGATGATGAAATGCTCGAAAGTGTAAAGCAGGCTGAGAAGGCGGAGGAAGAGGATCATACTTCACAGAGCCCTACATTTGATGATGATGATGATGAGGAAGAGGAGGAAGAGGAAGTGAAGCCAGAGCCTGTAAAGAAGAAGAAGAAGGTTGTTCGTCGGAAGAAAACCAAAGCCTAAATAATGTGTAAAATACTGTGTAAATAGATAAATAATTTAAAAAATTTTTTATCTATCCAATAGTGTTAAATGAATATAAATATCACATCTTTTATCTACGTTATATAAATTATCATGATCCGCTAATAAGATACCCCTACCATTCAATACTATAGTTTGATTTTTAAGAATATTAATTTCTTCACCGGATATTTCAAATACTTTTTTCCCTAATTCTAACGTTAGTTTCCCCAATCGTAAAATATCAATAATATGTCTATTTATCTGAATATGTATATGATTTTTATTATCAATATAGATATTATCTTTTAACTCAGGAATATTTCTTACTATAAGATCGTTTCCCGAGATATCGTCATATATAATTTCGGTATGCCATAAAGGCACATAAAAGATTGATTCGCCTATTTCTAATTTATATATTTTATCTTCTAATAAATCATTAATATCAGGGTTCAAAATAAAAATATTATCATGTTTGGTTTTATTCTTAATAATATCTAACATATCTTTTAACATATCATCATCCAAACTTAATATATCTTTATGATTGGAGAGAAAAATATAAACTTCCAAAGCTTTCTCTTTTGATAATTGTTCAAACAGTTTAATTGTAGCCTTTTTACAATCTTTTAAAACAGTTTGAATTGTTGAGTCTAAAAACATTTCATTCCATTGAAAATCAGGCATTACAAAATGTATACATCTTTTAATTATAGACGAGTATGTTAAATCTTCAATATCATCTTTTGCAATACCCTCATCAGATAAAAAATCATATGCTTCTTTGATTTTTTTAAATCTTTCTTCTGCTTCTTCACTTCCACTATTTTTATCAGGATGCCATTTTATAGCATTTTTATAATATGCCCTTTTTAGTTCTTTTTCAGTATAATGTTTACTAGATAATCCTAGGATTTCAATAGCTTCATTAAAATTCATGTATGGTCTTACATAAATAAAACATAAATCTTTCTAAATGATAAATAGGTCTATAATTATTATTGTATAATTTAAGAAATCTATACAAAAAGGTTTGTACTCTTTCTATTTTCTCTCCATTTAACTTTTTATTTTTAATAAAATGATCAATAATTTCCCAAATACATTCATTTAAATCCAAATGATAGATAAAGATATCATATAACTTATCTCTGAATTCTAAGTAATTAATAGTCTTATAATTCTCAATACATGAAATAATCCTTGATACTATTTTTTTATTTGGATACATAAGCATTTTATTGTTACTTTTTACATTTTTTATGTTTGTTATTTTACTTGTATCTGTATGCGTATTAATAACATTACCCAGACATTTTTTATATTGTGATTTTGTAGGTCTTTTAATGGGAATTATTTTACATCTTTTTAAAATATTATCAGGGACAAAACTGATTGATTCGGAAATAAAAATAAACGATATAGTAATATTTTTATGAGATAGTGATTGCATATAACTGTAAAATACATCTAATAATTCATTATGAATTTTATGAAAATTTTTACATACTATAATACCTTTATGGGTTTGACGAGTAGATAATATATCTAGTATAGCCTTGTAAATTTCATTCCATAATACTTTTGCATTACAACCTAATAATTCCATGTCAATTTCAAAATGAACATCGCTGATTTTAAAGGTATATTGTTTTTTCTTTTGTAAATTAATATTCATTTTTCTTTCATATTTTAATTTTGAAGGGCTAAAATTTTTAATGTAATTTAAAACTTGTGTGTATTTACCTGTACCAGACGGACCATAAAAAATTAGATTATTATCAATTCCTAATTTCTCTCCGTTTTGTTGGATTTTTTCTAATTCTGGGTGTAAATTCTTTTTACTAATAGATTGAATATATTCTTCAAAACGGGTTTCATAATATTTCATTTGGTAAAATACATTTGTTTATCTTTATTATTTAAAATACTAATAAAAATAAAAAGGCTAATACATCTATATGAATGAACTAGTGGCTCATATAGAACAACAGTTAGATAACTATTCAGTCAGTCATCCAAATTTAACAAATTTATGGAGAGAATATATACATATAAAACTTCAAAATCTAGAAACATCGTTAGTCCAATGTAAACAAGCGCTAGATTTAATGAATAATAACAGTGACATTACAAATGAAAATATTTTAGCACTATATCTGGTAACATTAGTTAATAATGAGGACGAATGACTTAAATGTTAAATTATTTATTTTAATAATACAAATGCTATTAGTATTAACTCCTGAACAATATCATAATGAATATATCATGTTTTCAGAAAAAACCAAAAATAATATATTATCGGGTGGAGATTTTTATAGATTATACTATTCTGACCCCTGTTTTACATCAAATGGGTTATTTATAGTATTTACCCTTAAGAATGTTAAGATTGAAAAATATTTCAATAAAATAAAATGTAGTTTTGATAAGGTTAGCAATAGAAAAATCATTTCATTTATAAAAGATGTAGAACGTAGGTTACTTGATATTGCTCCAACCGCAGAAATCAAAACACCCACATATAGAATTGAAGAACAATTAAATCAAAATTATATAAAAATTTTTAGTGAAGATCAAGTAGAAACAGTCAAAACCGAAAGGGTAAACATACTGTTAAAAATATCAGGTATTTGGACAGATTCTTCAAATTACGGTGCAACATTTAGATTTTTTTTTAATTAACCATCAGTTATAAAAGCAGTTATAATAACATAAAGTTCGATCGCTGCGGCACTTGTTAACACTGAAAATAATATCATAGCAGCTATCCAAATGCCTCTACTTGCCCCCTCGCCACCCATGGTACCAGAACTATAGAATTTGCTAAGTATAAACATTTGCATAACAACTAAGAAGAATGTCAATCTATTAAACCAGAAAAATTGTTTGGGTAAATTATCTAAATTATTTTGCAATATAGGTCTTACAGTAATTAAAACATAAATAAGTACTCCTAATGGTAGAAGAGTTCCTAAAGTTGGTAACATCGCTGATGCACTGCTAATTGCTGACCAAACCCCAACTTCAGTGTTTGTTTGTGTAGCTACTAATCTTAAACTCAACACCCATGTAATTATTAACGCAAACGCAAACCATATATAGGCTGCTAAATCAGTATCTGAAACACCTGTAAACTGTCCTATAGTAAATATAGTAACACCGATCAAAATAAATACTTTAAAAATTACTAACCAATCTTTAATTTCAAGCCAACTCTGTTTTTGCCAATTGTCTAGCGCATTTGTAGCTGATCCAACTATTCCCGTAACCTTAGCTTTCATTTTACCACCAGATTCATTTGCTCCCGCTTTGACATTATCTATAGTTATTCCTTTTTTTGACATTAATATAATATATACTGTTATTTATTTTACTAAATAATTCGAAAGGAATTTCAAAATAAAATCTTTAATTTTATTAAATGAGTAATTTAAATACAGTACAATCTCATCCACTAATTCCACGACAACAAACATATGTTTTGGATCGCAAATTAATATCATTTCATTCTTACGATAGAGATATTAAGAAGTGGCCTCAAGCAAATCATTTCGAAATTCTATTACCGGAAACTTTAAAAAATATTCAATCCATGCGACTTGATACAATATCATTGCCTAGTAATCAATGGGTATTCAGTAGAGAATACCAGAATACAAAGATGAGTTTTAGTTTCGAACCATATTCATCTACACAAGCAGTTCTATCTATAGAAATTGCCGAAGGGTCTTATACGCCTCAACAATTAGCTACAGAAATACAAACAAAAATGAATGCAGCCGCTGTTGCTGCTGGTTCCACTCCAACTTTTAAAGTTAAATATAATGAAATTGATAATACTTTTTGGTTTGGTAATACACAAAACTCATTTAGTTTAGTATTTAATTTCAAACATACATACAAGGACGATTGCAATAACCCTCCGCAAAATATACTTTTTAATAATTATACTAAATGGGGATTACCCGCTTATTTAGGATACAAAAAAGCTGTATATGAATCAATTGAGACTCCAACACGATGGCAACCACAAGGAGTAATACCAGTAGGGGGTCCTTATGGTTTTGATTATGAGTATACTAGTACACCACCTTATAATTATTGGTTGGATGGAGCTACAAATAATAATTGGTTTGTAAATATTAACGATCCGCAACCTCCTGCTGCGGAAACCGATTACATCACTGATCCCGAAGAAAAGAATGATTTTATAGCAAAGTGGAAAAAAGAATATGAAGTTTGTAATATTGATATATTGGGTGATGATGTGATATACATGGAGGTTGACAGATATAACAGTATGGATGAAATTGCACCCTATTCTGAAAATACATCGGGTCTATTTAATAATGATTATCACGGTAAAGTGAAAAGTGCATTTGCAAAAATTCCCGTTCCTTGTCCCGGATTTTCACAGATATACGATTCAAGAAATGCATTTCTAATGAATATCTCACATTACGAACCACCAATAGAAAGATTGACAAGACTCAAATTTACATTTAGATATCACGACGGTAGATTGGTAAATTTCAAGTGTTTGCCTCTATCATTTACTATTGAATTTAATATGTTACGAGATGAACAGATGCGTAATAGAGTTGTCAGAATCCCTGGATTATACAGACTTTAGACAATTTTTTTTGATTAGATTAATCAATTCACTATTTGATGGACGTTTCCAATCAAATGTATCACCTTTATTACCACCGAATATTTCATATATACCAAAGAATCTAGGTTTTTTCATAGTTTTAGTTTTATAAAATAAGTAGGGACCATATTTACCTTTTCTAATTGACATATCTTCATTTAACATTTTTAATACTTTCGGGTTTGTACTTTTTGTACCCAAAAGTATATCGATAACATCTTCTAAACGTATTGAATTAAGAGATTTATTTACACTTTTTAAAGAATAGTTTTTATCACCACAAGTCATATATAAACCAAATTTACCTTTTCTCAAAATCACTTCATTGTTTTTAAAAGAACCTAAATTTCTCCCACTGAACTTAGCTCTTTCTTCAATGATATCTTCTAGTTTATATTCACCATTTTTTAATTTATCCAAATCTAAATTTTTTTTTACATTCTTAAATTCCGTTACGCCATCTTTTTCATATTTAACTACAGGTCCATATTTTCCTACCATATAAACATGATCTTCATCAATTCTAATATAAGATTTGTTATTTTTTATACCTTTCATTAAGGCACCCAACGTAGTGTCGCAGTTCTTACAAAGTTCTTGCCATTTTAGTTTCCCGTTTGATATATTATCTAGCTCCTTCTCCATTTGTTCTGTATATTCATACATAAACATTGAATCAAACTGTTTTAGTAAGAATTCTATTACCATAATACCTAACGGTTGGATAAGAAGTTTATTTTTTTCATTGCCAAACGTTCTAGTGATCTCAATTTCATCTAATTCCTCTGCTATCAATTGATAATCAATACATGAAACCGGTTTACCTTCTACATTCCCCTTTTTAACATACTCTCTTTCCTGGATTTTGGAAACTAAACTTGAAAACGTTGATGGGCGCCCAATTCCTTTTTTTTCTAAAAGTTGTACCAATCTTGCTTCTGTAAAATGAGTTTTAAGATTTTTTAAATTTTGCTTACTATAAATCTTGTTATAATCAATATTTTTTTTCTTAAATTTAGATACCAATTTGAAAAGCTTGTTTACCTTTTCATATCCTTTAACTATCATCCATCCTGGAAAATAAACCTGTTCTGCTTTATACTCATATTTTAGCTTCATGGGCGCACTAACCACCGCTTTAATAACACTCATGATCGCATCACTCATACAACTCTCTACTGTATTTGCCCAAATTAGTTTATATAATCTGTTTTCTGCTTCACCTACATCTACACTTTCTACCATTAATTTTGTAGGCCTGATGGCTTCGTGCGCTTCTTGAGCATTATCATTTTTCTTCTTTGCTGTTTTCCCAATTGTTATACTTCCAATATTATTTCTAATATATTCATCATTTACATTCCATCTATTTTTAATAAATGGAATTGCCTTATTTACAAATTCTTTACTATACTTTTTATTATCAGTTCTCATATAAGTTATATGTCCATTTTCATATAACTTTTGCGCCAGCTGCATTGTTCTCTTTGGTGAAAAGTGAAGTTCATTCGATGCTCGCTGTTGTAATGAACTAGTTGAAAATGGTAATGGTGCCTTCCTGGTACTACTGGTTGGTTTATTAGGCTTTTCAAGTATATGTGTAAAATTAACACTATCTTCTAGAAAGTTTTCAATATCATCATTTTTTTCAAAATCACGATTTAATTTAAAAGGCAAATTATGTTTTGTAAAATAACCCATAGTTTCAAATACCTTTTTGCCGGGTTCAGCATCTATTTCCATTTGATTTTCATATACTAATCTTAACGCAGGAGTTTGACATCTACCGGCAGATAGCCCACTTTTGTTTTTACCGCCATGGAAGAACTGTTTCCATAAAACCGGAGATATTGTAAAACCTACCATTCTATCTAATACTTGTCTACCTAGTTGCGCGTTAACCTTCATCATATCTATTGTTGTAGGATTTTTAATTGCATTTTGAATTGCTGGTTTGGTAATTTCATGAAATATAATTCGTTTTGTAGTTTTAATCGGTAATTTTGCTAGTCTACATATGTGCCACGCAATAGCTTCACCTTCACGATCATCATCCGTTGCCAAAATAACTTCCGCGGCCTTTTTAATTTGTGCTCTTAAATTGGCAATGTACTTTCCTTTCATAGACAATAGTTTAAATTGCGGATTATAATTATTTTGTTTTTCAACATCCGATAACTGATATATATGACCAAAACTAGCAACACATTTATATCCGGTACCTAAGTACCCTTCTATCTTCTTACACTTAGCTGGTGATTCAACTATTACTAACTTCATTATAAATAATATTTATAAAGAAGATTTTATACGGTTTCAATTTTATCTATTGTCCTAAGCCTGCTGCTTTAAATTTTTTCCAACTAATATTTTTCACGGCTTTTCTTTCCTTTGGTTTGCTTTGTTTTTTATTTTCATCGTATTTTTTTTCACGTCTTAAAGCACTATCAATATACATTTCCTTTAAAATTTTACCAATATCTACCGAGGCTGTATGTTGATCTGTAATACCATCTTCGATTTCCCTAAGCTTGTCAATAAACTTGTAAAGTATATTCACATTCAACTCATCTTTCAAGAGTCGATTAAAGATGTTGGTATAGTTATTCCACAAAAAGTTACATTTTGAAACCATCATTTTATCATACATTTCTCTATTTGTTTGAGCAAGTCTAGTATTTTTGTGCTTTAGCTTTAGCAATATTTCCACATTTTCTTTAATTTGCCTACTGTGTTTCAATTTGCGTATTTTACCCGTATTATCATCCGCGCCATATGACTTTACCATTTCTTGTAAGTTTAATCTATCTTTATCACTAAGATTACTCATTATGATATATATGCTATACTTTTCTTTATGTAAAAAATTTTATATACTTATATTTTAAGAATGACAACAGGATATAATCAGCCAAAAGCAGGGGCATCGGCTACTTTTCTCTCTAGTGCTGTACGACAATCACAGGTAGATCTTAGTAAAGGTGCAGCCAAACACCATGCTTTATTGGTAGCAGCAGGAGCTAACAGAGGAGGAACAAGAAGAAAGAAACGTAAAAGAGGAGGAACAAGAAGAAAGAAACGTAAAAGAGGAGGATAAAAAGCTGTGCTTGTAGTGGAGTACCAACTACCATAACAACATATACAGCTGGATCTTCCAATGCAATGTCACCAAATCCAAATGATAATTTAGCAGCTAGTCAACAATTAATCGCTAATACTTTATGCGCAGGTTCTCTTGATAACATGGGAGATTCATGGAGTCAGAGCGGAGGTCGAAAACGGAGAACAAAAAAAAGAAGAAAAACTCGCAGAAAAACACGCAGAAAAACAAAAAAGAGAAGAAAAACTCGTAGAAAAAGAAAGAAGCGTAAAACAAAACGAAGACGTAAAAAAACAAGAGGAAAAAGAGGAGGAACCCAAAAGCAGTTGGAATATTGTAAAAGTCTATGTATTCGTGATGAAGCACAGCGTGTGGAAGTGGAGGAAACAATAAAGGGACTCGAAAAAAAGCAAAAAAAACTGGAAATTAAATATAAGGAGGCAGCAAAGCCTGCAAACCAGGCTCTAAAAGATATGAACCAAAAACAAAAAAAACACGACGAAATGGAAAACATTTTTCAAACGGCCCAGAAGGAGTATAAAGAGGTAGAGAACGCCGAGCACACGCGCGAGGTGGAGGCAGCCGAGCGCAGGCGTCAGGAGGAGGAAGCCGTGGAGGAGGCGGCGCGCGCGCGCCAGGAGGATGCGGCGGCGGCGGCCACAGGGGCGGCGAGGATACAGGAGGCTAAGGAG